>OJNY01000015.1_pt1 | contig 130867 bp, 105 predicted proteins | sample 1597931 | NCBI WGS metagenome assembly OJNY01 (sample SAMN01915209, study PRJEB22387) | human gut metagenome | isolation source: stool | host: Homo sapiens | place: USA
CGGTAGCCCCCTCCCCTTCCCAATCGATAATACTTGCCGGACATGCAGGCAACAGTGCATTCTGGATTAACGACGTGACCGGCCGATGGGCCACAACCGCCTATTATAAGGATGTGCCGCAACCCATGCAGGCACGCAACTTCTCCAGGTCGCTCGCCTCGCGGCTCGATACACTCACATGGAAGCCCTCGCTTTCACCCGAAAGCTATCCCGACCTGCCCGCCTACAAAAAATACTATCCGTTTCGCCATCAGTTCCTGCGCAACGACATCGACCGCTTCCGCAATTATAAGACATCGGCTCCCGTCAACACCGAGGTGACCGACATCGCGGCCGACTACATCAAGGGTCTGCGCCTCGGCACACACGATGCCATGGACATGCTCAACCTCGGCTACACTCTCGCCCCCTTTGCAGCAGCCAAGGATGCCGACAACCGCATCGAAACGATGGACAGCTACCTCAAGCTCGATGCCGACCTTGCCCGCCTGTTCCGCGCCATCGACACCAATGTAGGCTTAAAGAACACATTCATAATGGTGGCCGGTACTCCCGCACCGCCAAGCACCAAGCGTGACGATGAAAGGTGGGGCATCCCCAACGGAGAGTTCATCCCCCGTCGCGCAGTGTCGTTGCTCAATGTCTACTTCGTTCCCAAATACGGCAACGGCGAATGGGTGTCGGGCTACCACAACGGACAGATATTCCTCAACCACAAGTTGATAAAAGATAACGGCATCGATCCCAAGACCATCCGCACCGAAGCCGCTGACCTGCTGCTGCGCATGAGCGGAGTGAGCCGTGTGTGGACAATCGATGACATCGAGGCCGGCCGTGCCGGACACAATGCCGACGCGCTCAAGCGCAACACCCAGGTCGACTATGCCGGCGATGTATTCATCGAGGTGACACCCGGATGGGAAATCGTCGACCAGAATCCCAATAACCAGAAAGAGGTGCGCTCAACAGTGCGCACTGGCTTCATGTCGTCGCCCGTGTTCTTCCTGTCGCCCGACCTCAAGGCCGAGCGCATAACCTCGGAAATCGACGCACGCACCATAGCCCCCACCGTGGCTCGACTTCTGCGCATACGCTCACCCAACGCATCCGAGCTGCCGCCGATGCGCTTCAACCGATAATCCCGGCCAACTCCACCAACCGGCCGCCGGTGACCGATTATCCAATTCCACTGTAACGCATCAATCATTACATAGCCCGCACAGGGTCAGCCTCACTAAATTCGATAATTAAAAAAAATCTACATAAATGTCATTAAACTCTATTTTAAGCAAGCTATTCGGCAATAAGTCGCAGCGCGACCTGAAGGAAATACAGCCGATAGTGGACCAAATCAACGCCCTCGGCCCTCGCATGAAGGAGCTGACCAACGATGAACTCCGTGATACAATCAACCGCATCAAGCAGGAACTCGCCGACGCAACATCGGCCGACACAACCGCAATTGCCGAGATAAAGGATAAAATCGAGGAACTCCCCTTCGATGAGCGTCAGCCTCTGTGGGACGACATTGACAACCGAGAGAAAAACATCCTCGAAACCTACGAGAAGGAACTCGACCGCGTGTTGCCCACCGTATTTGCAGCAATGCGCGAAACAGCTGCCCGATTCGCAGCCAACGAAACAATCGAGGTAACAGCAACCGACATGGACCGCGACCTCGCCGCTGCCGGCAAAGACTTCGTGAGCATCGAAGGCGACAAAGCCATATACCGCAACCACTGGATGGCCGGCGGTAACGAAATCAAATGGGACATGGTACACTACGATGTACAGCTCATTGGTGGTATCGTGCTGCATCAAGGCAAAATCGCCGAGATGGCAACCGGTGAAGGTAAGACACTCGTTGCAACCCTTCCCGTATTCCTCCGCTCACTCACCGGACGAGGCGTGCACGTGGTAACCGTCAACGACTACCTGTCGAAACGTGACTCCGAGTGGATGGGTCCGCTCTACATGTTCCACGGACAGACGGTCGACTGCATCGACAAGCATCAGCCCAACTCGCCGCAGCGTCGCAAAGCCTATGCATGTGACATCACATTCGGTACCAACAACGAATTCGGCTTTGACTACCTGCGTGACAACATGGCCATGTCGCCTCAGGACATGGTTCAGCGCAAGCACTACTACGCAATCGTCGACGAGGTCGACTCAGTGCTCATCGACGACGCCCGTACACCGCTTATCATCTCGGGTCCCGTGCCTAAGGGCGAAGATCAGCTCTTCAATGAATATAAATACAATGTAGAGAAAGTATATGAGGCTCAGCGCAAGCTCGTGGGCCGACTCCTGATCGAGGCCAAGGAGAAGATTGCAAGCGAAGACAAGGAGGTGCGCAAGGAAGGCGCTCTTCAGCTGTTCCGTGCCTACAAGGGTCTTCCCAAGAACAACGCACTCATCAAATATCTGTCGCAGGAAGGCATCAAGCCGCTTCTGCTCGAAACCGAGGCATTCTACATGCAGGACAACAACCGCGAGATGCCTAAGGCTGTCGAGCCCCTCTACTTCGTCATCGACGAGAAGAACCGCTCGGTAGAATTGACCGACAAGGGTATCGACGAGCTCACAGGACGAAGCGAGGACCCGCAGTTCTTCGTACTCCCCGACATAGCTTCGCAGCTCTCGGAAGTCGAAGGCAACCAGTCGATTTCTACCGCCGAGCGTCAGCAGATCAAGGACGAGCTCATGCAGAACTACGCGGTGAAAGCCGAGCGTGTACACACCGTGACCCAGCTGCTCAAGGCCTACACCCTCTTTGAAAAGGATGTGGAATACGTAATCGACGACAACAAAATCAAGATTGTCGACGAGCAGACAGGACGTATCATGGAAGGCCGCCGCTACTCCGACGGACTCCATCAGGCTATCGAGGCCAAGGAGGGCGTGAAAGTCGAGGCTGCGACACAGACATTCGCCACAATCACTCTCCAGAACTACTTCCGTATGTATCACAAGCTTGCAGGTATGACCGGTACGGCCGAAACCGAAGCAGGCGAGTTCTGGGACATATACAAACTCGATGTCGTGACAATACCCACCAATAAGCCGGTGGCACGTATCGACATGAACGACCGCGTCTACAAGACCAAGAAGGAAAAGTATGCCGCCGTAATCGATGAGATCGTCAGCCTCGTCGAGCAGGGCCGCCCCGTGCTCGTGGGTACAACCTCGGTCGAAATATCGGAGTTGCTCTCGCGAATGCTCACACTGCGCCGCATCCCCCACAACGTGCTCAATGCCAAGCTGCACCAGCGTGAGGCCGAAATCGTGGCACAGGCCGGTAAGAAAGGCACCGTTACCATAGCCACCAACATGGCCGGTCGTGGTACCGACATCAAGCTTCCGCCCGAAGTCAAGGAGGCGGGAGGTCTTGCCATCATCGGTACCGAGCGTCACGAGTCACGACGCGTCGACCGTCAGCTCCGAGGCCGTTCAGGTCGTCAGGGCGACCCGGGTTCTTCGGTGTTCTACCTCTCGTTTGAGGACCAGTTGATGCGTCTTTTCGCAACCGACCGCGTGACCAAGATGCTCGACACTCTCGGCATCAAGGAGGGCGAGATGATTGAGTCGAAGATGGTTAACCGCGCCATCGAGAACGCCCAGAAACGTGTCGAGGAAAACAACTTCGGTGTGCGTAAGCGTCTTCTTGAGTACGACGACGTTATGAACAAGCAGCGTCAGTACATCTACGGCCGCCGCCACCACGCACTCATGGGTGAGCGCATCGGAATCGACATCAACAACATGCTCTACGACACGGTTGAGAACATCGTAAACACCTATGACTCGCCGGCCGACTATGCCGACCTCTCGCTCGAGCTCCTGAAAGTGTTTGCTGTCGAAACTCCGTTCACCGAGGATGAGTTCCGCTCGATGCCCAAGAACGAGGCGTTTGACCGCATCCTTGCATCGGTCAACGAGGCTTTCCGCCGCAAGTCCGACCGCATCATCGAGATAGCCATGCCTGTGATTTCGGAGTGGGTTGAGAAGCGTGACGCCAAGGGTCGCATTCTCGTTCCCATCACCGACGGCAAGCGTGTGTTCAACATCCCTGCCGACATCACCGAAACCTACAACAGCAAGGGCAAGGCGCTGCTCAAGGAGTGGCACAAGGCCATCATGCTTGTCACAATCGATGAAGTGTGGAAAGAGCACCTGCGCGAGCTCGACCAGTTGCGTCAGTCGGTTCAGAACGCATCCTACGAGCAGAAGGATCCCCTTGTAATATATAAGGTTGAATCGTTCCACCTGTTTGAGAACGCTATGAACACGCTCAACGTGAAGGCCGTGTCGGCACTCATGCGCGGACAGATATTCATCCCGCAGCAGCGCGCCGAGGACGCTCGCCTAAGCTCCGAACAGGATCGCCAGCAGCCCGCACAGCGTCAGCCCGAGGTGAAGGAGGCTATGCCCGACCGTCCCAACGACTACAGCCGCTACCGCACAAGCCGCGAGCAATATCCCGGTTCAAGCGCACAGCGTCAGGCCGCTTCGGCACCCCAGGGCGAACAACAGCGCACCCAGCCCATCATCAACGGGCCTAAGGTGGGCCGCAACGACCCCTGTCCCTGTGGATCGGGCAAGAAGTTCAAGAACTGTCACGGACGAAATGCTTAACAATAAATCAACATCATCAATTATCACATTATGAAGCATATACTTCTATCTTTAGCAACTATGGCAATAGTGGCATCATGCTCGACCAACAAACTTCAGTATCCTGAAGCACCCGCCGACAACACTGTCGACGATTACTTCGGTGTGCAAGTAGCCGACCCCTACCGTCCGTTGGAAAACGACACCTCGGCAGCCACCCTAAAGTGGGTGGAAGAGGAACGCGCACTCACCGAGAACTACCTCTCGAAAATACCCTTCCGCAAGGACATCCGCGAGCGACTCAAAACGCTCTACAACTACAAGAAACCCGGAATGCCCTCAAAGAAGGACGGATGGTACTACTTCTACGAGAACGACGGATTGCAGAATCAGTCGGTGCTCTACCGCACACGCTCTCTTGACGAGAAACCCGAAGTGTTCCTCGACCCCAACAAGCTCAGCGACGACGGTACAGTGGCCCTGACCGGCATAAGCACTTCCAACGACGGCAAGTACACCGCCTACACCATTTCGCGCAGCGGCTCTGACTGGACCGAAATCTATGTGATGGACACCGAAACCAAGGAGTTGCTGCCCGACCACATCGAATGGGCCAAGTTCACCGATGCCGCATGGCAAGGCGACGGCTTCTACTACAGCGCCTACGACAAACCCGTCGACGGCAAGGAGTTCTCCCACGCCAACGAAAACCATCGCGTCTACTATCACAAGATAGGAACTCCCCAGAGCGACGACAAGCTCGTGTATGAGGACAAGGATCATCCCCTGCACTTCCACTCGGCTTCAGTGCCCGACGACGAGTCGGCTCTTATAATCTACGGTGGCGGCGAGGGACTCGGCTCTTCAATCACCATGAAGAGCCTCAAGGAGCCCAATGCCAAATGGGTGACTGTAGAGCCTTCACAGGACTACGAGATGTCGATTCTTGACATAATCGACGGCACAATGTACATCTACACCAACTACGGCGCACCGCGTTACCGCCTCATGACCGCCTCGGTCAAGGCTCCCCAACGCGAGAACTGGAAAGAGCTCGTGCCTGAGGGCGAAGGCGTGCTGTCGGGTGTCAACTTTGCCGGCGACAAGCTCATACTCACCTACGACATCGATGCATCCAACCGCCTCTATGTCTACTCGCTCGACGGAAAACAGCTCAGCGAAATCGAGCTGCCCACCCTCGGCTCGGCAGGCGTGTCGTCAAGCCGCAAGCACGACGAGGTGTTCTATGCATTCACATCGTTCACCTATCCGTCGGAAATCTACAAGTATGACCTCGCTTCAGGCAAGTCGGAGCCCTACAAGGCAGTCGAAATCCCCGGATTCAACATGGACGACTACGTGACCGAGCAGGTGTTCTACACCTCGGCCGACGGAACCAAGATACCGATGTTCATCACCTACAAGAAAGGCCTTGAACGCAACGGCAAGAACCCCGTCTACCTCTACGGTTACGGAGGCTTCAACGTGTCGCTCAATCCCGGCTTCTCGGCTCAGCGTCTGTTCTGGCTTGAAAACGGCGGCATCTACGCCGAGGCCAATCTGCGCGGAGGCGGCGAATACGGCGAACCCTGGCACCTCGCCGGCACCAAGCAGCAGAAGATGAACGTGTTCAACGACTTCATCGCAGCTGCCGAGTACATGATCAAGGAAGGCTGGACATCGCCCGACTACCTCACAATCGAGGGCGGCTCCAACGGCGGATTGCTCGTGGGCGCTACAATGAACCTTCGCCCCGACCTGTTCAAGGTGGCCATTCCCCGTGTAGGCGTAATGGACATGATGCGCTATCACCTGTTCACCATCGGTTGGAACTGGGCTTCCGACTACGGAACAAGCGCCGATTCTCCCGAAATGGCAGGCTATCTGCTCTCCTACTCGCCCCTGCACAACATCAAGGACGACGGCACACCCTATCCCGCTACACTTGTCACAACAGCCGATCATGACGACCGCGTGGTTCCCGCCCACTCGTTCAAGTATGCCGCCAAGCTTCAGGCAAGCAACACCGGCGACGCTCCCAAGCTCATCCGCATCGACTCCAAGGCGGGTCACGGAGCCGGCAAGCCCGTTGCTAAGGTGCTCGACGAGTATGCCGACATATATTCGTTCATCTTCTATAACCTGGGAATAACACCCGTCACTAAGTAAATGTCGCGCATTGCAACTTACATAGCGGCGTCAGCTATAATGCTCTCAATGTCGGGATGCTTTACCGGCATTGAGAGCACTCCCAAGATTACCGCATCCGACGTCAAGCGCGAAAAGGTTGCGGTGACCGAGGAGGACCGCTACCTCGACAATGTGCATCCCGATCCACTCGATAAGTGGCACGAAGGCAAGCTGTTTTATGTCACCGACAACAAAATAAACCTCGCCCTAGAACCCTCGTCGACTCCGTCGCCGCGTCAAGGCGACCTGCTGTCATTCATAAAATACCGCACGGTGCCGTCGCTCACGGGCGAAGCCGACACCGAGTTGCTGTTTGCCGACTCCAAGGGGCGCGAGGTGGTCTACCGACTGAACTCCTCGCCTGAAGAGCTTGCCCGACGCAGCCAAATCGAAATTCCTTTCACCATTGAGCTGAGCGTCGTCGACAGCACGATGAAAGCCATAAAAGGGAAAAAGTTTTATATCCGCACTTCGATGTGGTATGACAAGGACGGTAAAGCCCGCAACGGACTGAAATTCATTCCTGTGGAGGTGATGGATGTGCTGCCCGGCAACTCCGTCTACCCCGTAATGGTGAAATTCCGTAACCCCGAGCTCGACAACGGTCAGCCTGCATATGTGTTCATGTCGGTAGGCGACAGCGGAAACTCATCGCGCAACTTCGCCTCACTCTTCTTCCTCAACGACCCTCACTTGAAATATCCCCAAATCTCCGACGAAAACTGGCGTAACATAATTCACGGACGCATAGTGAAGTACATGACCCGCGAAGAGTGCCGACTCGCACTAGGCGCGCCCACTTCGGTCGACCGCCGTCCGGGCATAAGCACCATGCACGAGCTATGGAACTATGAAAACGGAGTTTACCTGATATTTGACGACGGACTGCTTCAAAGCTTCCGATTATAAAAAACGACACTGCCAATGCTACTGATTCAAGACTTCGACCTGTCATCCGCAACCACATTCCACCTCCCCGCACGGGCTCGATGGATGGCCGAATACGATTCGGTCGATCAACTGCGCTCGATTCTTGCCGACTCACAGTTTGCCACGATGAAGCGACTCCACATTGGAGCCGGAAGCAACCTGTTGTTCACCAAGTCGTTTGACGGACTTGTGCTGCACTCGGCCATGAAAGGAATGTCGACGGTGGCCGACGACGGCGAAAGCGTGATAATACGTGCCGAATCAGGCATCGTGTGGGACGACTTCGTGCAACATTGCGTCGACAGCAACCTGTACGGAGCCGAAAATCTATCCTACATTCCAGGCGAGGTGGGAGCCTCGGCCGTACAGAACATCGGTGCCTACGGTGTCGAAGTAAAGGACTTGATTGTCAAGGTAGAAGCATTGGACACCTTCACCTCCGGAATGGTGACATTCACCGCCGACGAGTGCCGGTACGGCTATCGCGACAGCCTCTTCAAGTGCCCCGACCTGGCAGGACGCTACATCATCACTGCCGTCCACTACCGGCTGTGGCACACGCCACGCTATACGCTCGACTACGGCCCTCTTAAGGAGCTGCGTGAAGTGACTTATCTTACACCGGCCACAGTGCGCAATCGAGTCATAGAGATACGACGATCCAAGCTTCCCGAACCCTCGGAGCTTGGCAGCGCAGGCTCCTTCTTCAAGAATCCCGTCATTGACAAGTCAATGTGGCGGCACATTCAATCATCCTATCCCGAAGCTCCGCACTACGATGTCGACGACAACCTTGTCAAGGTTCCCGCAGGATGGCTTATCGAAACTTCGGGACTCAAGGGAGCGGTCGAAGGCGGAGCCATGGTCTATCAGCGCCAGTGCCTCGTCATCGTCAATACCGGCAATGCCACGAGCGACGATGTGGTAAAGCTTTACCGGCGTGTACAGGCCACGGTTTACGACCGATTCGGAATAATGCTTTCACCTGAAGTAAACGTCATTTAGCCATGCGACTGCGATTCTTAGGCACAGGCACCTCCTCGGGAGTTCCTCAACTGATGTGCAAGTGCGAGGTGTGTACCTCGACCGACACCCACGATAAACGCTCGCGCAGCTCGGCCTTAATCCAACTGAACGACGGGCGCAACCTGCTCATCGACTGCGGGCCCGACTTCTATACGCAGATACTTCACGCCGGATGCCCTCAGCTGCACTGTGCGCTGCTCACCCACAGCCACTACGACCATGTGGGCGGCATCGACGACCTGCGCCCCTATTGCGCCAACCACCGCAGCTTTCCTCTCTACTGCAAGAGCGATGTGGCCCGCGACCTGCGTGAACGCGTGCCCTATTGCTTCCGTCAGCACCCCTATCCCGGTGTTCCGTCGTTTGACATCCACGAAATCGACAGCCGTCCGTTCATGGTCGATGACATAGAAGTGATTCCGCTGCCGGTAATGCATCTTAATCTGCCCATCCTGGGATTCCGCATTGGAAAATTCGCCTACATAACCGATGCCAAGACCATCCCCGACACCACCGTCGACCTGCTGCAGGGAGTCGACACCCTCGTCATAAACGCATTGCGACAGAAACCGCACATATCCCACATGAGCCTGCCCGAATCACTGGAGATAATAGTCCGTGTGAATCCGAGAGCGGCCTATCTCACCCATCTAAGCCACGGATTCGGACTACAATCAGTAATGGCGGCAAAACTACCGCCCAACGTACACATAGCCTACGACAGCCTAATCATAGACATACCCGACTGAAAAGCCGCGCCATTAAACTTTAATGCGCGCCGATTGTCATATATCTAAACGAGGCATTTATTCCAAACACTAAATTGAACAAAAGTATGAAAAAAAGCTTAAGCCAAATATTAGCAATATCTCTTCTCGCAGCAGGGATGTCGAGCTGTGGAATATTCAAGAATCAATCGCAACCCGAAGCTCCGGCTCCGGTTGAAAAACCCGCATCTAACCCCAAGCCCAAGCCCACCATTAACAAGGAGGAGGCCCTCGACGGAGAGTGGACTGTCTACAAGGTAAACGGCAAGCGCGTCACCGGCACAGGTGAAACCCACCCCTATGTAACATTCAACATGGCCGACCACCGCATCTACGGCTTCAACGGATGCAACTACATCAACGGCGATTTCGTCAACGAAGGCTCGTCGCTGCGTATATCCAATGTCATCTCCACCATGATGGCCTGTCAGGATTCGCAATACGAGGCCTTGATCAACAAGGCTCTCGAACGCACACGCACCTTCTCGGTAACGAAGAAAGGCCATGAATACTATCTCGACCTGCGCAACGAGCACAACATCGTCGAGATGGTGATGCGAAAGCACAACATGGACTACCTCAACGGAGCGTGGACAGTGAAGGAGATAACCGGAACCTACAACAATAACGAGGATGTGGAGCTCGTAATCGACATTCCGGAACACACCATTCACGGAAACACCGGTTGCAACATCGTCAACGGTTCGCTGATTATCGACCCCGAGAAATCCAATTCAATCCAGTTTAACAACCTCGCCACTACCAAGATGCGTTGCCCCGACGAGCAAGCCAAAACCGAAACGGCGTTTCTCGTAGCACTTGAGCGCGTTGAAACTGCACAGCGAGGCAAATCGGGCACCGTGATCATGCGTGACAAGGACGGCGAGAACGTGCTTGTACTCAAGAAGATCGATAACCGTCAGCAGGGTAATTGACTGAAGCGCGAATCGATTCGCGACCGATGACCGGTGACTGTCGACCGACATTAACCGCATAAGCAGCTTTCAGGTCACACTTGCCTGATTGAGCGGTTGTTGAATCGCAGTTTCCATCCTTCAACGACTGTGAACTCATTGAAGCCGCCGGCTGAGCCATTGAGGCGAGGCGGGCGGCTTTCTTGCGTGCTCGATAGCGGCGCTGACGCTCGCGTGCAAGGCGGCGACGCCTGATTGTGGGATAGATGAGCATGAACAGCGAGCGCACCAGATCATCCTTGATAGTACCTATCAAATCGCTGTGGTTATGATTCTGATAATAATCGAGCCAGTAGTATATCTCGCTGTGATAGCACACCGGTATCTGGTTGATTGCATCGACCCACAGTTGGTCAAACTTCAGCTTGTAGACTCTCTTGCTTTTCTTGGTTCCGTTGTTTTCCATGATATTATATTTTTTCAGCAAAGATAATAGGCCGAAGTACCCGATTTCACCCCATAATGTCGCGAATAGCCAAATTAACAATGTTAAAACCTATTTTCCCGGCATCACATCATTTCTAAACCCGGGAAAGGACGCATCCCAATAAAAAAGCCATGTCGAGCCAACAAAAGTTTAACATTATCCAACATCCTATATGTTAAAATCAAAGTAATTACTTGTATATTTCATAATTAGTGTATAATTTTGTTTTAAATTAAGTATTTTCATAGCAAGAGAATGCTTGCCTAATCGTAAATTATTGTTTTTTACAGAGTGGTGTTACTGCCTAATCCTATCACATTCAGTGTCGGAAAGCTTCAGGCCTTAATATTAAAGACGCTCGGTATAACCTTTCTGGCGTTTGGCTTGTCGTTTGTGTTAATGCAACCGTTTTCATTTTCGGCCGCATCGCTTCTTTCATCGGCCGACGGCAACGATTTCACAATCAACGATTTTTACAATAAGGTGGCCGACAGCCGCCATGTCACCACTCTCGACAGCAACATTGTCATCGTCGACATTGCAGCCTGCGACAGGGAAGGCATTGCCGAAATCATCGAAACAGTATCCCTGTGCTCGCCGCGCACCGTGGGGCTTGATGTTGTGTTTGCCGAGCCCAAGGAGCATGACTCACGCCTCATCGAGGCAATAAAAAACTGCCCCAACCTTGTGCTCGCCGTGTCGGTTGAGGCCGACTCGGCCGCCAAGACATTCCACATCGACGAGTCGTCCTATTTCACGCCCGAGCTTGAAAATGTGGAGTTGGCGGCAATAAACTTCCCGACAGGCAGCAGCAACCGCACCATCCGCGAATTCAAGCCCGACTACATGACCGCCGTCGGAAAAAGAATCCCCTCATTTGCCCTCGCCACGAGCCGCAAGCAATCGGGTGAAATCGTCGACAGCTTCATGAAGCGAGGCAACGATCTTGAATTCATAACCTACTACTCCCGAATATTCAAGACCATATCACCCGAGGAGCTTGCCGACCGCGCCGAGGAGCTGATCGACAAAATAGTGCTAATCGGAGCCGCCAACGACCCCTATGACCTGCACGTGACACCGGTTTCAGCCGCAATGTCGGGCATAAACATCCATGCCTACACCGTAGCCACCATTCTTTCGGGACGTTACTTCTATCAACTGCACCGCTACACCAACTGGGCAATCGCCTTCATAAGCTGCTTCATAGTAATCATGATAAGCCTAATGATAAACATCGGCGTAAAAGGATTGATAATGCGCATAGTTCAAGTGACGCTGCTATATCTCACCATACGCCTTGGCTACTACTTCTTCATCGAGCACAACATCATCATCAACTTCTCCTACTCGCTGATGATGCTTACTTTCGGGCTGTTTGCCGGCGACATCTGGATAGGAATGACCACGATAATAACATGGATCTACAATAAGATCAATCACATAAGAGAATCACGCACCGAAAACATTTATACACAATGAACCGATTAATCACATTTATGATTCTGCTGCTCTCGGTCGTCGCTACAGCCACGGCCCAGTACTCGCTATACGACTATAGCGGCAATGTCGCCATAAAGCGCGGAGGCAAGTCCGTGACTCCTGAAAAGGGACTCAAGCTCAACGCCACCGACATGATTACCATAGGCGACAACTCTTCAATACAGATTCTGAACTCCATCAACTCCCAGATTTACAAGTCCACTACATCGGGAACATTCACTACGACACGCATAATGATTGATGCAAAGGAGCAATCAAGCGACAATCGCGCCGCGATACATGACAAAATCCGATTCGGCAAGTCATCGACAAGCGGCGATGACCGGGTATATGTGGAAAAAGGACTCGTAAGACGGTCAATGGAAGCCTACGACCCCGAAGGCGACAATCTACAGGTCGACACCAAGAAGCTGAGCGCCAATGTAATCAATGCGTTGAAGGACCTGGAGGCCCTGAAGACATCCGACTTCCCCACCACTCTGCTTAATGCGCCTGTCAATGAATCGGGACTCAAATTCATGCTTGAGAACACACTCAACTTTCCCGTCTACTTCAACGTGTTGCGCATAATTCCCGAGGAGGGCAAAGTCGAGATTTCGGAACTCGGACAGCCCACCGGCAACTATGTAGTGCTTCAGAACCAGTCGATTGTACGCAGCCAGTCAAAGGGGCTCAATCCGGCCGGAAAGCACATCCTGATCATGACCCACTGCTACTTTGACATCGACGAACTTATTGAAAACATGGAATCACTGATGAAGGAGGGCACCCAAGTGGCATCGGACAACCAGCTTCCGGTCTACATGCGCCTCCTTTAAGAAAAGGAAAATATAATCAATCAAAATCATAAAAAACTATGCACTTAAGAAAGACTACCTTTATTCGAGCTGCTGCTTTATCGCTTGTGCTATGTGCAGCTTCGACAACTTTCGCTGAGGACAATGGACAAAATGCTCAGCCTAAGACACGTATGGAATACAAATTCCCGCAATTGACCACACCCACCGGTCTTACACGCTGTTCACTTGCAATATACGGTTATGACGACCATTCATTGTTCACCTGCCGCAAAGAACCGTTGTGTGAACTGGGCAAAAAGAACTTACTGCTGGACGTAACCATAAATCCGTCGGGAATAAACTATATTGTCATCAAAAAAGAAAAGGACAAGAACAGTGCCACCGTATATGATCTCGGCACCTACGATACCGAGCTGTTTAAGTTAAAGACCAAGAAGCTGGGAAATCCCACCGCCGTTCTATTCACCCCCGACGCACGCAGGGTGATACTTGCCACATCGACAGGCATACACGTTCTCGATGCCAAGCAGTTTGATGAAATTGAATCATTCGAGATTCCGTTCACGCCCACCGAGATACTTCTCAGCAACAACGGTTACTACCTCGTGATATCCGACGGAAAGAAAGTGGCCGTCTACAACTTCGAGGAACACAAGTTGCGCAAGGACTGGAACTTTGACATCGAAGTCAACGACATAGCCTTCAACGAAGACAACACCGAATTTGCAATCCTCACCGCCGACGGAGTGCTCAACATCTACGACACCCGCAACTTCATCATCAAGCGCACTCTCGACAATCTCGGCGACGCACTCGGATGCTCCTACAACTTCGACGGAAAATACATAGCCGTGGCCACCTCGCCTATTCTCATCACCATCATCAACCTTCTTGACGAAAGCGACCGTGACTTCATCGATGTGCCCGACGGCAATGTGTCGATGATCATGTTCCTCCCCGACTCGCGCAAGAACACCCTGCTCGCCTATAACTCAACCAACGCCATCAACGCAAAGCGCATGACCAAGCTTGAGCCCTACTACGCCAAGCTAATCTCCGACGAAGTTAACCTGCGAATGGAAGAGTGGTTGAAGATGATGCCGGGTGAAACTATGGAAGAGTACCGCGCTCGTGTCACCGACGAGTCACGCGCCCGTCAGCGCAAGCTCTTCGAGGACGAGATTTCGACCGGACTCGCCGGCAATCCCCTCTCGATGTCGCAGGTAAAGCTCGGAAAATATGACCGCAGCAACAACATACTCGCCGTCGACTTCAGCAACATGCCCACCATCTACATCCCCGTGCCCGAAGAGAAGGTCGGCGGATTCAAGAACGCCGACGACCTTGAATTCCGCGATGTTAAGTACGGTGTAATGGCCAACGACAACTTCGAGATAATCTACGCCCAGATTTACAACCGCGCCGACGGTGAAACCTACATCTACGACAACCACGACCGCGTCCCCCTCAACTTCATGGACGGCGACGATAATGTTGTTTCGCTTGAAATCATCCAGCAGCAACAGATGGAGGAAATGAAGCTCCAGGAAATCAAGCAGAAGGTAATCGAGGAGGCAAAACTCCGCAACGTTATCTCCGACCACACCAACATCACCGTGGATTCGCGAGTGGCTTCGGACTTCGACGCCAACGGCGAGAAGATACTCAACTACATCGTCAAATTCTCCTACGAGGTTGAGCCCGAATTCTCGGTTCAAGAGGACTTCGCTCCCGGCAAGTATCATGTCGAGGAGTCGGGAGCCGCATCATCGATGCTCTCTATTGTAAAGCAGGCATTTGAAGGCGACCTTGCACAGTATGTCAAGGACGGCAAGAAGCTCAACGTCAAGATTTCGGGAACCGCCGACAGCTCGCCCATCATCCACGGCATCAAGTATGACGGAGCCTACGGTGACTTCGAGAACGAGCCCGTTTATCAGAACGACCAGCTCACAAGCATCAGCGTCAACACAAAGGACGGCATCAAGCAGAACGAGCAGCTGGCATTCATCCGTGCAATGGGCGTCAAGGACTACCTTGAAAAGAACGTTTCCAATCTCAATGACATGAAGTCGGACTACCGTTACTACATAACCGTATCCGAAGGCAAGGGAGGCGAGTTCCGCCGCATCACTACCGAGTTCACATTCATTGATGCATTTTAAAGTCTAAAGACATTAATAATGAGAAGAAACCGAATATTAATCAACCTATCAATGCTGTTTACGGCTTCGGCGGCAATAACCGCCTATGCCGTAAACGGCAACACACCCTCGGCCGCCTCGATGCCCGACACACCCGACATGATGAGTATCGGGTCACTGATGCCCGATGACGACATGATGCATCAGGGAATCCTGCTCGACGGCGACAGCCTCAAGCAGGCCGGGCTTGAAAGCAAAATCCAGAAGGCGGCCGACCTGTACAAGCACCTGAAATGGCTGAAATATGAGAATCAGCCCGAAACCGAAGTCTACACCACAGCCCTCGACTGTTACAACGTGTGTGTCGACGCAATGAAGCTCGCCGCCAAAAACTCCCCCGACATGGACCGCTGCAAGAGCATCCTGCGTGACATCAACAAGGACCTCGAAGCCGGAGCGTTCCACTACTCATCGGCAGGCGACAACGACCGACTGACCAAATTTGCGCAAGCCTATGTCGACACCCACATGATGGATGCGTTCAAGGGCGAGGATTTCCCCCTCACATCGGTCTATCCGTCAATAGTCTACTGCGCTGCGTCGGGAGCCTACAATATCAAGGACTACGACCGCGCCATAGGCTACTTCGACCGATACATATCAACCGGCGAGGACAAGTCACGCGAGCAGATCTACATGTTTCTCGGTCAGGCCTGCATAAACACAGGCAAATACGACCGTGCCATCACGGCCATGTCGGACGCACTCGTGCTCTACCCCGACAACTACAACATGATGCTCATAGGCATCCAGGGCTGCATCGACGGCGGCCACCCCGAACTGCTGCAGACATTCCTCGACAAGGCTCTCGCAATGAAGCCGCTCGACGAGCAGCTGCTCAACATCCAGGGAAAGCTGTATGAGGATATGCAGCAGTACCAGAAAGCGCTCGACACCTATCGCAAGCTTGAGGAGATACGCCCCGACAACCTCGGCGTGGCCCGCCACATAGCCCTGTGCTACTACAATCTCGGCGTAGACTTCTACAACAAGTCCATCTACGAGGAGGACGATAAGATTGCCAAGAAGTATGGCCGACAGAGCAACACCTACTTCGACGCGGCTTCGATGAAGCTTGAGGAGGTGGTGGCCAACGACCCCACATCGCTGAAATATCTCAAGGCTCTCGCCGTGAGCTACGGATGCCTCGGCAACAAGGAGAAGTTTGAAAATGTGAACGTGCGAATCCGCGCACTCGGCGACAATCCCATTGCCGAGAAGTCGATGCCCGACCTCATCACGGCCAACGCCAACGACCTGCCCAACTTTGCAAGCTCGGGCAAGAACGCACCCTCGATCGGCTCAAAGGCTCCGCTCTACACCGACTTCGCCAAGAGCTACGTAGAGAAGAACCTCAACGCATGGGCCAAGAAGGGTGAATTTGAAACCAACGACGACTATCGCAAGCGTGTCAACGAAACGACACTCAGCCAGGAGTATGACCGCCTGTCGCGCAAAGCCCAGGACGAGTATCTCACCGCCTACGGCAAGAAACTGCGCGTCACCGACTTCACGCTCGAGCCCTACGATGCCGAAAACGAAGTCTACATGATAAAGTCGTCCTACGGCCCCATCTACCTGAACATTCCGCGCGAGAACAGCGAGGCCGAAACATTCAAGGCCAACTGGAAAGGCGTGCACTTCAAGAATCCCTCCTACTATATCAAGGACAATGAAGTGCTCATCTCGGGCATCACATTCGTGACACCCTACGGAAAGGAGTACTCCTACAACAAGACCGAAGGCATTACCCACTACGTGCCGCCCATCGACATTGCCGGAATAAACATCTACACCCCCGACGGCTCACGCCCCACAGTGGCACCCACGACGCCTACCGCCTTCAAGCCTTCGGATGTGGACGAGAACATACCCTACAACAACAAGCCCTCCAAGTCGACATTCGCCGTCATCATCGCCAACGAATCCTATGCCAACGTTCCGCGCGTAGAAGCGGCCCTGAACGACGGAGAAACATTCAGCAAATACTGCAACCTCACCCTCGGCATTCCCAAGGAGAACATCCGCGTCTACAAGGATGCTACCCTCGGCAAGATGCTGCGTGCCATAGCCGACATACGCAACGTTGTCAAGTCGGTCGACGGCAACGCCGATGTCATATTCTACTATGCCGGACACGGAATGCCCGATGAAAGCACCAAGGATGCATTCCTGCTGCCCGTCGACGGTGACGCAATGGTGTCGGAAAGCTGCATATCGCTCGGAAAACTCTACTCCGACCTCGGCGACATGGGAGCCAACTCGGTAATGGTGTTCCTCGACGCCTGCTTCAGCGGCGGCAACCGCTCGGGAGGTATGCTCACAGCCGCCCGTGGCGTTGCGATAAAGCCCAAGCAGACATCGCCCAAGGGCAACATGTTCACCCTTTCGGCCGCATCGGGACAGGAAACCGCAATGCCCTACAAGGAGAAGAATCACGGCCTGTTCACCTACTATCTGCTGAAAAAGCTTCAGGAGAGCAAGGGCAACGTTACCTTGAAGGAGCTGAGCGACTATGTGATTGACAATGTGCGCCGTCAGGCTACAATTGTCAACAAGAAGCCGCAGACTCCCCAGGTGTCGACCTCGGGCAACATGGCTGTCGAGTGGACCAAACGCAAAATACGTAACTGATGCCTGCCATGAAGCGATTGATGATGCTGCTCATGTCGACCGTGATAATGTCGCTGTCGCTGATGGCTGCCGACATTGTAACGGTGCACGGCGAGTTCACCTACTACGGCTCCAAGACCGAGTCACGCGCCGATTGCGAGCGTAACGCACTCAATGGCGCGCGAGCCAAGGCTCTTGCCGAGAAATTCGGCACCGTGGTGACTCAGGACACCTATCAGCGCGATGTCGTGTCGGCGCAAGGTGAGTCGACCTACTTCTCGATGCTTAACGAATCGGCCCTGAAAGGCGAATGGATTGCCGACGAGAAGGAGCCGGTCTACACCTACGAGCTTGACTCCGACGGCCTCTACATCGTCACCTGCAAGGTTACAGGCAAAGCCCGCGAAATCGACAACCGCTCGGTGGAATTTGCCACCAGCGTGCTGCGCAACGGCACACGCACTGTCAACGCCGACACGCGTTTCCGCTCGGGCGACGACATGTATCTCTACCTTAAGAGTCCTGTCGACGGTTACGTTGCCGCATTCCTTGTCGACGCACACAACAACGTGTACTCGCTCCTCCCCTATCAGGGTAACACCAAAGGCGAGATAAAGGTGAAGCACAACAAGGAGTATGTGTTTTTCGACCCCGCGTCGGCCGACCCCGACCACGGCGAAGTCGATCAGCTTGTGATGACAGCCGACGACGAGCTGGAACACAACATGCTCTACGTGGTGTTCTCGCCTCAGCCCTTCGCCAAGGCGGTCGACAACTATGCCGGAGAAAATATGCCGCGAATGCTCAGTCACGACGAATTTTCAAAGTGGCTCGTGAAGTGCCGCAAATATGATCCCCGCATGGCGGTCAAAATAATGAATATTGAAATCCAAAAATAACTACTAACAATCAATTCTTATCAAAAATGAAAAAGTTAATCATGCTCATCGTTGCCGCATGCCTCATGGCACCCATGGCAATGGCCGATACCAACAAGCAGTTGCAAAAGGCAATGAACAAGGAGAAAAAAGAGAAAATGAAGGAATACAAGAAGGAGAACTGGAAGCTTTTTGCCAGCTCACGCACTCTCGAAGTAGCCCTTCTGAAGCACTATGACAAGCTCAACACCCTCGGCGACGACGGCCGTGAGGTAGTGGGCGTGGCCTCCAAGTTCAAGTCAAAGAACATAGGTAAGCAGATGGCTGCCAACAACGCATGCGTTACTTACGCCCAGCAGGCAGGAAGCTCGCTCAAGGGTCGCGTGATGAGTGACATGGCCGGCGACGGCACTTCGGCCGAAGGCGAATTTGACCACTTCTACGGAGCTTACGAGCGTCTTGTCGAGAAGGAAATCAAAGGCGAAATGGAGGAGAGCTACTCGGTAATCCGTGACAACGGCGACGGCACCTACGAGCTCCAGACATTCTACATCGTAAGCGAAAGCGCAGCTTCAAAGGCTCGCCTGCGCGCACTCGAAAACGCATTGAAGGAGAGTGAAGCGGCTCAGCGTAACGCCGACAAAATTGCTTCATTTGTCCGTGAAGGTTTTGAGCAGCAGTAAACGGCAAAAGTAAAAGAACCTATATCTACCGGCCGGGAGTGTGACATCATGTCGCACTCCCGATTCAACCGCCTCTCGCCTCAACCAACAACCAATCCTGTCACAACCACAACAACACCCAAATCAATCTCGTCATGAAACATCGCGTCATAACCTCGATACTAATCGCCGTCGCCGGAACCGCTTCAGCCGTGGCACAGTCACCGGGAGGCTCCTTCGCCGAATTTCGCAAGGGCCTGCTTGATGACTACAATGCCTACCGTAAAGGGGTGATGGAGCGTTACGATCAGTTTCTTGACGGAGTGTGGAGCGACTTCCAGCAATTCAAGGGCGAGGAGAGCAGCACCGTACCCAAGCCCGACCGCGTGCCGCGTGTGGGCGATTTCCCCGAGTCGAAGCCCGAACCGGTATTGCTTCCCGACCCCACACCTGCCACGCCGGCAGCACCTGTAGCCACTGTCCCCCAACCCGAGGTGACACCGCAACAGCCCGCTCCGCAGCAACCCGCGTCGCAACCCGCGCGAATACCCGAAGGCAACTTCGACTTCAAGTTCTACGACCTGCCGGTGACCATTCCCGCTATCGACATAAACATCACCGACCGCTTGTCGTCGCCCCGTGACTTCGCTTCGCAGTGGCGCAATCTCAACAAAAGCGACGACACCAAGCTACTCATCGACGAAATCGAGAAACTCGCCGCATCGATGTCGCTCAACGACTATCTGAAGTATGAACTCGTGAGCGCCTATGTCGACAGCCGTTTCCCCTCGGTTCACTCCACATCGCGCATGGCATTAAAGCACTATCTGCTCGTTGGCATGGGTTACGATGTGCGCGTAGGCATGTCGGGCAACACCGCCGTGCTCCTGATTCCATTCCGGCAGACCGTATATGCCCGCACCTACATGAAGGTAAACGGCAACAAATACTACATCTTCACCGACAAGTCGGTCAACCCGCAAAGCATCATCAACATGCGCATATCGACTTGCGAGCTGCCACAAAACGCCAACACAGGTTCATCTATGGATCTAAAAATCAAAGGTCTGAATCTGCCTTACAAACCCCATCGATACGACCTTAAATTCAAGGACCTCACCCTAAGTGGCGAAGTCAACGCCAACATATTCCCCATCCTCTACCGCTATCCCCAGATGCCTACGGCCGACTTCGCACGCTCGACCGTGCTGGCCGATGTTAGAGAGGACATCGTGAAGCAGCTCAAGGCACAGCTCCAAGGCAAGGAGGAGCTCGAGGCCGTGAACTCGCTGCTGCAATTTGTACAGGGAGCATTTGAATACGCCACCGACGAGGCTTTACACGGATTTGAAAAGCCCTACTTCCTTGAGGAGATACTCTACTACCCCAAGTGCGACTGCGAGGACCGCGCCATATTCTACACCTATCTGCTGTGGAATGTGCTCGGCGTAGAGAATCAGCTCATCAACTATCCGGGTCACGAAAGCGCATCGGTAAAACTGTCACAACCTATCAAAGGCGACGCCTATCATCACGGCGGCAACACCTACTACATATCCGATCCCACCTATATAGGTTCGGTCACCGGAATGTGTATGCCCTCCTACGTGAGGGAAAAACCAGGCATAGATTATACTTATGGTAAGTAATGGATCGCCCCGTGACACAAAATCGCTGTTCATGATGTCACGGGGTGATTCTTTTTTCCTCCTTCCCGTACCCCGACACCGACAAGGCACACAGTTACGCATTACCACTCAATTTTTTACATTATCACATTTTATTTGGCAATTTAATGCCGTATTCATTCAATTTTCCGTATCTTTGGCTAACGCCATAGATACTTAACCGTATCTATCGGACGAACCTCAATAATAATCCATTCATTCGCATCACATTTTGGACAAGTCGGGGAAACAAAATCAACTTATTACATGGCTGACGGCCATGTGGGAAAAATTCGGACATCCCAGAAAACTGTTCTTCATAATCGACCGCCGTCTTTCGGGCAACTTTATGAAGCAATTTTGCTGGATATTCTTTATTGTATCGATTATTCTCATTATTCTCGGCCTGCTCGGATGGTGGGCCGGCGCCGACCACCCCTACAAGACATTCATCCACATCTTCAATCCGCAATATGATTTCGGCCTAAATCCCGAAATTCTAAATGCCGAAGCGATAGGCACGCCGTCACATCTTCAGCGAATAATAGGCTTCATAATCACCATGATAGGTTCGCTGCTACTCACTGGCCTGCTCACAACCACGCTTATAAACTGGGTTGACCGCCGCAAGGAGCGCTGGCAAAGCGGCGAAGCTCGTTACCACATCACCAAGGACTTCGTGGCCATAATAGGCACCCACAAGATGGTGTCCAATCTGTGCAACACGCTGTTGAGCAAAGGCGACATCCCGCGATGGATAGTGATATTGGGCTCGCGTGACACCGACGAAGTGAGAAAGGAGATTTTTGAATCGCTGATCGACAAGAATCATCGCAAACGCATTGTCGTGTACAAAGGCGACCGCTCGTCGAAACTCAACATCACCTCACTCAATCCCGAAAAAGCGCGTGAAATATACATCATAGGCGAGAATTTTCCCGAGGACGGATTTGACCATGACACCGTAAACCTCGAAACCTACTACACCCTGTCGTCCTACATTGCCGAAAAAGCCGGTAACGACACAAAACGTAAGCGCATAAAGTGCCATGTGATGTTTGAGTATCAGTCCACATTCACGGCATTCCAATACTTCGACATCGACAAGGCCAACTGTCACCTCCTCGACTTCATTCCGTTCAATTACTACGAGAATTGGGCGCAACAGGTACTTGTGCCCGATTTGATGCCACAGAAGCCGAATATTTACAAGCCTCTCTACGACAAGCCCATCGACTCGGAATCGAAGAAGCGCGTGCACCTCATCATCGTAGGAATGTCGAAAATGGGCGTAGCCATGGCCATTGAAGCTGCACAGGTGGCTCATTTCCCTAACTTCTCGTCACGTGGAGTGAGAACACTCATCACGTTTATCGACCGCAATGCCGCCCGCGAAATGACATTCTTCAAAGGTCGATTCTCCAATCTCTTTGAAATATCGCGCCACCGTTATGTGGACGCCAATCAATTACCGTCGGGAGGCTACACCGTGGAGCATTTCTATGATGCCAATCCCTCATCGCCGGTAAGCAAGACCCACAAGTGGCTGGACCCGATGAATGATGTCGACTCAACATCACGGTTCAAGGGCGAGAATCTTGGCGATAAAATTGTCGACATTGATTGGGAATTCATCGAAGGCGACATATCCAATCCCAACATCCGGGCCTATCTCATCGATGCGGCATCCGACCCTGATTCCGTCACCAACCTGGCTATATGTCTGCCCGTAACACCCGAAGCGGTGTCGGCTGCCATATATCTGCCCGAAAAGGTGCTGCACGGCAGTCATCAGATTCTCGTGCAACAATCGACCACCGATGCCCTTGTGTCGGCAATCCGCAAAGGAAGTGACGCTATAAACGGGCATCCGCTTATGAAGCTGGTTCCGTTTGGCATGATTGACCGCTCCAACTACGACACCGAGAGGCGTGACCTGCTTGCCAAGCTCATAAACTACACCTACGGACTAAAAACCGATGAAGATCTGTCAAAGATATATTCATCGGGAGAGTTATGTTTAAAGGATGTGGAAAAGAGCTGGATTGAGATGAAGGGCAACAAAGGCAAGCCGCTCATGTCGATGAGATGGTCCAACATGTACCACGCATCGGCCATCTACTACAAGGTCGGTTCCTTGGGCATCCAAGAGGGTGCAGAAATTACAACGGAGCACTTGGCCCAGCTTGCCCGCATGGAGCATCTGCGATGGAATGTCGAGCAACTCATGATGGGCTTCAGGCCGCAGCTGAGCAGCGACAGCCGATTCAATAGCGCCGAAGAGCTTCGCCGCAACATGATCCACTACGACATCAAGGACTTTGACAGCCTGCCCAAAGAAACCCGTGATAAGGATAACGGATTTTCACGCAACATACCCATGATGCTGAAAGCCCTCCGATATTTCGACCTGAAGCAATACAGCTGCGAAAAGGGAACCGACTCCGGCGAAGATGACAAAAAATAGTTACAAACAACATAACACTCTACTACAATGAAGCAATATATCCCGTCGCCCGTCGACACATCCGACATTGAACTGCCCGCTCAACTCATGCCTCTAATCGAGGATATGGCCCGAAACGTACATGAAGTGTGGGCCAAAAACCGCATGGCCGAAGGCTGGACCTACGGCCCCGTGCGTGACGATGCCGCCAAGCACCATCCGTGCCTTGTGGACTACGACTCACTCCCCGACAGCGAAAAGGAGTATGACCGCGCCACTTCGCAGGAAACCCTTAAGTGCATCATCAAGTTAGGATTTAACATAACCAAATAACCCACCGAAATTACACGTAATTATGAAACTAAGCTCTCTGCTTTTAGGCGCAGCCATGTTGTCGCTTCAAGCCAACGCCGCCGACCCTCTTGCATTTCTCGATGTCATGAACTCACCCGTCATTCTCGGTGACTCTATCGTATTCCGCGTAGCGGCACCCAATGCATCGTCGGTGTCACTCACCGGACAGTTCATGCAGGGCTCCGTAGCCATGTCACGCAACGACAAGGGCGTGTGGAGCGTGACCGTTCCCACCCCCACACCCGACATATATCCCTACAACTTCATCATCGACGGAATAAGCGTGGCCGACCCGGGCAACATCAACATATTCCCCAACGAGAGCTTCAAGGCGAGCATGCTCGAGATTCCCGACGACAACGCCCTCTACACCGTTCGCGATGTTCCCCACGGAAAGATACACTACAACACCTATAAGTCGGATGTGCTCGGACAACACCGCAACCTCATCGTCTACACTCCGGCCGAGTACGAAGCCAATCCCGACAAGAGCTATCCTGTGTTCTATCTGGTAAGCGGCACCACCGACACTGAAGAGGTGTGGTTCAAGGTAGGTCGCGCCAACACGCTGCTCGACAACCTCATAGCATCAGGCGAAGCCGAGCCGATGATAGTAGTGATGCCCTACGGCTACATGAATAACGGCACGCCCCGTCCGTCGTCGCCCGAAGCCGCCAAAATGTATCAGGTGTTTGTCAAGGAGCTCACCCAATCAATCATGCCCTATGTCGAGTCAAACTACCGCACAATCAACAATCGCGACTCACGCGCCATCGCCGGATTCTCACGCGGAGGCGGACAATCGATGTTCACCGCCTTCTCATGCCCCGACAAATTCGGCTGGCTTGAATCCTACAGCGCATATCTCACCCCCGAAGTAATCGACGCCTACTTCCCCAACATCGTCAAGGACGCCAACAGCCTCAACTCGCTGTGGATGTGTGTAGGCACAAGCGACTTCCTCTATAACGATGTAGTGCGCAACAAGCGTTACTTCGACGACAAGGCGATAAAATATCAGGCCGAGGAGCGCGGCGGCAGCCACACCTGGATGCATGCCCGTTACTGCCTTGCCAACTCACTGCGCCGATTGTTCCGTAAATAATCATCGCCCATGCCTGTAATCGAAATCGATTCACTGTCACACCCCGGAGTGGAGATGTTCGGCAGCCTCACCGAGGCGCAGCTGCGCAACCGACTTGAACCCGACAAGGGGATTTTCATCGCCGAAAGCCCCAAGGTAATCAATGTCGCGCTCAACGCAGGCTACGTTCCGGTAGCGATGCTGTGTGAACATCGCCACATAACCGGCGATGCGGCCGACATAATAGCCCGATGCGGCGACATCCCCGTCTACACCGGAAGCCGCGAACTGCTGTCGTCGCTCACGGGCTACACGCTCACTCGCGGTGTGCTGTGTGCCATGCGGCGCCCGCAACTGCGTGACATCGCCGACATCTGTGCCGACGCAAGGCGTGTCGTGATAGTCGACAACGTTGTCGACTCGACCAATGTAGGGGCGATATTCCGCTCGGCGGCCGCTCTTGGCATCGACGCGGTGCTGCTCACTCCTTCGTCATGCGATCCGCTCAACCGCCGTGCCGTGAGGGTGTCGATGGGTTCGGTGTTTCTCGTGCCGTGGACAAGGCTCACTGTTCCGGCAGGCGCCCTGCGCGAGCTCGGATTCAAGACCGCGGCAATGGCATTGACCGACGACTCCGTGCCTATAGACCATCCCGTACTTGCCGAACAGCCCCGACTTGCAATAATCATGGGCACCGAAGGCGACGGACTTCCTCACGATGTAATAGCCGATGCCGACTATGTGGTGAGGATACCCATGTCACACTGCGTCGACTCCCTGAATGTGGCAGCGGCGGCAGCGGTGGCATTTTGGGAACTGCGTGCGAGGTGAACAGGCATTGCTACCAAACTGATCACAACCAAATCAATACCCGTAAACAACTATGATAAGAACCTTTTTATTGTCACTCATTGCTGCGCTGTGCGCCGTTACGGCACAAGCGCAGGTGTCGTTCGGCAATCCGTCAAAATTCAATGACGGATGGCTTTTCAAGCTCGCCGACGATTCAACCGCTGTAAATCCCAAATACGACGACTCAAAGTGGCGCAAGCTCGACCTGCCCCACGACTGGTCGATTGAAGGACAGCTGTCGCCGTCACTTGCAAGTTGCACCGGATTCCTTCCCGGAGGCATTGCATGGTATCGCAAGCACTTCACCCCTGCCGGCGATGCCGCCCGCCAATATATCTACTTTGAAGGCGTGTACAACCGCAGCGAGGTCTATGTCAACGGTCATCTGCTCGGCAAGCGCCCCAACGGTTACGTGTCGTTCATGTATGACATGACACCCTACCTCGTTCCCGGCGACAATGTAATAGCAGTGCGTGTCGACCACAGCCGTTACGCCGACTCACGCTGGTATACCGGCTCGGGAATATACCGTGACGTGTGGCTTGTCGAGGCACCCGAAACCCACATAGCACAATGGGGCGTGGGTTACGAAACCACTCGCCTTACCAACAAACGTGCCGACATCAAGGTGACGGTCGACATCGAGAATCCCGAAAAGGCAAAGAAGCTGCAGGTCAAGGCAACGCTTACCGATGCCGACGGAAAAGTCGTGTCGCAATCGACCGCCGGAGTCAACAACGGCAAGTCAACCCTGACTCTGCGCGTAAAGAATCCCGAACGCTGGGACATAGACAATCCCTATCTCTACAAGCTCAATACCGAACTGTGGGCCGACGGAAAGTACATCGACGGCAGCACTACCACAGCAGGATTGCGATCGCTTGAGTTTAACCCCGACAAGGGATTCGCACTCAACGGCCGCTGGATGAAGGTCAAGGGAGTGTGTCTGCACCACGATGCCGGAGTGCTTGGTGCCACTGTGCCCGAAGAGGTGTGGGAGCGCCGTCTTGCCAATCTGAAGTCAATAGGCGTGAATGCCATACGCTGCGCCCACAATCCACAGGCACCGGCACTCTACGATGTGTGTGACCGAATAGGTCTTCTCGTTATGGACGAAGCTTCAGACGAGTGGGAATTTCCCAAGCGCAAGTGGATCGAGGGCTGGAACAAAGGCACTCCCGGATTTGACGGCACCTACGACTTCTTTGAAGAGTGGATTGACCGCGATGTCACCGACATGGTGCGCCGCGACCGCAACCATCCGTCGATATTCATGTGGAGCATCGGCAACGAGGTCGACTACCCCAACGACCCCTACTCCCACCCCGTGCTCGACGGCTCGACCATAAGCCAGCCCATGTTTGGCGGCTACAATCCCGAAGCCCCCAATGCCGAACGCATAGGCAAGATTGCCAAGCGACTTGCAGCCTGTGTAAGAAGCGTCGACACATCACGCCCCGTGACCGGCGCACTTGCCGGAGTGGTGATGTCAAACGAAACCGAATATCCCGAAGCGGTGGATGTAGTGGGTTACAACTACACCGAGGACCGTTATGACACCGACCACTCCACCTATCCGTCACGCATAATCTACGGCAGTGAAAACAGGTCGGACATCGACGCTTGGTATGCCGCACGTGACAGGGACTTCATATTCGGACAATTCATCTGGACAGGCACCGACTATCTCGGCGAGTCGGGCAGCTGGCCCGCACGCGGCTTCTACACCGGCCTGCTTGACTTCGGCAGCTTCCCGAAGCCTCGCGGACACTTCCGTGCGTCATTGTGGTGTGAAAACCCCGTAGCCTATATAGGCACCTACCCCAAGCCTCGCCGCGACTATCTGTCGGTCGACGCGTGGGACACCTGGAACTACGACGACGGAGAAACCATAAGGGTTGTGTGCTACACCAACCAGCCACAGGCACGCCTGCTGCTTAACGACAAGGAGGTCGGAGCCATGAAGCCCTACGACCCCAAGAGCGGCATAATACATTGGGACATTCCCTACGCTCCCGGCAAGCTCACCGTGGAGGCGTGTGACAATAACGGCAACGTAACGGCCGGATATGACATCGTAACCTCGGGAAGACCGTTTGCGCTCAAGGCATCGGCCGACAAGCCGACACTGAATCGCGACAAGGCCACGGCCCACGTGTTTGTCGACATTCTCGACGATGACGGAAACATAGTGACGCTCGGCGACAACGAAATAACCTGCACAATCCAGGGGCCGGCCCGACTGCTCGGACTTGAAGGGTGCAACAACTCCGACATGAGCGACTACACCGACAACCGTCACCGCGCCTATCGCGGCCGACTGCTCGCCTACATCCAGACAACAGGCGAGCCGGGCGAAATAACGGTCAACTTCACCTCGCCGCTGCTCAAAGACACCAAAGTGAAACTTACAGCTGAATAACGGCCAATCGGGCGCATCGTCAATCGATGTCGCCCGATTTTTTATTTCATAGATTGAAGATTTGTGGCTAAATTTGCGTTACACAAAACAAAAACGATAATCACAATGAGAGAATGGAGCACCATAAAGGAGTATGAAGACATTCTATTCCAGTATTACAACGGCATTGCCAAGATAACCATAAACCGTCCGCAAGTTTACAACGCATTCCGTCCGCAGACCAATTTTGAGATGCTTGACGCGATGTCGATATGCCGCGAGCGCAGCGACATAGGCGTAGTCGTCCTCACCGGCACGGGCGACAAGGCATTCTGCTCGGGTGGCGACCAGAAGGTTAAGGGCATAGGCGGTTACATCGACAACAACGGAGTGCCCCGCCTCAACGTGCTCGACCTCCACAAAGCCATCCGCTCAATTCCCAAGCCTGTAATAGCCATGGTCAACGGTTACGCGATAGGCGGCGGCAACGTGCTTCAGGTGGTGTGCGACCTCACAATCGCATCGGAGAACGCACGTTTCGGCCAGACCGGGCCCAAAGTGGGAAGCTTCGACGCCGGATTCGGCTCATCGTACCTCGCCCGCTGCGTGGGACAGAAGAAAGCCCGCGAAATATGGTTCCTGTGCCGCCAATACACCGCCAAGGAGGCCGAGGAGATGGGCATGGTAAACAAAGTAGTGCCCCTCGAACGCCTTGAGGACGAAACCGTAGAGTGGTGCGAAACAATACTCAAACGCAGCCCGATGGCCATACGCATGATCAAGCGCGCCATGAACGCCGAGCTCGACGGCCAGCGCGGCATGATGGAGTTTGCCGGCGACGCCACATTGATGTACTACCTCATGGCCGAGGCTCAGGAAGGCAAGAATGCATTCCTTGAGAAACGCGATCCCGACTTCGGCCAGTTCCCCAAATTCCCGGGCTGATGCTTCAAGCCGCCTACTGCCGCTACCTGCTGCACTTCAAGCAGCCGGCCATAACATCACGCGCGGTAATGCTCGACAAGACTACCTATTTCGTAAAGATATGGGACGACAACAATCCCGAAGTTTACGGACTTGGTGAGTGCGCACTCTTCAAAGGGCTCGGTACCGACGACCTGCCCGACTACGAGCAACGGCTTGCCGCCGCCTGCCGTGACATAACATCGTGGCTTCGCGGCAAGCCACTCCCGGTCGACCCGCTCTACAGCTCAATCGTATTCGGACTGGAAACCGCTCTCGCCGATCTCGCCAACGGAGGCCGACGGGTCATATTCCCGTCGCCGTGGAGCAACGGCGACAGCGCAATCCCCATCAACGGCCTCGTGTGGATGGGCAATGCCGATGCCATGCTGCAACGCATTGACGAGAAGCTGGCACAGGGATTCCGATGCGTGAAGCTGAAGATAGGCGGCATCGACTTCAACGAGGAGCTGCGACTGATAAGCTACATCCGTGAATCCTACCCCGCCTCCACCCTGCAGCTGCGGCTCGACGCCAACGGAGCCTTTACGCCCGATAACGCACTGAATCATCTCGACAGGCTTGCACGTTACGACATTCACTCCATCGAGCAGCCCATAAAGCCACGACAGTGGGATGCAATGTCACGCATCAGTCGTGAAAGCCCCATCGACATAGCTCTCGACGAGGAACTCATAGGTATCGTGACGCTTGACCGAATGGAGGAGATGCTTGATTCCATAATGCCGCGTTACATCATATTGAAGCCGTCGCTGTGCGGCGGATTCGGCATGGCGTCATCATGGATAAGCGAGGCCGACAAGCGAAGTATAGGCCGATGGGTGACATCGGCACTTGAATCCAACGTGGGACTTAACGCAATAGCCCAATGGACTGCCACACTCGACACGCGTGACATGCCGCAGGGGCTCGGCACAGGAGCGCTTTACACCGACAACATCACATCGCCGCTAAGACAGACCGGCGATGTGCTGCGTTACGACACCGAAGCGTCATGGCAAATACCGCAACTTCCATGGAAGCGATGATACACAACATCACGCCCGAGGCCCGGCAATTCATCAAGGAGTGGAACAACAGCCATGACTACATCATAGCCCACACCTCAGGCTCGACCGGAAAGCCCAAGGAGATACGCCTGCTCAAAAGCGATATGCGGTTGTCGGCCGAAGCGACATGCCGTTACTTCGGCATAGGCACCGAGTCACGCCTCGTGCTGCCGCTTTCGCCAGGTTACATCGCGGGAAAGATGATGATTGTGAGAGCGTTAACATCGGGTGCCGAGCTGTGGATTGAAGAGCCGTCCATGTCACCGCTGAAGCGTGACTACGGCATTGTCGGCCTGCTGCCGGTGGTTCCGTCGCAAGTGACGACACTACTTCAGTCGCCCTACATAACGGAGGTGCGCAACCTAATCGTGGGCGGCGGCGCACTCGATCCCGAAACCGAGCAAAAGCTTGCCGCCTGCCACCTCAAAGCCTACGCCACCTATGGAATGACCGAAACATGCAGTCACGTGGCACTGCGTGACATCACGGCGGGCGACGAGCACTTCCATGCGCTCCCCGGAATAAGCTTCAAGACCGACGAGCGCGAATGCCTCGTAATCGAGGCTCCGCACTACTCGTTCCGGAGCCTGACCACCAACGACATCGTCGAGCTTATCGACAACAGCCGTTTCCGCTGGAAAGGGCGTTATGACAATGTAATCAACTCGGGAGGCGTGAAGCTTCATCCCGAGGAGATTGAAAAAAAGCTGTCACGCTTCATCGACCGCCCTTTCTATATAGCAGGACGCCCCAGCACACTGTGGGGCGAAGAGGCGGTGCTCTACATCGAGGGATGTGACATCGACCGTGACTATATAATGGAAAAGGCACGCTCGGTACTCGACCGTTACAGCGTGCCTAAAGATGTTATCGTGGTTCCGAACTTCAGTCGGACCGATTCCGGAAAAATAAAACGGCTTTAGCCGAACTTGCTTATCTTACGCAATGCGGCTTCGTTCATAATCTTGATGCGACGACCGTCGACAATCAAAATCTTTTCATTGACAAAACCCGACAATGTGCGTATGGCGTTGGAGGTGGTCATGTTTGACAAGTTGGCCAAATCCTCACGCGCCATGTATATTCTCAACGTAGCGCCGTCATCCTCATATCCGTAACTTTCCTGAAGAGCGATCAGCGCCTCGGCCAGTCGGCCGCGTATATGCTTCTGCGTGAGATTTACAATCTTCGTATCGGAGCCTCCAAGATTTCGCGAAAGCTCGTGGATGAAGAACCATGCCAACTTTATGTTGTGCTGAATAAGGTCCTTAACCAGTTCCATCGGCACGGAGCCGAGCACCGAAGGCTCAAAGGCCGCCGCCGTGGAAACGTAAGGCTCATCGGCAAAATAAGCGCGATAGCCGAAATATTGTACCGGGCGAATCAGTCGCAGAATCTGTTGACGACCTCCGATGCCATCCTTGTACAATTTCACCTTTCCCTTTAGAAGACACCACAGATATTCAGGCTCCTCCTTCTCGGCGTAAATTATCTGGTTCTTCTTAAATGTATGTGTCGTGAAGCTCTCAACGATGCGACGCTTTTCGTCACCGTTAAGTATAGACCAAAGCTCGGCCAAATCGTCACGAATTACTTTTTCTAAAGTGCTTTTTTTAATCATTCTTTTGCCCTATAGCAATGTTATGCAACATATCACACAAAATTACAAAATAAATATGTTATTATGACCATTTAACAGAGTTAAATTTGCTCCAGCATGATATATTTAGGTCAAAATAGGCGATTTAGGACAAAAGTAGCCACAATAAACTACATTTTGACTAATGAAAGAACTACAATAAGCGCCAAATGTACAAAATCAAGCGATGGAGATTCCCGCAAATCCCATAAATGCCATGGCGAGCAGCCCCGCACATATAAGAGCGATGGGCACACCGCGCATCGGGCGAGGAACATCGACAAGCGTCAGTTGCTCGCGTATGCCGGCAAAAATCACAAGAGCAAGCGTGAAGCCTACAGCCGTCGACACGGCATAGACAAGCGACTCGGCCAGATTGAAATCCTTCTGCACCACCAGTATGGCAACACCGAGCACGGCGCAGTTGGTGGTTATCAGCGGCAGGAACACACCGAGAGCCTGATACAGGCCGGGGGCTATCTTCTTCAGCACAATCTCAAGCATCTGCACCAGGGCGGCAATCACCAGGATGAAGACAATCGTCTGCATATAGCCAAGCGACAACGGATTGAGCACACACGACTGCAAAAGCCATGTGACGCAGGTGGCTATGGCCATGACAAATGTCACGGCAGCCCCCATTCCCACAGCCGAGCCAAGCTTCTTCGACACCCCGAGGAAGGGGCATATACCCAGGAACTGGGCAAACACAATGTTGTTTACGAATATCGCGGTGATGATAATTGACAGATATGTAAGCATGGCGATGCAGTTAAGCGCGTTTTCTAATGTAATTAATCAAAGCAATCATGAAGCCGAGCACGATGAACGCTCCCGGTGCGAGCACAAACACCAGCGAACCGTAGTCGGCCGGGAAAACCTCAAGACCGAAGAGCGTGCCATTGCCGAGCAGCTCCCTTACCGAGCCGAGCAGAGTGAGTGCGACAGTGAATCCAAGTCCTATTCCCACACCATCCATGCAGGAGTCAATCACCGAGTGCTTGGATGCGTAGGCTTCGGCACGGCCGAGCAGTATGCAGTTGACCACAATCAGCGGAATGAATATGCCAAGGCTCTCGTTAAGCGCCGGCAGGTAGGCCTGCATGAACATCTGCAACAGAGTGACAAATGTCGCTATCACCACGATGTAGGCGGGAATGCGCACCTTATCGGGAACGAGTTTCTTGATAGCCGATATGGCCATGTTGGAGCACACAAGCACTCCGGCGGTGGCGAGTCCCATCGACATTCCGGTCATTGCCGAACCCGTGGTGCCGAGCGTGGGACACATTCCCAACAACAGCACAAAGGTAGGATTTTCAACTACAAGACCGTTATATATTATGCGTAGTCTATTCATTTCTGTATTTTTTATAAGCGACAAATGCATCATAGGCCCCATGAGTGCTTTCAAGGAAAGCGCGTGAGCTTATCGTGGCGGCCGTTATGGCATCGATTATTCCACCATCCTTAACCACGGTCATGTTCTCACTGCCGGGATTGTGTCCTATTACCGAACGATTGCCCTCATCGGAGCGGAACCATTCATTCATGCGGGCGCCAAGTCCTGGCGTTTCGGCATGGGAGAGCACTTCATAGCCCGTGACATCGCCCGATGCGTCAAAGCCGTACATAACCCTCACCTCGCCCGAAAATCCGTTCAGCGAGTAGGCTTCAACAGCTGCACCTACCAGCTTGCCATCCTTAAATGCGGGATAGACCGAATAGGGCCGGGCCGACTGCGAGGGCGACCACTCCCAGCTGTCGTCAAGCGGATTATTGTCAAAGACCGGAGCGACCGACTGTATCGCCGAAATCTTCTTCTGCTGCGCGGCAAGTGCTATAGGCCCGGCGGTAACATTGTCGACCCATGCGAGCAGCACGGCCGACAGAATGGTTATCACACCAAGTGACAACACCATATTGGGCAGAGTGGATGCAAGTTTCTTCATTTCCGTGCCCTCCTTTCTCCAAACTTACGCGGCTTGATGTAACGGTCGATCAGGGGGACAAAACTGTTCATGAGCAGAATCGCAAATGAAACTCCCTCGGGATAGGCACCCCACTTGCGTATCACCACCGTGATTGCTCCTATCATAACGCCATAGAGAATCATGCCCTTGCGTGACATGGGCGATGTCACGTAGTCGGTGGCCATGAATATGGCACCGAGCATCAATCCGCCCGAAAGCAGCTGAACGCCTACATTGTCACCCACAGCCAAAGCAAGCAGGGCGACCGAAGCAAATATCGCCACCGGGATGTGCCATGTTATGACACGCGTCACAAGCAGCCAAGCAAATCCGAGCAACAGTGCAAGGGCGCTGACCTCGCCGAGCGAGCCTGCAGTAAGTCCCATGGCACTGTGCCAAAGGTCGACCGACTCGGGCGAAATCTCGCCAAGCTTCAACATACCCAATGTTGTGGCACCGGTAGTAGCGTCAAGGTAACGCCATTGATTTTCAAGCGGAACTGGCCATGAGGTCATCTGCGCCGGGAAAGAGATGAGCAGGAACACTCGTCCCACCAGAGCAGGATTCCAGATGTTGCATCCGAGGCCGCCAAACGACATCTTACCGATGCCTATTGCAACGACCGAGCCTATCAACACAATCCACACCGGAATGTTGGAGGGGAGATTCAGCGCAAGCAGAAGTCCGGTGAGCACCGCACTTCCGTTGCCTATGGTCGACGGAGCGCGCAGCATCCATCGGTTTATGGCATACTCCACAATGACGCATCCCAGAATCGACGAGGCAATAACCACCATCGCCCCGAGTCCGAAATAGTAGAGCGAACAGGCCACCGCCGGCAACAATGCGACAATAACATGCCACATGCACTTCGACACGCTGCGCGAAGTGTGCAGATGAGGCGAGGCCGATATTGTTAACATCTGACTCATAATGAATATATCATTACTTTTTGTTACGTAAACGAATCAAATTACCCACCTTGGACTTTCCAAGACGAATGTAGTCAAGCAGCGGCCGTGATGCGGGGCATATATAGCTGCAGCATCCACACTCGATGCAATTCATGACCTTGTTGTGCTCAAGTTCATCCCAGCGGCCGAGCCTTGACAGCGTCGACATAAGATAGGGCTCAAGCCCCATAGGACAAGCCGACACGCATGAAGCACACCTTATGCAAGGCTCCACCTTATCGCGACGCGACTGCGACTCAGGCAGCATCAGCACTCCCGACACGCCCTTGACGGTAGGAGTGTCGATGGTAACCACAGCACGCCCCATCATGGGACCGCCGAGGATTATCTTTCCGGTATCAGCCGGCACACCGCCGGCAACCTGTATAAGCGACATGATGTTCATGCCTATAGGCACGAGATAGTTTCCGGGATGTGTCACCGACGGGCCGGTAACAGTCACTATCCTGTCGATCAACGGCTTGTCGTAGCACACGGCCTCATAGACCGAGTAGGCGGTGGCAACATTCTGCACGATGGCACCCGTCGACACCGGCAGAGCGCCCGAAGGCACCTCCTTGCCGAGCAGGGCCTCAATCAGCTGCTTCTCGCCTCCTTGCGGATATTTTACCTTAAGAGCGGCCACCTCAACACCGTCGACATCACGTGCGGCATTCCTCATAGCTGCAATTGCGTCGAGCTTATTGTTCTCGATGCCCACTATGGCCCGATTCACACCGGCTGCGCGCATCAACAGTCTTATTCCTGAAACAATCTCACGGCTGTGGGCAAGCATGAGCGCATGGTCGTTGGTAAGATAGGGCTCACACTCCACTCCGTTAATCACAAGGACATCGGCATGGCATCCGGGCGGAGGCGCGAGCTTCACCTTGGTCGGGAATGTAGCTCCGCCAAGTCCCACGATTCCGGCACGGTCGATTATTGCGATAATCTCTTCGGGAGTCAGCGCGTCAATCTGACTGTCGCTCCTCACAGGGCTCATCGCGGCAATAGCCTTCATGTCACGCTCATGATCCTCGGAGGTGGCTGTAATGGTCACGGTGTCGGCAGTAAACCCGTAGGCCGTCTTGCTCTTGTCGACGCGCGTGACAGTGCCCGATATGGGAGTGTGTACATTGGCCGACACAAATCCCACTGCCTCGGCCACGAGGTCGCCACGATTTACCGTGTCACCTTTGGCTAAAACGCAACGTGCCATGGCTCCTATGTGCTGCGAGAATGTCACCGTGACCTCGCGAGGCAGCTCCACCGGCACTATCGGCATTGAAGCCGTAAGCTTATTCTCGGGCGGATGAACACCGCCTTTGTGAAACGTAAGCATATTTATATTATATCTCGTTGATATTTTTTCTCTACTTCATCATGATTTCCTGTGACTGTCGGCAAGCACCTTCATGTCACGCGCCGACATGGGGAATCCGGCATCACATATAGCTCCGGTGGGACACACAAGCTCACACTTGCGACAAAGCTTGCAAGCCTTCCAGTCGATATAGGCCAGATTGTCCTTAAGCGTTATCGCCCCGTGAGGACACTCACGCAGGCACTTTCCACAACCGATACATGCCGCCTTGCAAGCCTTCATGGCCAATGCGCCTCGGTCGGTGCTCGAGCAAGCCACCCACACCCTCAAGCCACGCGGGCCCTTGCCGCGAAGCTCGATGATGCCACGCGGACACGCACGCGAGCAGGCTCCGCATCCCGTACACAGGGAGGCGTCGATGACAGGCAGTCCGGTCACGGGATTCATTCTTATGGCATTCCACCGGCACACATCCACACAATCGCCTTCGCCGAGGCAACCGTAGGCGCATCCGGTAGCTCCGATACATAGCGAATTAAGAATAGCACATGATTCAGCCCCGTCATACACGGATGTGACGGGCCGGTTGGCACACGAGCCGTTGCACTTAAGCACAGCCACCATAGGGTTGGACTTGACCGGCGCAAGATTGACGATTTCGGCTATCTTGGACATGGCGTCATCGCCGGCACCGGGGCACACAAGATTGTCCAGCGTAGATGCCGACGCACATGCGCAGGCAAAGTCATGACAGCCCGAGCGCCCGCAACTTCCGCAATTGGCTCCCGGCAGAAGCTGCTCGATGAGCTCGATGCGCGGGTCCTCCTTAACGTAGAAGCGCTTGGAAACCAAATACAACACCAACGCTCCAACGACACCCAAGCCTCCTAATACAATTACAGCAACAACGATTGCAGACATAATCATTATCACATTATATTGTAATACCTAAAATTTATATTCTGTTTCTCCCTCGTTTTTTCTCCTCTTTCACGCCTTGCCGATGACCTTCCACCGGTAACTGACGCGCAGCCTGCTGCGAAAAATGTACAGCACGCCGAAATATAGCACTGTCGCAATAAGCGCCGCCAAGGCCGAAGTGTCGTCGCCGAAGCCGAGAAAACGGCCTGCCACGACAATCATCAGCATCAAGAGACACGGCAGCGAGAATGCAATCGCGACGGCCCTCCATTTAGCGCCGTCGCTTATTCCCACAATCACACGCTCACCCTCATTGACGGGCAATGAATCGTGAACGCGAGCAAGTATAGTAACCGAATCGTCACTTTTCCCGAGCGGACTGCACAACGAGTGAAGACTGCAGGCTGCACAACCTGCGGCATTGCCGTCGTCGATGCGCACCTTGACATTATGTGCGCTTGCGGCGACCACCACTCCCTTGTGGGTAACGCCTCGGGACATTTTTACGATCTATCGGTTTCAGTCGTCAAGTTTATGAATCACAAGACCGGAGCGCAGCTTGGGTTCAAACCACGTGGTCTTGGGAGGCATTATGTTGCCTGTGTCGGCTATGCGCATCAGCTGATCCATCGACACGGGATAGAGAGCCAAAGCCACCTTCATTTCACCCGAATCGACACGACGCTTCAGCTCACCGAGTCCACGGATACCGCCCACGAAGTCAATGCGCTTGTCGCTGCGCAGGTCGTGGATTCCGAGGATGTCACGCAGAATGAGGTCGCTCGAAATGGTTACATCCAACTGACCGATGGGGTCGCTGTCGTCATATCGGTCTTCGCGCGGAACAAGGCTGTACCAGTGACCGCCGAGATACATCGAGAACTCGTGCAGACGGCCCGGACGATACTCGTCGACTCCCTTGTCCTCAACCACGAAGTCCTTGTTGAGCGCATTCAGGAACTCCTCTTCAGAGAGGCCGTTGAGGTCACGCACCACACGGTTGTAGTCGATGATGTTGAGGTGAGAAGCGGGGAATGCCACGGCAAGGAAGTAGTTGTACTCCTCATTGCCTGTGTGAGCGGGATTCTGCTTCGCCTTTTCGTTGCCGACGAGAGCGGCTGCGGCTGTGCGGTGATGTCCGTCAGCGATATAGAGATAGGGAATCTCGGCAAAGAGTTCAGTGATGCGGTCGATGGTCTTTCGGTCGTCGATCACCCAGAAGTGATGGCCAAATCCGTCGGGAGCGATGAAATCATACTCCGGCGCACCCGACACCACGCTCTTTATTATGGCTTCAAGCTCGGCATTATCGGGAAACGCAAAAAACACCGGCTCAATGTTGGCGTTGTTGACACGCACATGCTTCATGCGGTCCTCCTCCTTGTCGCGACGGGTGAGTTCGTGCTTCTTGATGCGGTTCTGCATATAGTCGTCGACATTGGCGGCTATCACAAATCCGTACTGGGTGCGGCCGTTCATCGTCTGGGCATATATGTAGTAGTGTTCCTCGTTGTCCTGAACGAGCCATCCGTTACGCTGGAACGCCTCAAAGTTGGCCAACGCCTTACCGTACACTTTGGGGTCATGCTCGTCGGTTCCCGGCTCAAAATCGATTTCGGGCTTGATGATGTGATAGAGCGACTTTTCGTTACCCTCCGATTCGGCACGTGCTTCATCGGAATTAAGTACATCGTAAGGACGCGAAGCCACTTCGGTGACCATTTCGCGAGGAGGGCGCAAGCCCTTGAAAGGTTTTACTTTAGCCATGGTGTTATGTTCCTGATTATAGGGTTTAGGTTAACGTTGGCGAATTATAGTCTGTTCACGGTCGGGACCGATCGACACGATGGTTATAGGTGTTTCAAGCTCCTTCTCCAGGAATGCGATGTAGTCGCTGAACTCCTTGGGGAACTGGCTTTCGTCATGGAACTTTGTCATGTCGGTCTTCCATCCGGGCATGGTGACATAGACGGGCTTGATCTCATCTTCCTCAATCGAGAAGGGGAACTCCTCGACACGCTCGCCATTGATTTCATAAGCCACGCAGGCCTTGATTTCGTCAAAGTCGTCGAGCACGTCGCTCTTCATCATTATGAGCTGAGTCACACCGTTTATCATTATGGCATACTTCAATGCCACCAGGTCAATCCATCCGCAACGGCGTTCACGGCCGGTGACGGCACCATATTCATGACCGAGGTCGCGAATGCGCTTTCCTGTTTCATCGAAAAGCTCGGTGGGGAACGGGCCCGAACCTACGCGGGTGCAGTAGGCCTTGAATATGCCAAACACCTCACCGATGCGGTTGGGAGCCACACCGAGTCCCGAGCAAGCGCCGGCACACACAGTGTTGCTTGAGGTGACAAAGGGATAGCTTCCGAAGTCAACATCGAGCAGAGTGCCCTGAGCACCCTCACAAAGCACCGACTTGCCCTCGCGGAGCATGCGGTTGATGAGATGCTCGCTGTCGACAATGTCGTAGCCCTTTATATATTCGATTGCATCGAGCCACTTGCGCTCAAGCTCGGCAAATTCAGGCTCCTCGCCCATTGCCTTGAGCATCGAGAGGTGACGATTGCGTGCCGCCTCATATTTTGCGTCGAAATTGTGATAAATATCACCAAGACGCAAGCCGTTGCGGCTCACCTTGTCGGTATAGGTGGGACCGATGCCCTTTCCTGTGGTTCCTATTTTGGCACCGCCCTTGGCGCGCTCGTTGGCAGCGTCAAGCAATCGGTGGGTGGGCAGAATCAGATGCACCTTCTTTGACAGCTTCAGGATTTGCTTCAAGGGAATTCCGCTGGCCTCAAGAGCCTCGGCCTCTTCACGGAACAATACCGGGTCAAGCACAACTCCATTGCCTATGATGTTGAGCTGACCATGCTGGAAGATTCCCGACGGAATTGAACGCAATACGTATTTCTTACCCTCAAACTCAAGGGTGTGGCCGGCATTGGGACCTCCCTGAAAACGTGCAACGACATCATAGCGCGGAGTCAGCACATCCACGACTTTGCCTTTTCCCTCATCGCCCCATTGGAGCCCAAGCAGAACGTCAACTTTCATTGTCTTAAATGTTCAAAGTTTCTTATTTAGTTACTTTTTTCTTTACTGTCACTTACCGGCTTCCCTCCTGTTACGACGGGTACACGCGGCGCAGATGCCGTAGACATAGAGGCAAAAGTAGGAGTCGTGGAAGGCCGAATAGCGCCGTGAGTTCATGAACGACACAAGCTCGGGGTCCTTGACCTCCTTGATTTTGCCACATTGCTGGCATATCAGGTGCAGATGATTGACCGTCGCCGAAACCCGCTCATACTGAGCAGGCTGAGCACCGAATTGATGACGCCTCACGATGCCGCAATCGGAGAGCAGCTCCATCGTGTTGTAGATGGTGGCACGGCTCACATGGTAGCCGTCGCCCTCTATTGCCGCATACAACGCCTCGATGTCAAAGTGCTTGTTCATCTCGCACACCTTGTCAAGTATTGCATAACGCTCGGGGGTCTTGCGAAGACGCTTCGCCTTCAGATACTCCGTGAGCGTGGCACGCGCGGCTGTCCGTAACTTGTCGTCAATCATTGCAGTGCAAAGATACACCAAACTACGCGGTTAAACAAATTTTATATGTTCAAATGTTTTTCACGGCAAAAGCCGACTTTTCACTCTCATTTTTTGTTACTTTTGTAACGTAAAGCGATTTTATTGATTCATGGCAGAAACCGACAAACGACAAGGCAACCGACTCGCAGTGCGTGCAAAGGCAATCGCCGACCGCGCCATAGCCTTTTGGAAATATTGTTCCGAAGGGGTGTGGAGCGACACGCGGCGCACATGGCAGGTCAACACGATAAAGATTCTCAACCTATCGGTGAGGTCGTTCCTCAACACCGACCTGCAGACCCGTGCATCGTCACTCACCTACAATACCCTGCTTGCCATAGTGCCAGCATTAGCGCTGTTGTTTGCCATAGGCCGCGGTTTCGGCTTCCAGAACCTCATGCAGTCGCAGCTGTTCAACTTCTTCCCCGCCCAGAGGGAGGTGCTGTCGACGGCATTCGGATTTGTCGACCAGTATCTTGCCCAGGCATCTGAGGGCATCTTCGTGGGAGTGGGCCTCGTGTTCCTGTTGTGGACCATGATATCGTTGATGAGCAATATCGAAATGTCGTTTAACCGAGTGTGGGGCATCAACTCCGACCGCTCGCTGGGACGCAAGATCATCGACTATACGGCCATACTGTTTCTTCTGCCCATACTCATGATATGCCAGAGCGGTGTTTCGCTGCTCATGTCAACTACCATACTCGACAACATCCACATTCGCTTCATCACTCCGGCACTGAAGATTATACTTGACTGCACGCCGTTTTTTCTAACGTGGATTTCCTACACGGGAATGTATCTGCTCTTCCCCAACACCAAGGTCAAGTTCAAGAACGCCCTGCTGTGCGGATTGCTCGGGGGCACGGCATTCCAGGTGCTTCAGTTCCTGTTTCTCACCGGTCAGCTGTATGTGTCGAAGTACAATGCCATCTACGGTAGCTTCGCATTCCTTCCGTTGTTGCTTATATGGCTTCAGCTTGTGTGGACTATAACCCTTGCCGGAGCTGTACTGTGCTACTCGTCGCAGAACATATTCCAGTTCAACTTCCGTAACGATGTCAACGCCATATCGCTTGACTACAAGCGCAAGATAGCGCTGGTGATAATGACCGTAATCGTGAAGCGATTTGAGAATCAGGAGCCGCCGCTCACCGTAGCGGGATTTGCCGAGCTATATCACATGCCGGCACGACTCATATCGGCACTCATCGACGAGATGACGGGTGCGGGGCTGTTGTCGGTCGTGATGTCAAACGGCGACGAACACGCCTATCAGCCTGCTGTCGACCCCAACATCATAACCTTGGGTTACGTGCTGAAAAAGCTTAACGCTCACGGCTCATCGGACTTCATACCCTATTTCAAGAACGAATTTGAGGAAATAATCGAGTTGATAGACGACCGTATCGAAAATATGGTCAGCAACACATCCGACATCCTGCTCAAGAATCTAAAAGTCAACATAAAAGGTACTCCGAAGTAAAAAATCACCGCCACAGGGGATGGAGTTATGCAAATAAAGTAGTATTTTTGGCATCACGATTAACAACCAACCAAAATCAGAACTACAATGAAGACTCCAATTTCAACCACAGCGGCTCCGGGCGCAATAGGCCCCTACAGCCAGGCCATCGACACAGGTTCATTCGTATTTGCATCGGGACAGATTCCCATCGATCCCGCAACAGGCAATATCGCCGAAGGCATCAAGGCACAGACCCGTCAGTCGCTCGCCAATGTAAAGGCTATACTCAATGAGGCAGGTCTTACTCTCGACAACGTAGTGAAGACTACAGTATTCCTTGCCGACATGAACGACTTCGCCGCAATGAACGAGGTTTACGCCGAAGCATTCAGCGCTCCCTACCCCGCCCGCTCAGCTGTAGCCGTAAGAGAGCTTCCCAAGCAGGTGCTTGTGGAAATCGAAGTGCTTGCCGTGCGCTAACGGCCGGTTGTCACGCTTTGTCGCGCGACGCAAGGAAATCGGCAACGACAAATGTGCTTCCGCCGATAAACACCGTGTCACCCGACGATGCATCTTCCATAGCGGCGGCAAATGCGCCGTCAACATTATCAAAGGCTTCCCCGTGGAGGCCTTTTTCTTTTGCCTTGGCGGCAAGTTCGGCACTCGGTAACGCACGCTGCACCGAAGCCTGCGTGAAATAGTAGCGGGCGTCACGCGGCATCATGTCGAGGATGTGGTCGATGTCCTTATCGTTGACAAATCCGATTACGAGATGCTTGCGACCGGGAGCGGCATCGAGCTGATGGGCAATGTATTGCCAGCCGCCTACATTGTGTCCAGTGTCACACACGACCATGGGGTGTGACGAAATCTTCATCCATCGTCCGGCAAGGCCGGTGAGCGAACACACCTCGGCAAATCCGCGACGCACAGCCCCATCGGGCAGGTCACGGCCGAGCGAACGTAACGCATCAACGGCGGTGAGTATCGTCGAGGTGTTTTTAAGCTGACATTCGCCCGAGAGGGCTCCGAGCAGCTCGCCGCACGGAGTGTCGTGATAGATGATGCCCTGCGGGGTCATGTCGAATGATGCGTAACGCTTCTCGTCGTCGGCGTAACGTATCGGGGCACCTTCGGTGGCGGCTTTCTCGGCAAATACGCGACGCACATCACCCTCCGACTCCCCTATCACCACAGGCACACCGGGCTTTATTATGCCGGCCTTCTCGGCGGCAATCTGCGGCAGCGTGTCGCCGAGGAACTGGGTGTGGTCAAATGATATATTGGTGATGACACACAGGTCGGGCGAAATGATGTTGGTGCTGTCGAGCCGTCCGCCAAGTCCCACCTCTATGACCGCGATGTCGACATGCTCGGCTGCGAAATATTCAAACGCCATGACCATTGTCAACTCAAAGAACGACGGCGCTCCGTCGAATCCGAGAGCCTTGTAACGCTCCACAAATTCGACTACGCGCTCGCGGGGAATCATTGCTCCGTCAACCCTCATGCGCTCGCGAAAGTCGACAAGATGAGGCGAAGTGTAAAGCCCCACCTTGTATCCGGCACTTTGCAGAATAGCCGCCAATGTGTGGGCCGTGGAACCCTTTCCGTTGGTTCCCGCAACATGGATTGAGGGGTAATGACGGTGAGGGTCGCCGAATGCCCGTGCAAGGTTGAGCGATGTGTCAAGACCGGGCTTGTAGGCCGGTGCACCCATGCGCTGAAACATGGGAAGACGCGTATAAAGATAGTCGATGGCTTCGTCGTAGTTCATAATAATCAATATATTACAAGTCCCGCTATTCCGGCAAGGCAGATTATGAATATAGGATGTATCTTGGTGAAATAGACAAGAATGAATGATGCGACACCTATGAGTATGCTCCAGGTGTTGTCGGGGAAGTTCTGACGGTTCATCAGCAACAGCGCAGCCGATGCGATAAGTCCTATGACGACAGGACGCAACCCGGCAAACACTCCCTTGATTATAGCCGACTCCTTGTGACGGCGAATGAAGTGACTTGCATAGAGTACCAGCAGGAACGAGGGCAACATGACGGTGACGGTGGTGACTATCGAGCCAAGCACACTGCCGGTGACAACGTAACCTATATAAGTGGCGCTGTTGATGCCGATAGGACCGGGCGTCATCTGCGAAATAGCCACTATGTCGGTAAACATCTGCTCGGTGATCCACCCCGGTGTCACAACCTCACGCTCTATAAGTGCAAGCATGGCGTAACCGCCGCCGAATCCGAAAAGACCTATCTTGAGATAAGCCCATATAAGTTTAAGGTAGACACTCATTTTCCATCCTCCTTTCCTTGCTTGTCACGCAACATGCGATGGTGACGCGTAAACCACAGATAACCGCCCAATCCACCCAAGACGATGAACACTATAGGGTTCCATCCGATGTAGATGAGTACGGCAACCACGATGGGAATCCACACCGTGCGCCATGATATTTTGGCGGCACGGGCCGATGTGATGACCGGAGCCACGATGAGCGCAACCACACACGGACGAATGCCCATGAATATGCGTGACACTATGGGGTTGTTCTTGATAATGTCGGGGGTCAGGAATATGGCGATGGCCAATATTATGAGAAACGAAGGGAGGATGGTGCCGAGAGCCGCCGTAAGGCTGCCGCGGAATCCGCGTAACTTGTCGCCTATCGACACTGAAATGTTAACTGCAAGTATGCCGGGCATCGACTGCGATATGGCCAGAAGGTCGAGAAACTCCTCCCGGTCAATCCACTTGTTTTTGTCGACCACCTCGCGCTCTATTAATGAAATCATGGCCCATCCGCCGCCGAAGGTGAATGCGCCTATCTTCAGGAACGTGAAGAAAAGTTTCCAATACAACTTATCCATAGAAAGCTATTCATTTCAGCTTGCAAAGGTATAAAAATTTCGCGTTCCTACACACAATTATATCTGATAGGCATCACTGTTACCGATTTTTTACAGCACGGAGGCTCCACATCAATGAAGCCTCCGTAAAATCACTGTCGAAGCGACCGGTCGTCGCCTACTTATATTTCCTACTGATATTTAATGATAGTCGGTTTCGATAAGGTCGACGACCGAGGCAGGAGCGAAGATTGAACCTGTCGCGTCACTGCCGTCCTCATTTTGAACTTTGCCGACAGTGACTCCGGCACCGGCGAATTGGGCGTTGATTTTACCCAACGGATTGTCGAGGAAACTGCGACGCGCCTTTAAGAATTTAATGCGGTCGGTCTTCTCATATTCATTTGCAAGATATACAGGAGTTATGGGCTTGTCGGTTTGCTGAAGACCCGTTGCCACAAAACTGTATTGGTTGCCGTCGGCAGTCGCCTCCAATATCAGTCCCGGAAGGCCGGCAAATTTCCACGGTCCGGCATTTACAGGGATTTCAGGGGAGAACCATGCAGTCCATCTGCGACCGTGGTAATCAACAACAGCCTTTATGCACTCATAACCGAGGATATTCTTAGTTGAATCTTCTGCAACTTCCCACTTCATTTCGGCAACAGGCTCTTCATACACGTATTTTTCAAGGCCGGAGTTGTCATAACAGATATATTTGTCAGCCGATTTAACGACATAGTATGAGCCGTCGGAACGAGGTATATCGTCCAATTTTCCTCCGAGAAAGGCATTGCTCGTCATCTCATTCAGTTTTGCTTTCCCTTCAGGCGTAGAGTTGAGCGAATCTACGTATTCGGTCATCGGCGATAAGAATTTTGACTCGTCGGCATTGGCGAGCAAAATATACTGACTTGTAAGATCATCCTTACCGTTGCGAAGATTGGGATGATGGGCCGTGTAGCTGACCTCAATGTCGGCCTTCGGCTGTGCGCTCGCAGCTATCGCCACAAGGCACATAAGCATAGCTGTTACTTTATTAATCATATAAATATTTATTTTAAATTGAAACAATCTTGCTCCCAGCGAGCAACATTATTGTCGATATAATCCATAATATTGTCAAACGCGCGTTGATTCCTTATAATATGTTCATGAAACCGTGATTGCCAGCACGGTAGGGACGCGATACATCGCGTCCGGGCAATGCGAGTTACCGCAGCTTTTAATGAACCTATTATTACCGCCAACCTTGAATTGTGATGATAATCAATTATTGGCTCTCCATGTGCAGGTGGTTTTAGACAGCCGATGGATGGTTTTAGTGGCTTTATTGGTTCTGTTGTTTCCGGTATTTCTGCTGTTGCTAATTTTGCTGTTGCGGACGCGATATATCGCGTTTCTGCTGTCGCTAATTTTGCTGTTGCGGACGCGATATATCGCGTCCCTACTGTTGCGATGATTAAATGGATGTGGTTGGGCATTATTACATAGTTGTGGATGGTGACTTGGGGATGATGTTCGGGAATGGCTTTTATGCATTCTTCGACAATTGCACCTAATGCGGTTTTGTGCATTTCATCATTACTTATCGTTCCAAAGAGATGCTTTTTATCTTTGGCGCATACGGTAACGAAGAATATCCCGTCGTTGTAGTCATGCCATTCAGCGCGAAACATGTGACGATCAGCCATAATGCTTATTTTCGGAGGGTTATCGAGAATAGGAGCTGACGGCCGCGGAGCTGTCGCTGACTCTCGAATGATGAAAGCTGCGAATAGGTGATGTAGTTGTAGCTTCGTTTGTTGAGTATGTTGGTGAGCGATGCGGCTAACTCAATCTTCTTGTTGAGCTGAAAGGTCAGCTTGGTGTCGAGCATCACCACGTTCTTATAGTTATGTTCGGTCAGTTCGTTGCGGTAATGCTCGCCGCTGACCGTCCATTGCCATTTGCGGTGTGGAATGAATGTCAGGCTCAGCTCGTTTTCCATCGTGGAGAGCCATGATTCGCTCTGTCCGTTCATCGTCAGACGGCTGTCGGAGTAGTCGATGCGGTAATCGAAACTGAACCAGCGGCATGGATTGCCGTTGATTTTGCCCCCTACACTCCAGCCTATGCTGACCGAGTTGACCGATTGCTGCTGTGAAAGAAGATGCGATTCATTGCGACTGAACGAGCCGTTCACATTGCAGCTTCCGCGCATGAAGTCGAGGGTCTTGCCGATGTTGCCCATCGCCATAAATGTTTTGCCGTCGTTTTTGGCGTCGGCATAGCTATAGACCACATAGTCGCCATAAAGCTGCTGTGCCATAGTATATGGAATATGGCTCCACGAGTGCATCACCATACCGTTGGCAAACAGACCGTGGCGGGTGTGCTTGTAGCTGACGCTTGCCGACACGTTCTGCGATGAAGAATTGTAGAAATTATCCACACCCGATTTCAGAGTCCGGTAGTTTGTCATTATGAGTCCGGGGTGGATAAGGTTGAGATTCATCGGCGAGCGCCCCAGACCTCCGCGTAAAGTACCCGTAAAGCGGTTGTTCGGCTTCCAGTTGAAACTGAGTGACGGGGAGAAATATACCTCGTCGCGGTTTGCAATCGCCTTGTTGAAGTTATAATGGGCATAACTTACGGGCAAGTTGAGCGAGACGTTCACCCGGCGCACCCAGTATTCAAACTTCGGTGTCGCATATACGGTAAGGTAGTTTGTATTGACCACGTTTTCAGTCAGACCGAGAAGCTCCTCCGGTAGTTCGGGCAACTGCGAATTCATAGAGCGCATATACCCCTTTATACCACCTTCGAGACTCAGCGTCACGCCCTTTATATTGAAGGCGTATGCCGCGCTTTCATGGGTATAGAAAGCATGGTCGGAGATATGTTGCCGGAACTGTTCACCATTCATGTCAAGATTGAGCGTCTGCGGCAGTGATTCCCATTCGTTCACGCTCTGGAATGTCACAAGATGTTTCCCCTTGAAGCGCTTTATCAACTTGAACTTGTTGCTGACATAATAATCCGGCAGATCGGCGGACTGTCCGTTGGGTATCGATCCGGTTGTGGCGAGGCTTACATCGTTCCAGTCTATATTTGTCTGGAGCGTGTTGTTGATGAACGCCGTCTTTTGGTTTAGCTCATAGATGAACTTGCCGCTCAGCGAGTGGGTATGTTCCGTGCCGCTTCGGTTTTCTGTAATCATGCGGTTCCCTTCATCGAGGAAATATGTCGTAATATTCGAGGCATCTGCGGTCACTCGGTTGAAAGAATAATCTATATTTGCCTTGAACTCACCGTTTTTCAGTTTCCACAGGCTGTTGGTCGATACGAGGAATGAGCGGTTGAACAGCGTCCGTTTATCGCTTAATGACGGCACCCCGGGCAAACCGACACCTACGTATTGGCTTAGTCCGGTCTGCCTGCAGTCTGCGAAGAAATCGGTGCTTGACGACGAAAGGTTTTCTCCGGTGTTGTTGGTGCGCAGAGTGGTTATGTTCTGAAATCCCGGCATAACAGCCATTGCGAACAGTTCGCCGTCCCATATCGCTCCGTCGGGTTGCCATGAGTAACCGCCTCCGGCATCGCCGTGGAAAGTCCATGTCGCTTTAGCCTTGTTTTTCAGCTTGAGGTTGATGGCGGCCTTGTCGGAGAATGATATGCCCGAAAGCACCTGCATCGGCTGATGATTCTCCATTACCTCGACCGCGCCCACATCTTCATGGCTTATGCCGTTGGTGGCTATTCCGTATTTGCCGCCGAGAAGGTCGGAGCCTTCGATATAGAATTTGTTGATGTCCTCGCCCTGATACTGTATCTTGCCATTATTTGCCACATCAATACCCGGCATACGTTTCAGCACATCTCCGATGGATCGGTCCTGCTGCTGGGCAAAGCTGCCGACATTGTAGGTGATGGTATCGCCCTGCTCCCGTATGCGGTCAGCCTTTACCGTCACTTCTTTGAGTAAGGTCGTACCCGGCTCCATATAGACGGTCAACGGAAAATCCACGCTGTCAAGCGGAATAGACTGCTTGGCGAAGCTCATCATGGTAACTTCCAGCCGGCAACCATTTACCGACGGCATTGTCATGGAGAAGCCTCCGTCCGATTTTGACGATGCGAATTTCTTTATCTTGCCGTCAGCTCCCTTGACAATGACCGAAGCCCCGACAAGAGGCTCACTGTTCTCCTTGTCAATGACTTTGCCGGTAACGTTGACCTGCGCAACGGCACTAACCGATACAACGAGAAATAGCAGATATGTGACAAATCGGTTCATAAGTCGTGGGGATAATTTGTTTCCTCTTTATCGCCATGCACTACTCTTGGCTTGTTGTCTTCAGGTGTAGCTTTAGGCCCGACTCCGTAGGCAGCATTCATCTTTGCGCCGAAATTGGAGTGCTTATATTTCCACCAGTTGTTGAAAAACTTGTCACGGGTTACGGTGGTGCGCCCTCGTCGGTCGTCATAGGTGAAAATACCGACCTCAGAGTTAGGATTATGCGTCAGTCCATCAGCCTCAAAATGATACTCCATATTATTATCGTAAGCCTCAAGAATTAGACCGGGAAGTCCGCAAAGTTTCCATGGACCTTCCTGCACAGGTATTTCCGGTGCGAACCAAGCCGTCCATTTGCGGCCTCGGTAATCAGTTACGGCCTTGAAACACTGATATCCGATTATCTCTTTTGACTCATCCGTAATCTTCCATGCCGGTTTTTCCCAATCCTCTGAATATTGCCATCGCTCCATATCAAAATAAGCCCTCTCTGTCACCTTTCCTTCAGGGATATTCTTGTAGATATAGCTCCAATAATGACCGGACAACAGTTGAGTATCGTCCCTCTTGTCACTCATTACTCTCACCCTGTCAATCTCCCAATATGTGGCAGGGTCTACAGCCATGATTGAATCCTTCCACAGTTGCTTTACCCCACAGAAAACGGATTTATCTTTCCCGATACGTAATATCACAGGATCCTTCGTAAAACGAGAAGCCCGTTTGGTGGAGTCATACACCTCGGTGCGGGTATAATGCACTTCCAATATGGCCGGTTCCGCGTCCTTTACCCATTTGTCAGCGTAGGCTATCATTGAGGAGGATGCCGCAAGAATATATATTAGTAACTTTTTCATAATTATCTGTAGTCAGTTTCCAGGAAGTCGTATTCAGTTTGCACGGGGGCATCGGGACCGAAGTCAAGCATACCGCCGGTCGATGCCTTGATTATCGAATTATTGTTATCGCGGAAATTTCGCAGGTTGCGCAGCATGTCAAGCCGCCCCATTTTTTCGTAATCTTTGTTATATATCGGGTATATCGACTGACTTGACTGCTCGATACCGTCGGCTGTAAAACGGTGATGACCCTTCTCCTCGGCGGCTTCAAGTATAAGCCCGGGCAATCCGCAAAATTTCCAAGGGCCATCCTGAACCGGAATCTCGGGAGAGAACCACGCCGTCCATTTTCGACCGTGGTAATCGGCCGTCGCCATCACACACTCATAGCCTAATACAGTTTTGGTGCTGTCCTCAACTATCTGCCAGTCGATTTCGGAAAAAGGCTCGTCGTAATATCCGAGTTCACCCAGTCCGGCTTGGTCGTAGGTTGTAGAAACAGATTTTGCATAATCTTTCGTTACGTATAACTGAGAGTGATATACCACCCCGTCCATAGCACTTTCATCACGATTTTGCACGTATGCTGCCACTGCAGCATCAAACATCTTTTTTTCCTTTGCTCTCCCCGAAGGTGTGGAAAGCAGAGAATCCTTATATTCTGTACTAGGGCAATAGAATTTGCTCTCATTGTGGTTGGCAAGCAGAATGAAAGGCGTGTTTTTCTCTACTACACCATCACTGCCACGCAGGAACTTATTATAGTAATTGTAGCTTACCTTGATTTCAGAACGCGGATAGTCCTGCTTCTTCTTTTTAGCGTTTGCTCCGAGAGCCAAGCAAAGAAGAACCAACATTGTGATAAGTCGGTTTGTTGTCATTGCAATGTGTTTTTCCATCAGCTCAATGGAAAATTAGTTATAAATAGAAAACGTGAGCCAACTATGCCACGTCTAATTGGAGGCCCTGAGAAAGCCCATGATGCAGATGTAACAATAGCAGCCCACGCTATGCGCGTGAGAACCACTATGCTATCTCTTGCATCAAATCGAAAATTTCTCAGGTTTCCAATTACAAGATGAGCATAACGCTTCTTATTTTTCAAAAATGTCATGGAGCAGTCAAAAACTTTCCACCCGCAAATTTAACCAAAATATCTGAGCCAAAAGTTATAATCATTGAAAAATTAGTAACTTTACAACCTAATCCCCACAAAAATGACAAAAGAAGAACTGCTCGCAAGGCTCAACGATATAGAATGGAATGATTTCGAGGTTAAAGAGGCTTCGGGCGGCATTCCCAAATCCATGTGGGAAACTGTCAGTGCCTTCTCCAATACAGAAGGTGGATGGATTATACTCGGAGTAAAGGAAAAGAAGACCAGCAAAGGATCCAAGTTCATTGTCAACGGAGTGCCAAATCCTGAGCAGATGGAACAAGATATTATAACCACATTGCGTTCCAGAACAAAATTCAATGCTCCTATCTCGTGCAAAGCAATGAGATACAATATCGATGAAATAGATATCCTCGCATTTGAAATACCATTGTCACCTCATCGCCCCGTCGCAATCAAGAGCAACGGAGAGGTATATATAAGAACTGGCAGTGGCGATACTCTCGCAACGGACATGGAAGTTGACGCGATAGTAAGAGATGCATCTTTCGGAGCAAAATCCGAAATGGAAGTACCAGGTTCAAACTTCAACGACCTAAATCTAGACTCCATAGCATCCTACCGAAGCTATCTCCGGGACTTCAATCGATCTCTATCATTTCCGACCTTGAATAATGAAGAATTTTGCAGGAAACTGAACATCGTTCTTTCATCCGGCAAGCTGTGTTATGGAAGTCTTCTGATGTTTGGCAAACGAGAATCAGTACTTGATGCTTTACCCAATTTTTGGATAGACTACATGGAAGTTCCAGGAGATTCTTACGCCACAGCGTCACAAAGATACACCTATCGTATGCCGGAGCAGGAAAACATCTGGGAGAGTTTTCAACTAATAATGCACCGTCTGCGCAATTTTGTAGATTCACCATATATAGAAGGCCCCGATATATTCGGCAAAGAGGATAACTCCCAATTATTCTGCTTAAGAGAAGGATTGGTAAATTTTTGCGCTCACTCCGATTACTTTGCGTCAGCACATCCCACGATAAGAGTATTCGATGACCGAATTGTGATGCAAAATCCCGGACGGTTCATTCTCGATGCTGACGAATTCCGCAGCCGTGTTCTATCTATGCCACGCAATCCGAGTATTATCAAATTATTCCGTCACCCGAAACTATCTGAAAACGCAGGATACGGAATCGACAAGATATTAAGTTGGAAAAAACTTACCGGAAAGGCCGTTACGTTTGAAAGTGACATGCTTATATCAACAATCACCTACCCATTGGCATCGACTAAAGATTCTCGCCAGCGTGGCGAGAATAATGGCGAGAATGGGCCAAAATCGACAAGAGAAAAATTGATAGACTTGATTAAAGAAAATCCTAAAATAACGAGAGCTTCTTTATCTAAGAAACTTGGAATCTCATCCTCTAATGTGCAGTTCCACATAGAAAGACTAAAGTCTGACGGAATTATCGAGCGCATTGGTTCTCCAAGAAGCGGTCAATGGAAACTCCTTTCTGATTAGGTCAAATAATAGGTCAGATAATAGGTCAGATAATAGGTCAAATAATAGGTCAGATAATAGATCAGATAAAAAATAATGGCGACTGCATTGGAGCAATCGCCATTAAGTTTATGTGTCACGATGGATGTATCGTATTATCGGCCTACCGACTTAATCTTTGAGCGCACATAGTCGTTATAGAGCTGAGCATCGAGAAGCTCCTCGACCGTCATGTGCATTCTGTAACGCCAATAGTGACGCGGATTAGCCGGAATATTAATCAGCTCCTCACGCGGGTCGTTGCGACGCAGATTGCCGTCGATCGACAGCCAGTCCTGAAGCGGGAATATGGCAAGCATCGAGGGCGACTGAAGATTCAGCGTCACTATCTTGTCGCAAATCCACGGCTCGGCATAGTGCGGTGCCGGACCTTGCTCATGGAGCATATTGTTATAGAAATGCTGCGTGACATCGCGGTTCTCCTCCCACCACTGGCGTATTCCGCCCATGTCGTGGGTCGATGTCGTGCAGACCGACAGATAGGGATAGGTCCACGTGTTACCGAATTCGGCCTTCGGGTCCTTAGGCATACGCTGAATCTCGAGCGAAAGCATCTGCAGCGCATTCATCACAGCAGGAACGCAATCGGGAATCATGCCAAGGTCCTCGGCGCAGGTGAGCATCGAAGTGGAGTCAATCAACGGAGGAAGCTTCCACATAGCTTTTCCATACCAGAAGTCATTGTGACGGTGGTAGTAGAAGTCGTTGTAAAGACGGTTGAAGCACCAGCGCTCATAGTCGGTCAACGAGCGATATATATAGGTGAACTGTGCCGAGATGCGCGGATGATACTTGCCTTTCTCGTAGGGATCCTCGATAAAGAGCACCTCGTCGACAAGACCGAGCAGGGCATTGCACAGTTTATCGTTTTTCTCACACTTCTCCTCGGTTGCGAAGTAGTTGGCAATCTTGCGCTGAGTGTCAAACTCGGGACGAAGCTTGTAGCGTCCGTAACCGACATCAATCAGGAAGCGACGCTTGGCCTCGTCGGTATATTCGCCGAAGAAGTCATAGAGGAAGTAATCCATTATGAACGGAGTCGTCTGCAAATCAACATCGAGCCAGAAGTCGTAATTGTGACGCAACTCATCGGGTGTATAGGGCAATGCGGGATTGAAGATTCCCAGCAATCCGTGTACAGCATCCATCGGTATTTGCCATATTCGGAAGAACCCAAGCACATGGTCGATGCGGTAGGCGTCGAAGTACTCGGCCATCTTGCGGAAACGTGCCTTCCACCAGGCAAAACCGTCCTTGTTCATCTCCTCCCAGTTGTAGGTCGGGAATCCCCAGTTTTGTCCGAGCACCGAGAAGTCATCGGGCGGAGCACCGGCCTGGCAATCCATGTTGAACAGGCGAGGTGAAATCCATGCGTCGGCCGAGTCGCGCGAAATACCGATAGGAATATCGCCCTTGAAGGCCACGCCGTGCTTGCCGGCATATTCATGGACGGCACGCATCTGCCTGTCGAGATGATACTGTACATAGTACACGAAGTTTATGTCATCGGCATGCTCATCGACAAATTTCGACACCTTGGCCTCATCATAAACGGCATATTCGCCCCACTTGCCAAATTCAGGGGTGCCGTTCATGTCACGAAGCACGCAGAAAGCGGCATAAGGAGTCAACCAGTAAGCATTAGCCTCGACAAACGCCTTGAACTCGGGCAACTCAAGAGTCTTTGCGCCCTCCTGACGGAATATCTCGCGCATAAACTCGTTCTTGGCGTTGTTGACACGCTCATAGTCGACTGTGGGAAGCGCGTTAAGTTCAACGGCGAGGTCGTCGTAGTACTTCTGACGGTTCTCGTCGTTAAGGCGTCCAAGCTCGCTAAGACGCATATACATGGGGTGCAACGCAAATGTTGAATTGGCGTTGTAGGGATAGGAGTCGGTCCACGTGTGAGTCATCGTGGTGTCGTTGATAGGCAGAATCTGAAGGAACTTCTGTCCTGTGACAACAGCCCAATCAACCATCTTCTTAAGGTCGAAGAAGTCGCCCACGCCGAAGTCATCCTCACTGCGCACCGAGAACACGGGAATGGCCACACCCGCTCCGCGCCATGCCGGACGGGAATTGATGAAACGCATACCGCCCACAACGAGCGCCGAGCTCTTATGCTCGGGGATTATGTTCATCACTCGATTGTCGCCGTTCTCCCAGGCGAGCAGCTTACGGGTAGTCTTGTCAAGAATCACAAACTTGTAACGGAACGGCAGATGAATCTCCTTATTGGGAAGCGTTATGCTCCATTCAGGGAAATTGCTGTCGTTCATCACCAAGGCGTTTTCGGGATTCCACTCGCCGATAGCCTCGTCGTCGCCACACAATGCAAGCACCTCACCGGAACCCACCATAGGAGCGTCGACGCGCAATGTCACCGAACCGGGATAAAGCGACTGTGGCTCGTCACGGTCGTCACGACGGTTGATACAGTCGACAAACACCGATGAATAGTAGGGCTTGTCGTAAGGCTGATCCTGCCATCGGTCATAGATTTCGTAACTTTTCACATCGCACCCTGCAACAAACCTGTGGGGGCGTCCCCACTCGTAACGCGTCGAACCGTCGTCGCGTCTTACAATGTAACGATAGTCGAAGTCGCAAGTTTCATCGGCGACATCAATCGACAGCGACCACAATCCCACACCGTCAAGTTCAAGCTTCACGGCACGAGATTCATCACCATCGCCAAGTTCGGGAATATGTCCGACGATGTATACCGATTCGCCCCAATTGGTGCGGTAGTCGATATTAAAATTAAGCTTCATGTTGGTATTATTTTTTTGAATTTCAGTCAATCTTTAGAATTCTTTATAATCGCTATAAACAGACTCTGTAAAGTTAGTTACATTATAAATAAAAAACGGCTAATTGACAGGAAATTTTTCCGCCATTAGCCATTTTTTACAATTTATATACTTTTATAATCTTTTATCCGCATTTTGAAGTGCCGCAGGATGTGCATATCAGGCATCCTTCCTGATAAATAAGAGTATCGTTGCCACAGTTGGGACACTTCTGTCCGTTGGCCTTGGTGCCGTTGGGGAGATACTTCTTCAACGCACGCTCAACACCCATCTTCCATGTATTTATCGACTGGCTGTCGAGTTCAAGAGTACCTACAAGCTTCAACACCTGGTCAATAGGCATTCCGTAACGCAACACACCGGAGATAAGCTTGGCATAGTTCCAGTACTCGGGGTTGAACTTGTCGGAAAGTCCCTCGATGGTGGTCTTGTAACCACGCTTGTTTACAAACTGGAAGTCGTAACGCTTGTTGCCCTTATCGTCGATGGCCTTGATAATCTTTCCGTGAGTAACGCTCTTGGGGCAGAAGATTCCGTCCTCGTCGTCGGCAAGACCGGTGAAAATCTCGTAGGGCTCACCGTCGAGCAGTCCCACGAAGGCAATCCACTTCTCCTTGTTGTTCTGGAATCTTACCACATCGGCTTCAAGCTCGATGGGACGCTTGTGAACATGGGCGTCGGTATCCTTGACAGTCGGCTCGGCCTTCTTCTCGACAGCCACAAGCACTCCCGAGCGGGAACCGTCGCGATAGACGGTGCATCCCTTGCATCCCGAGCGCCAAGCCTCGACATAAAGGCGGTTGACAAGCTCCTCGGTAACATCGGAGGGCAAGTTTATGGTCACCGAGATAGAGTGGTCGACCCACTTCTGCACACGACCCTGCATCTTCACCTTCTCCATCCAGTCGACATCGTTGGAAGTGGCTTTATAGTAAGGCGAACGGGCCACAAGTGCGTCAAGCTCCTCCTGAGTGTAGGAGTCCTTTCGCTCGATGCCGTTGACCTCCATCCACTTGAGGAATTTGGGATGGTAAACGATGTACTCCTCAAATGCGTCGCCTGTTTCGTCAACATAATCGATGTGCACTTCAGGGTCATTGGGATTCACCTTGCGACGACGCTTGTAGACAGGCAGGAACACCGGCTCAATACCCGATGTGGTCTGCGTCATCAAGCTCGTGGTTCCGGTGGGGGCGATGGTAAGACAGGCGATATTGCGTCGTCCGTTGGCCACCATTTCGTCATATAGCTCGGGCGATGCCTCACGAAGACGATTGATATAGGGATTGTTTTTCTCGCGCTCGGCGTCGTAGACCTCAAATGCGCCACGCTCCTTGGCCATGTTTACCGACGAGCCATAGGCTGCAATTGCAAGGGCCTTGTGTACCTCAACCGAGAAGTCGGTAGCCTCGGGAGTACCGTAACGCAGTCCAAGTGCGGCAATCATGTCGCCCTCGGCTGTTGTTCCCACGCCCGTGCGACGGCCTTTCAATGTCTTTGAGCGAATCTTCTCCCAAAGGTGACGCTCGGTCTGCTTAACCTCGGCGTTTTCGGGGTCGGAGTCGATTTTATCTATAATCTTGTCGATCTTCTCCATCTCAAGGTCGATGATGTCGTCCATCATGCGCTGAGCCTTGGCCACATGCGTCTTGAAGAGGTCGAAATCAAACGAAGCCTCGGGAGTGAACGGATTGCGCACATAGCTGTAGAGATTTATAGCGAGCAGTCGGCAGCTGTCGTAGGGACACAACGGTATCTCACCACACGGATTGGTGGAGATGGTGCGGAATCCAAGATCGGCGTAACAGTCGGGCACCGATTCGCGTGTCACGGTATCCCAGAAAAGCACTCCCGGCTCGGCCGATTTCCATGCGTTGTGCACAATCTTGCCCCACAACGCGGCAGCCTCGACCTCCTTCTTCACCATGGGTTCGTCGGAGTCAACGGGATATTGCTGAACGTAGGGCTTGTTGTCAACGGCAGCCTGCATGAAGTCATCGTCGATGCGCACCGACACATTGGCACCCGTCACCTTACCTTCAGTCATCTTGGCATCGATGAATGCCTCGCTGTCGGGATGCTTTATGCTTACGGTCATCATCAACGCGCCACGGCGTCCGTCCTGAGCCACCTCGCGGGTAGAGTTGGAGTAACGCTCCATGAAGGGCACCAGTCCCGTAGAGGTCAATGCCGAATTCTTTACCGGCATACCCTTGGGTCGAATGTGGCTGAGGTCGTGCCCCACTCCGCCTCGGCGCTTCATGAGCTGCACCTGCTCCTCGTCGATCTTCATTATGCCGCCGTAGGAGTCGGGGGTACCGTCAATGCCGATGACAAAGCAGTTACTAAGCGAACCAACCTGATAGTTGTTGCCTATGCCCGACATGGGACTGCCTTGCGGAACGATATACTTAAAGTTGCGAATGAGCTCAAACACTTCATCCTCGCTCATAGGGTTAGGATAATTGTTCTCCACGCGCGCGATTTCGCGTGCGATGCGACGATGCATGTCGTCGGGCGTTTTCTCGAAGAGATTGCCGAATGAGTCCTTGAGCGCATACTTGGTTACCCAAACGCGAGCAGCAAGTTCATCACCTCCAAAATAGTCCAACGAAGCCTGCTGAGCTTCGTCGTAAGTGTAAATCGTAGCCACTATTCTATGTTTAAATTTTATTAGACAGGTTGGTTATTAAAAAAGATAAGCCTTAAAAATTTTCTACACCGCAAAGATACATAAAAGCATTTCAGTTATCCAAATGATTAATCGATAAAAACGCGCTATGTTGATAAGTTTTCCAAAACAAAATATGATATAGCTAATAATCAACACATTAAGCAAAATCACAATGTTCAAAAGTTTTCCAAAACAGAAACTGACGGCAACATAAGAAAACGAGCACACTTTATTTCAACGAACTCACTTTATTTCTTGGATATGTTGACAAATAATCGTACATTCGCACACAGTGAAATAACATTTATACATTCTACACATGAATATCGACAATTATTTCAAGACACGGCGCACAGTGCGCCGCTATAGCTCACGCGAGGTTGAGCCACAGTTGCTGAAAGAGATGCTCGAAGAGGCATCGCACGCTCCCACCACCGGCAACATGCAGCTCTACTCGGTAATCGTAACCCGATCGGAGGAAGGAAAGAGAGCTCTCGCCCCGTTGCACTTCAACCAGCCCTCGGCCACAGGATGCAGCGTGCTGCTCACATTCTGCATCGACTACAACCGATTTGTGAAGTGGTGCGAGGCAAGTGACGCCGTTCCTGGCTACGACAATTTCCAGTCGTTCATGACAGGCGCTCTCGACACCTGCATTTTCGCACAGCAGTTCAACACCATAGCCGAGATGCACGGACTTGGATGCTGCTACCTTGGCACAACTACCTATACAGCACCCGAAATAGCCAAAGTGCTCAACCTGCCCAAACGGGTGATTCCCCTCGTAACGCTCACCGTGGGCTATCCCGAGGGCGATGCACCGCTGTCAGACCGCATTCCCGTCGAGGGAATAATCCACGAGGAGGCATATCACGACTACTCCGTGGAGGATATACGTGACATCTATGCCGAAAAGGAGGCCCGCGAGGACAGCCGCAAATTCATCGAGGAGAACGGCAAGACCACCCTCGCCCAGGTATTTACCGATGTGCGTTATCCGCGCGAGAACAACGAGCGCTTCTCAAAGATATACTACGACTTCATCCGCGAGAACTTCCTGATGGAGTAAGAGCCGGTTCGATAACGGATACAAAACCAAGAATCTGTTGCAAAGTGATGCGTTTTTCCTCGATGTAGGGATGTTTCCACGGAACATCCCTACGATTTATAGACATATATTATCTAATACGCTTTGATTATGTGGGTTTCACTCCATTCTAAAAAGGTTTGAAGCACAAATTATTTGGCGTCATTATAGACACCCTTTATAGTGGATATCGATGAAGTATCAAAGTTTCTTCGGATATTAACGTCCATTTTGTCATTATGTAAATAAAATGTAAGATTTACCGCACTCATCCAATTGACAAAATAGAGTTGGACTTCCAACTTATCATGGCTTACCCACGCATAAGCACCACTTACCAAAAAAGGAAGAGGCACATTGCCGAAACTTCCAAGCGTAGATTTACGGGCATTAGGCGGATAAAAATTGATTGGAGAGGTTTCCCATTCCTGATAACCTAAAGCAATTTTAGTTTCTTTCCCCTCTGTATCCGTTATATTAAGTGACAATCCTTTATTGGCAGATTCAAAACGGAGTGAAGTCCAGCCTAAAGTATTACCCTCTAAATCGAAGTTCTTTGACTGTATTTTCTTCATCATAGAAGAATTGTCCTTCCCTTTAGGCAGGGAATGTGAATATTTACGCCATTTCTTTTCCTCCTTGTTTGAATTGTTTCCTGTAATAGGCGTTTCAGAAACGCAGGGCATAAGAATGTCCCATATATATCCTTGCTCTTTACTTCCGTTTCCTTTCAGGCATTGGGTAACAATTATAGCCATTGATTTATCGGGAATAACAATGATATATTGTCCATAAGCTCCATCTGCTCGTGACGCACCAGGATAAGCACACATCCACATCTGGTATCCGTAATCGTCACCATTAAGAACATCTACTTGTCGTGTTGTCATCTCTTCAACCCATGCTTCCGGAAGCAACTGCATTCCATTCCACTCTCCTTTGTTAAGTAACAATTGTCCGAATTTTGCCAAGGATTCAGGCTGCAAGTACAAACCCCAACCACCCGAATTAATGCCTTCGGGGCTTTCTTCCCAGTAAGCTTCGGTAATGCCTAATGGCTGGAAAAGATGCTGTCGCAGGTAGTCCATCATTTTCATTCCTGTGACTCGCTGGATAATTGCCGAAAGTAGATACGTGTTGATAGAATCGTATGCAAAACGTTTTCCAGGTGCTGCCACCATCGGATGATGCAAATACCACTCTACCCAATTTGCAGCGAATGTGCGCATTTTCGTATCAACCTCAAATCCAGAAGTCATCGTCAGCAAATCTCTGACTGTGATTTCGGCTAACCATGAAGATATGGAGTCGGGCAAAAGCTCCGGGAAGAAGGCAGCAAGTCGGTCGTCAAGCTTTAAACGATTTTCCATAATGGCAATACCGACCGCAGCCGCAGTAAATGTCTTTGAACAAGAAAACAACTGATGACCATATTCCGCTCTAAAAGGAGCGGGATACATTTCTGCAATGACCTTTCCATTTCGCAGAATCATCACACTGTGAATCTCCGTATCAGGAAAAGCCATCAGAGAATCAAACAAAGCGGTTATTTTATCCGAAGGGACACCCTGTGATTCAGGGGTGCAGCGTTCCAGCACATTTACTTGACCATGCATCTGCGTCACCGTAATTATGCTGATAAAAAAATTTATAAAAGAACGTTTCATGACATCTATTCGTTCTTATTTTTAATGATTTGATAACTTGTGCCAAGAGCCGGGTCACCTCCCGTGTATTTCACCCATCCGGGGTATTCAGCCATTGGCATTTGACCGCAAGTCTTCAACATAGTCGCATAGAGAATTTCTTGCGGATATTTACCAGTGCTACACCATCTATCAAGCCAGTCAAGATAGTCCATCTTCACTCCCCATCCATGAGTTGCATCCGGCATAATATAGAATTTGCAGAAATCATCTGTCTTCTCTTGTCCATATTTGTCCACATACCCTTTATATTGCTCTATCAATTGCCAAGGGCTCATAGACATGTCCATCCATCCTGAAAACAAAATAAGCTTCCCTCCATGGGCCATAAAATCATCAAAATCAGGGCTGTTGGCATCGTAACGTGCCGAAGCTTCCATCAGCATATCATACAATTTTTCGTCAGGCTTAAAATAGTCATGCGCAATAAGTTTCCATGTCGGATCCTTGGCGAAGAAATATTTGAACACCCCATCGGCTCTGTCCCCATGATGAACATTATACTTAGTGTCGAGAGGTTCGCGCGGAACTTCACTCGAGCCTAAATCCATCATGCCACCTTCAAGAGCGGAACAGCCCTTGTAGGTTTTCATACTGTTTTTCATCGCATAATCTAAACTGAAACCATTGGCATAAATATCAATCGTTGCCATCTGGGCATCTGTCAGGTTGTATTTGTTTTTAATAAAGTTCAAGAAGCTGTTTCGGTTGTTTTTGGCTGCAAAAATGTTGCATACTATTCCGTCTTCTATTCCATCCCATTTGTCGTATATAGAGAGGGCATCTTGTTGTATACCCTTGACGATATTTTCTTCAATATATCCGTCAGAATGTGGATAAGATTCAAGATCATAGCTTTTGTAAACGGCTTGTGAGAGAATAGCTCCCCACAATCGGGCAAGCACATAGTTGGAAGCAGGTTGAGCGCAGAATATTCCGTCATAGTATTTGCCGTATGTGGTGGCACATTCCAAAGCTTCGCGGCCTCCAGTAGAGCAACCCGCAAAATAGTTGAACACAGGCTCTTGTCCATAAAAACGGCTAACCACATATTGCATTGCATCATAAGCTTTTATCAGATGCACTCGGATATAATTGTTCAAAGACTCCTCGTTGGAGGCAAACGAAGCATCCATACCACTGTTTGACTGATGACCCGAATCATCTCCATAAACCACGTAGCCGGCATCAATTGGTATCACGCTACCAAATGCCGATGTGCCATGAAGATTAGGTATAGAACCATTGTTGGCTCCTCCTCCCAGTTGTAAACTTCTTCCATTCCATCGCATTGGCAACAATATCTCCCATTCGATGTTTGGAGCATCGGGATCAACAGGTCGTATAATACCTTTCACATCCACGTATGAAGTACCTGCATCTGTTTTCTTTTCCTCAGCCGAAAGAACGGATGCACCATTACATGCTTCCTTAAAAAACTGTGATGGGATGACTAAACCATTTAAGTCCACTGCTTTTGCCCTGGATTCAATGACAGTTTGAGAAGCCGGCTTACATACAATGGTCCGGGCATTAAGAGAAGCCTCTTGCATGTGATATCCACCAAAGGCAAGACAAACTGTTAGCATAAATCTCTTTATACCGATGTTAATTAAATACTTTTTCATATAAATAGTTCCTAAATTTTAATTTTGCAATATCATGGTTTTATATTGAACTGAATTAAAACATCTGTGTAGCAACAAGTTACACAGAATTTATAATGTCAGAATTTTTACTTATTCCACTGCCGCAAAATAAACGAGCAAAATACTGAACAATATGGCGAAGATACAACTATAGTTTCATTTGCCGATGATTTTTTGAAAAAAATTTAAGCTCGGGAAAGGGATGGTAATTAAAAAGAGGCTGTGTCAAAATATGCGCAGCCTCTTTTATATTATATGCAATTACAGAATCGCGATTACTCGGCAGGGTCGAGAATGTAGACACGATAGTTGTTCTGCTTCATCAGCTCGCTCATGAATGCCTCAACATCGTCCTCAGTAATTGAGTTTATGACATCGACAGCATCGGTGAGGGTGTCAACAGGCAGCCTGTTGTAACCTACCATGGCCGACAGCCATGAGGCATTGCGCTCAAGCCCCTCGGTGGCACTCTTGACCATGAACTCCTTCACCTTGGCAAGCTCCTCGGGAGTGATGTTGCGTGACATGTCATCAAACTGTTCGGCGATTATGCCGAGCACCTTGTCCTTCATTTCAGGCTTCATGGGGAATGCCGACTGCATCACCACGGGATTGTCGGAAACGCGCTGCATTGCACCCTGTGCGCTGATTGAATATACTGCACCCTCATCCTCGCGAACAAGCTTCACAAGACGACCGGTCAATATCTGTCCGGCAATCGAAGCGAGCTTCTGGTTCTTGGATGTGTAAGGCATATCACCTGTCACGGTAATGCCGACATAGGTCTGCGGAATATCCATCTTGAATGTTTCACGGTCGGTCGAGGCACCCTTCTTAAATCCGAGTCCGGCAAGCTTAACCTCCTTAGGAGCCGCGCCCTTGGGCAGTGTGGCTATGTACTGCTCCACGAGCGGCTTGAGGGTTTCGGCATTGACATTACCCACGAAATAGAACGTGAACTGACCCGCATCGGCAAGCTGCTGATGAATTATATCAAGAATGCGCTCACGGTTGGCATTCTGAATTGTAGCTACATCCACGGCGTAATTACGCGGAGATACGTAAGTGTCCATCTGGAATCCCTTGCCAAACTGGTATTCGGGATTTGCCTCCTGATTCTGCAATGCACCGGTATAGACATTCTGGGTCGAAGCAAATTCGTCGGGAGTTATGTTGTAGGCGGTGAAAGTCATGTATATCAACTCCATCAGCGAGGGAAGATCCTTAACCACGCATGAGCCGCTCACACTGCGGGCATAGTCGTCGAGCGTAACGCTCACCGAAGCCTGCTTACCGGCAAGATATTTCGACAGGTCGGAGTTGGTGTAGCTGCCGAGGCCCGACTGCAGCATGGCGATTGGCAGGAATCGCAGGTTCAGGTCGTCGTCGGCTCCATAGACCGATGTTCCGCCGTTGGCAGTGGCCATAAAGAGGATTTCGTCATCCTTGAAGTCGGTGTGCTTAAACACAACCTTTATGCCGTTGGAAAGAGTCCACACGGTTGCACCGTAGAGCTTGTCCTCGCCCACCGACACTACAGTGCCGGGCTTGGGAAGCTGAGCGATAAGCGGCTCGCTCTTCACCTCATCGACATGGGCCGAAATGTCTTCAGCAGCCACCTTTGTCAGCACATCGGAAAGTTCGGCTTCGGTGGGGATTATGAATTGTCCGTTGTCGGGCAACATGGCAAGAACCACGAGGTTTTTGTCGGGAATCAACGACAACATAGCCATATTAATCACCTCTACCGGAATCTGCTTGGCGAGCAGATTCATAATATTATACTCATTATCGATACCGGGAATGGGCTCGTTGTCGATAAAGTTTCGCACATACTCCTCGACGAGTACCGATGACGACTGTGTGTTGCGGTTCTTATAAGCAGCCTCAAGTGCCGAAAGGAACTCATTGCGGGCACGGTCATATTCGGTGGCAGTGAATCCGCCACGTTTTGCACGCAATGCTTCGCGGTAGATCGATTCAATTACCGGCTTTATGTCATTGCCCTTTGCAAGTCCGGCAAGAGTGAGCGCCTTCTTGGTCTTGGCGGCAAGGAATCGTCCATCCATGGCCTGTGCCACGGCAAAGGGAGCGTCGGGAGTCGACATGATGTCGGAAAGGCGCGAATTGAGCATGTTGGTCATCATGTTGACAACATAAAGCTCAACGAGGTAGTCGAGATTGCCCTTCATCGAGTCGGGTGTTGCGTCACGCTTGAACATAAGCTGCACGAGAGCCCTTGACTGCTCCTTGTCCTTTCCAATGGCGATGATGGGCTTGTCATTGTCGGCGACAGGATAGTAGACGCGAGGTGCGGGATTTTCGGGCATCTTTATGTCGGCAAACATCTCCTTGATCTTTCCCTCTATGCGATCGACATCGACATCACCCACAACGGCTATACACTGCTGGTCGGGACGATACCACTTCTCGTAGTAGTCACGCAGAGCCTGATAAGGGAAGTTATCGACCACCTCCATCGTTCCGATAGGCATTCTGTAAGCGTAACGGTCGCCCGGATATATAACCGGAAGAAGGTTCTCGAGAATGCGATTGGAGCCAACGTTGGTACTGCGCCACTCCTCGTGTATCACACCGCGCTCCTTGTCAATCTCGGCATCCTCGAGCAACAGCCCGTCGGCCCAGTCATGAAGGATGAGCAGGCAGGAATCCTGTACGCTTTCACGCGCTGTGGGCACCTTCGATATATTGTAGATGGTTTCATCCACATCGGTGCGTGCATTAAGGTTTTGACCAAACTTTACACCCACGCTTTCGAGCCACGAAACGATTTCGTTTCCGGGGAAATTCTTGGTGCCGTTAAAACACATGTGCTCAAGGAAGTGAGCAAGGCCACGCTGATTATCCTCTTCAAGGATTGAGCCTACCTTCTGCGCGATATAAAAATCGGCTTGTCCTTTGGGATATTCATTGTGACGAATATAGTAAGTAAGACCGTTGTCAAGCTTACCTATCCTTACTTGATCGTCCACCGGTATAGGCGGCATCTGCTGCTGTGCCGAAACAAAACTCGGCATAGCCACGGCCATGCATGCAATACACACGAGCCGTTGGATAAACTTTCTCATTGTAATTTATTGTGAAATATGATGTATAAGCGCATTGCTTTGCACAAATTTATACATAATAATCGTACAAATAAGAATAATTCTACAAAAACATCACATTTTCACACCCTCTGCCACAAATAACGCCCAATCAGAAAAGCGACAGTTGCACCGGAGCCACATCGCATCCACGCATCATTATAGGGCGATTGCCGCTCCAGCCTTGGGTGCAATTGCGGAGATGAAGAGTGACAAGCCCGATGCATCCGGCCGATGCGCGGCGCACTTGCCTGATTATGTCACTGAACGATGAAAGCCCGCTTAGACGGAGTGTGACTACCTGACGGCCATGCTGAAAAAGCGTGGCGAAAATAATGTCGGATGTGTTGATTGTTCCCATATCGATTGCCTAAAGATTACACGGCAAAGGTAGCCCTCCACCTGTGCGACAATCAGGCACACACCCGTTAATAGATATTAAAAGGCGACTGATTTCACAGCCGCCTTACCACAGGCCCCGTGCCTCAATATTTTTTAACGCTGGGGAACCGGATATTAAAAGGCGGCTGTTAGATCAGCCGCCTTACCTTAATCTACATTTTAAATAAAAAACTGCACAATCAACATGTAAGCGAAGCCTCGATCTTCGACACGTCATCGCGTAACGCAGCTTCAAGCGAAAGTCGCTCCTCTATGTTACGGCAAGCGTGAAGCACCGTGGCATGAGTGCGTGAAAGTCTTGCGCCTATTGCCGTGACAGGCATCTTGGCATGACGCTTCGACAAGTACATAACCATCTGTCGGGCATCGGAAATTTCGCGCTTACGGCTCTTGGTGAAGAGCTGGTCGGGCTCTATATTATAGTAGTCGCTCACACACTGAGCAATCATTTCAAAGTTTACAGTCTTGCGCTGTATCTTCACGGCATTGGCCAGCACCGACTGAGCGAGGTCGAGCGTCACCTCCTTGCCAAGCACCGTAGCATGGGCCATCAGCGACACCACGATGCCCTCAAGCTCGCGGATGCTGTCGGTGACATTGGCGGCTATGTATTCGATTACCTCACACGGAAGATCGAGTCCGTCCTGCGAAGCTTTCTGAGTCAGTACCTCACGACGCAGGTCGAGGTCGGGACGCTCAAGTTCGGCGGTCATTCCCCACTTGAAGCGTGACAGCAGTCGGTCGTGCATATCCATCATCTCGGAGGGCGCACAGTCGCTCGACAGGATTATCTGTCGCTGATTCTGATGCAGATGATTGAAGATGTGGAAAAACGCATTCTGTGTAGCAGTCTTGCGCATGAGGTCCTGAATGTCGTCGATTATCAGCACATCAATCGACTGATAGAAGTTGATGAAGTCATTGATGCGGCTCGGCTTGGCTGTTGCGGCGGTAGTGTACTGGCTCTCGAAGAGGCGCGCCGACACATAGAGCACACGGCTTTGCGGATTACGCTCCTTGATGCGTATGCCTATAGCCTGAATAAGATGAGTCTTGCCTACACCGGTAGGCCCAAAGATAAACAGAGGGTTGAAAGTCTTACACTTGGGATTGGATGCGATAGCCTCACCGATGGAACGTGCAATCTTGTTGCTGATGCTGCCGCAATAGTTCTCAAATGTGTAACGCGGATTAAGCTGCGAGTCAAAGTCGGCAACGACATCGGTCTTAAAAGGATTGGCCGCATGGGGTTGCACGGCGGGACTCGGACGCGAGCTTTCGATAGTGACCGACGAGGTGGGGTCCTTGGCCACTGTGTCATACTGATAGAAAAGCTGCACCTTGGGTCCGTAAACTTTACGAAGAGTCGGCGCAAGGAGCTTCATATATTTCTCCTCAAGCTGCTCAACGAAAAAGGATGTCGGAACCATCAATTTAAGCGTACGGCCATCAAAGCTTATTGATGTTATAGGCTTGAACCAGGCGTCAAATTGTTCCGTAGGAAGATTGTCCTTAAATATTTCAAGGCAGTCCTCCCACAAATTAATGTGAGTCTTTTCCATCTGTAGTTATTCTTTAGGGCTTATCTTTGTATTGCAAATTTCTTCGTTTTTTTTTACAAAAACAATGAAGAAAAAATTTGGATTTTATAATGGTTTTGCAACACATCTGTCAGTCAGCGCATTATCAAACCTTTAACATTTTAATCACATCCACGATAGCTATAAAATATCATTCGGCTAATAGCCAGCACTTTAGTACAATCACAAATGTTAAATAAAATGTTCAGGGAGTTCCGTGAAACTCCCTGAACATTGCTTTACCACTAAGGAGTGGATTGTGGAACATTTTCCGCCGACAGTTATCAACTATTTAGAATGATTCCAAATAAGCAACAACTACCGTCAAAATACCTTAATCGGCGGAATATATCGTTTGGGATTCTTCTTCACATCAAACAGGAGCGAATCCAATCCGCCTGCGGCTCCGTTAAGGTGGTCATAGAGGCCACGGTCGTTAAGCAGCAGTCCGAGTGAATTGTCGGTCGAGTTCAGCTTTCCGGTAAGAACCTTCATGTCGGCAGTTATGTCATGGACATTCTGCAATGTCGACTCGATGGGCATCTCCTTAAGCTCCTGCGACACGAGGGCGAGATTGGCCGTTATGGTGTCGAGGTTCAACGCCACGCCGTCGACCGTAGTCATCACCTTGGGCATCGTTGCAAGCGTGCGGTTGAGGTTTACGGTTGTAGCCTCCAGGTTGGCGGTAATCTTGTCAAGACGCTTCACCGATGAAAGCAAAGCCGAATCCGACACCAGTCGGTTGACCGATGTAAGCAGCGAATCAACCTTCGGGAATATGGAGCTAACCGTAGGCATCAGCTCGCTCGCAACATTATCGAGCATCGAGGGCATAGCCTCACCTATCAGCTTGTCGCCCACATCGTGGCTGTCGGCCGAGGTGGAAAACTGCAGCTCTACCGAAGCCGTACCGAGCAGGTCGCTCTTTATGATAGCCTTGCTGCCCGAGGGCACCTTAAGTTTCTTGTCGAGCGAAAGCTCCACAAGCACATGACCGGGATTGTCATATTCATAGTTTATGTCACGCACCTGACCCACCTTGAATCCATTGATGGTAACAGGCGACGACACTGTAAGTCCGTTTACATTGGTATAGGACACATAGTAATAGTTGGCGGCCTTGAACACGTTGATGCCTTTAAGGTAATCGATGCCGAAGAAAAGCACCAGCAGCGCCACAAGCACCGACATTCCTATTATCAACTCTCTTGAATAGCGTTTCATCTTTTTTGTGTATGTTTACTATTTAAACAATCTAATCATTTTATACGTTTACCGTCGCGCATGGTAATCACGAAAGCCTCGGGGAATTTAGCTCTGACCTTTCGCAACTCCTTCTCGGCGTCATCCATCGACTTGTAGTTGCCTACGGTGTATTTGTGAAGACCTCCGTCACGGTAGGAATCGACATTCTTCAACCCCTTGAACTCCTTCGACTTCTTGGAAAGAGGCTTTCCGCTTGTAAGGAACTGAATCTTGTAACGCAATCCCTCTTCGGAGCTTTCGGAAGCGACATCGCCGTCATCGACGACAACCTCCTTGGCCGACGATTTATTTCCCTCGATCGACTCGGGACGGTTGCGGGCACGCTTCTTGCGTTCACTCATCTCCTTGCGCTTTTTCTTGTCGGAGTCATCATCGACCGACTGCTGCTCATCGTCGACATCGACATCGCGCTCAGGCTCCACGCCCTGACGATGGTCGTAGGCGGTCTTATAGCTCTTGAAGGCGTTGTGAATCGCCTCGGCAAACTTTTTCTGTCCGCTCTCCGAAGCGAGGTAACGCTCGACAGTGGGATTGCATATAAAATCAAGCTCAATCAGCACCGCGGGCATGCTCGTCTTTGCGAGGACCCAGAATCCGGCCTGCCTCACTCCCCTGTCGACCCTTCCGGCTGTCGACTTCATCTCCGACTGAAGTTTGCCGGCAAAGTCGATACTCTGGTCGAGGTGGTTGTTCTGGCTAAGCTCGAATATGATGTAGGACTCGGTTGAGTTGGGATCAAATCCGCAATAAGTTGTCGAGAAGTCATCCTCAAGCATCATCACGGCATTCTCACGCTTAGCCACCGCAAGGTTCTCGGCACTCTTGTGAAGACCGAGAGTGTAGGTCGACGCACCGCTTATCGTCTTGCGGTTACGTGCTTTCTTGTCGAGTGAATTGGTGTGAATCGAGATGAAGAGGTCGCCATGAGCCTTGTTGGCAATGTCGGCACGCTGCTGCAGCGTCTTGAAGTAGTCGCCGTCGCGGGTGTAGACTACCTTGACACCCTTCTCCTTTTTCAATAGCGCGCCGAGCTTGAGGGCCACGCCGAGGTTTATGTCCTTCTCCCTTGCCTTTGCACCGATAGCTCCGTAGTCATGACCTCCATGACCGGGGTCGAGGACTACGATGAAGTCACCGGCCATAATCGACAGCGAAGTCAACGACACGACGAAGAGGCACAATATAAGTCTAATCAATCGGAGCATAGTTTGGTTGAAATTCACTACAAAATTAAGAAATAGCCTCGTATTTTCGTCAACATACGGCACATTTTTGTCCGTGAAGCATAGAAATGAAGCATTTTTGAACAACAATCTGCTCCATAAATACAAAAATAGGCTAAATTTGCGACAATCAGAACCCAATCAATAAATGAACCACAAGCTTAAGGCAATCCTGACCGTGCTGTCGACGGCAATGCTCATCGGCTGCGGCAAGGCACCGGTCGACGATTGCGCACCTGTTGAAATACATCGATTTGACCGAGCGGCCTATCGCTATGCCACAGCCGACAGTGCCGACCGACAGGCACTACGCGACACATTTGCCGTTGCGCTGCGCATCATGCTCGGTAACGACATCAACGACTCGTCGCTGACCGCCTACTCCCAAAGCCGCGGGGTGAAAGTTTTCACTCCCGACATAGAATCACGCTTCTTGTCGCTCGACTCAATCGAGGCCGTCACGGGGTGCATATACAGCCGCATGGGTGACGAGTTCCCCGACATAACGCCGCCCGAAATCTACAGCGCGGTAATCACCTACAACCAGTCGATAATTCTCGCCGACACGGTGATGTTGTTGGGTCTGAACCACTATCTGGGATGTGACTACGAGGGCTACAACCACCTTGACGGTTACCGCCGAGCCACCAAAACCGCCGCACGGCTGCCCTACGACATAGCCGAATCGATCATCGCCACGGCCTATCCCTACCGATCGTCAAACGATGCCACTGTGCTGAGCCGATTGCTTTATGAGGGAGCCCTTGTGAAAGCCGTCATGCAACTTGTCCCCGGCAGTGACACCGCCACAGCATTAGGCTACGACAAGTCACAGCTGACATGGCTCGTGGATAACGAAGCTCCGGCGTGGAATGCCTTAATCGAAAGGAAGATGCTCTACTCCACCGACATGGAGATAGCGTCACGACTCACGGCGACGGCACCTCACACGACACTGCTCCACCCACAGTCGCCAGGACGCGCCGGACGCTACATAGGGTTACGCATAATAGAATCTTACATGAAAAGCCATCCCGAGATCACGCTCAGGCAAATGCTCGACTCGACATTCTACAACTCGGCATCGCCACTCATCGGGTCGGGCTACAATCCGTCACGCCGATAGCGTCACATCAGTTAAGCACCATATCCTGCAACCCTCGTGCAAGGGCAGACTCGCAATGGTAACCTCGAGCAAACATCCTTATAAACTCGATGGTGCGTTTGTCGGGTAGAGCCTCGACATCCTTACGGCACTTTGAGGCTTTTATCGGGGAGTTATGTTGAGTAGACTTTCTATCCATAGGCAATTTTAAATAACGACACATATTTACAACGCCATCACAACCCTGTTTATTATCAACGTAACGCAATTTGATGCGACAACTCAAAAATCACAATTTTATTATCTTAAACCATTGAATATTTCAATGTTTTTGACTACATTTGTAAAAACATCCATTATTAACCATTTTAACCTTACCGCCTATAAGTACACCTCTACTCCAATCAACAATTTTCTGACAATAATGCAAAATTTGACCAATCTTACCGACCAGCAGTTGGTAGAGCTCTATCTCGAAGGAAACAACGAGGCTTTTGACACGCTTTTAATTCGTCATCAATCCAAAGTATTTTCCTACATAATGCACATTGTAAAGAACAAAGATGTCGCCGACGACATCTTTCAAGACACCTTTATAAAAATCATAATGACTTTGAAACAGGGACGATACACCGAAACGGGAAAATTCGGCTCCTGGCTTACACGCATAGCTCACAACCTCATAATCGACTACTACCGGCAGTCAAAGTCGGAGAACAACGTGTCGACCGATGAATACAGCGCCGACCTGCTGAACCGTCGTGACCTGTGTGACGACAACATCGAGGATCACCTTGTAATCGACCAGATACACGCCGATGTGCGCAACCTCATCGAAGCACTCCCCGACTCTCAGCGCGAAGTGCTGAAGATGCGTTACTACAACGACATGAGCTTCAAGGAAATCGCCGACGCTACCGGAGTGAGCATAAACACCGCACTCGGTCGCATGCGTTACGCCATCCTCAACATGAGGCGAATTGCCGAGGAGAAGTCGATAGAGCTTACAGCCTAACGCGACTTTGAAGGCATTCCCAGCAGATACTCATCCACGACATCGACATAGGCGTCGGTGGGATATACTCCCATCATGCCCTGCACATCGTTGCCGTCGACCGGAACAAATAGTACAAGGGGTATCGAGCTTACACGCAACTGCCTGGCTATAGCTTCGTTATTGTCAATGTTTATTTTGTAGAAATCCACCTTGCCCTTGTAGCGCACGGCGAGTGAATCCATCACCGGAGCGAGTCGTCGGCACGGACCGCACCACGGTGCCCAGAAATCGATGACAGCCGGACGCTCCGACTTTATCACCGGTTTCTCACGGGTCGAGTAATCAAATATCTTTTCCGAAAATTCGGCTTGGTTGATGCTCTCAACCTTGCCGTCGTTATCGGCCGACACTGTAATGACCGACAATGCGAGCATTGTCGCAGATATAAGTTCACGTATCATAACAATCTGTTCATAACAATCTGTTTTTTTAATCGAGCATAAGGCTTATGAAGGGGCGCGTTGCCGGGAAATCGAGCAACCGGCGCGTGACATCGTTACCGAATATGATTGAGGTCAGAACCTCTATGTCAATATCGAAGTCACACTGGCCTTCGTAGTCGTCATCTATCTCACACAATCCGTCGTGAATCCTGTAGACATGGCTGTTCTCAGGAACGATTGAATCACACAGCCTCATCACAAGCTTCAGCCTCGGATAGACCGATGCTATTATCTCAAGGCAGCGCAAAGCATTTACAATCCTCGCCATGCCGCGTGCCACAAGCTCCTCGCGTCCCGGAGTGTAGTATCCGAGCACCGTTACAGACATGTCGGCGTAAAGATTGTGTATCTCCTCCAGGATGGCGTCACGTGCATCATTGTCCACGGCAAGCACATCCTTGACCAGCGCGATGTCGTCGTGCGACACCACAAATGCCAGTGCGGCGATGTTGTCCATTCCGTCGACAATGCCGAGCACCGTGCCCGAGTCGATCGAATTGTCTATCAATATCCAGTCATACTGCTCACGCGAATGTTGAACACAGCACGGACGCTGCCTCATCATGGTGTTGAAGAAATCGTAGGCATCGTCCGAGTCAATATCTTCAAGCCGGAAATACTTGCCCGAGTGACGGAACGTGTGCATCGATGTGTAACGCTCGACATCGACATAGAACACCGGCGAAAATCCCTGATGCCCATAGTAGTGGAACAGCCATTCATTGGCCGGAATGAGCGAGCACAGCACATCGCCGCGACGATAGGACTCCCGCAGCGCATCGCTCATGAGCCGATGCATCAGTCCGTGACAACGGGCATCCTTGATGGTAGCCGCCCCACACACGTAACCTATAGAAACAGTTACGCCATGAAAGTTCATGGCGTAACGTTGTAACAGCAATGAGCTCGACGGGATTCCGTTATCGACAAGCAACATAGCGTCGTCGTCGCGGTAAACCCGTGAGAAAAACATGTCGACATACTGCTCTGAATCATCAAAGCTTTCACGCCAAATCTTTTTTACAGCATCCTTCTTATTCATGACACTGTTATAACGCCTGACGCGAACTTAATGTTTGTGCCTCGACGGCATTAACCTTGATGAGCGGGACGAAGCAGGTCGTTGACGGTCTTGACGGGGTTGAACGTACCGATGGGCACTTCGATGAACACTGTGTTCCAGTCGCTCATGGCACCGTTCCACAATCCGGGAAGCTCAAGCGCGCGAAGCTCCTTTCCGTTGCGTGACTTCGACGAGATGAAGCCGGTGTCGGGATCGACATAACGGGGAAGGTCAAACTTGTTACCGTCGACATCCTTCAGGAAGCACACGAGGTCAACCGGATTGAAGTGAGTGGCGCGGGCCACCATCTCCTTGTACTGGCTGTTGGCAGGATCAATCTGGGTGCTTTCGAGAATCTGAGGCGAGGTAGAGCCGTCGGGATTGTAAGCGATATACGGGCCACCGCCGGGTTCACCTTCGTTACGCACCATTCCGCACACTCTTATGGGGCGGTTGAGCTTATTCTTGATGTATAGCACAAGGTCGACATCCTCAAGGTTCTTCATCGCATCGTCACGCAGGTTGAGAGTGTCGTGCATGAACGATATCATTTCGCGCACATCGTCCATTGTGTAGTCACCGGCATTGATTTTGCGCATGTACTCTTCAATCTTGTCGTGTACCTCAATCAGGTATCCGGCAATCACCTTCTTATACTCCAGGGTTACGCCACGCTGCGAGTCGGGAACCACGTTGTCGATATTCTTGATAAACACGACAGCCGAGTCGATGTCATTGAGATTCTCGATCAAGGCACCGTGACCTCCGGGACGGAACAACAGCTTGCCGTCCTCGCGGAAAGGAGTGTTGTCGGGATTTACGGCAACCGTATCGGTCGACTTTTTCTGCTCCGAAAGGCTTATGTTGTACTTCACGCCAAGCTTCTTCTCCAGTGCGGGAACAGCTTCGGCAATCTTTGCCTCAAACAACGCACGGTGCTCGGGCGAAACAGTGAAGTGGAGATTAACCACACCCTGGCTGTCGGTAGCGGTCTGTGCGCCCTCAACAAGATGCTCTTCAAGAGGAGTGCGCGCACCGTCGGCATAGAGATGGAATTTAAGCAATCCCTTGGGTAGATTTCCATAATTCATTCCCTCCTTGCCAAGCAGAGCGGCTACAATCTTCTTGTATTCGCCTCCGTCGAGCAATGCGGGTATATCCTTTCCGTAAAGGGTCTTGCACACGGCGTCAAGCTCGGCATAGAAAGCGAAGTCAGGCAGGCGCTTGAAGAAGTCGGCCATAGCGCTTCCCTCGGCCGGCTCGTTGGCCTCGGCATCAAGGAATTCAAAAAGCGCCTTAAACATACGCGATGCGGCACCCGATGCAGGAACGAACTTGAAAACTTGTCCGCCATGTGACAAATATTCATCCCAACGAGCAACGGCCTTGTCACGGCCGGCATCGTCAAGACTGATTATTCCACAACCCACGCGTGCCGAATCAAGGATGCGCAGGTAAGGGAATCCGGTTTCAAATCTCTTAATCTGGGCATTGAAAGCTTCAGGGCTGATGCCCTTCTGCTCAAGTGTCTTTAGATCTTCAGGTAACATAAGAAAAATAGGTATTTTATGATAGTATAAAGTATAATGTCAAAAATAGTCAAAATTCCGCAATCACGCCACAGAATCATCTACAAATTTTCCGTATCAGCGAGTCATTCGCTTCAACAGGTTGTAACTGGGAACGATTCCAAGCTCACCGGCCTTGCTGAGATCGGCGATGCCGGCATCCTTATTGCCGAGCATCAGGTAGAGATAGCCTCGGTTGTAATAGGCTTCTCCAAGGTCGGCCTTAAGCTCGATGGCCTTGGTGTAGGCGCTTATGGCCGAAGTGTAATCGCCGAGCGACACAAGCACGTTGCCCTTGTTGTAGTGGGCGAAGGCCATGCGCGGCGACAGCTCTATCACCTTGTCGATGTCGGCCATAACGGTCGAGGCCAACATCTTGGCACCTTGCGCGCCAAAGTCACGCAATCCCGGTTCGGTCTTCGACTCTCCCGACAATCGCTCGGTTTCGGCATTTCTCAGCTTGACAACAGCACGCAGCATGTAGGCAAGCGTAAAGTCGGGTGTAAGCTCTATGGCACGGTCAAGGTCGGTCAATGCGGCCTGATAGTTGCGCAATGTGAAGAAATCCATAGCCCGTCCGAAGTAGTCGATGGCTCGTGGCTGGTGAGTAGCTATGTAGGAGTTGTAGTATTCAATCGATGCGAAGTGCTTTGCTATCGCCTCTTCGTCGGAAAGCTGAGGCTCATGATTGGTCACCATGACGATAAAACGCAACATTCGGGTTGAGTTAAGGTCGTCGATTTCCTTGATGTAGTAAGGCATCTCCTTTATTTCGTTGGTGGTAACATAATAGCTGAGCGTGAACATAGGCTCAACCTCTATCGCCACGTTACGATCCTGGACACGGCCCTTTATTCCGGCGGTATTGTACTCCTCGCGTGCGCCGACATTATTGTCGATTGTCAACAGTGAAGTGAAGCGTTTTGCCACAGCCTCCTGCGACTCATTCACAACATCGGCACTGTTGCTGTTATCTTCCTTATTGCCGTCATCGCTCACCGGCTGCTTGGCAAGAGCCATCGAACGCTTGTAGTCACGCTCGGCCGAAGCCATGTCACCCATCATGCGCAGATTTTCGGAACGGGCGAAATAGGCACCCGAAAACGAGGGAAACGCCTCGATTACACGATTGAGGTCGGCTACCGAACTCTTGTAGTCGGCAATCTCCTTGTAAAGTATGGCTCGGTTATAAAGCGCTTTATAGTTGTCGCTCTCAAGGTCGAGCACCTTGCTGAAGTCGTCGATTGCCTTGTTGTTGTCGTGCACCTCGGCGCGAAGCAGTCCTCGGTTGAATAGCGCGGCGGTATTCAGCGGGTCAAGCTGTATGGCGTAGTCATAGTCGGCCATAGCGCCGAAATAGTCATCGAGGTTGTAACGCAGGAAAGCTCGGTTTATATAAAAGCCCGCATACTGTGGCTGAAGCTTTATGGCCTCGTTCATGTCGTCAAGGGCCGTTTTGAAGTCACGCGACGACTGGATTGCTATATCAGCGCGCAACACATAGGCGTTGGTTGCGTTTTTGTTCAACTTCAATGCCTTGTCAAGGTCGGCCACGGCGCTGATAGTGTCACCCTTGGCAAGACGCAGCTTGGCACGCCCCACATAACCGTTGTCGTAGTTGGGATAAGCGCCGAGCAAAGTCGCATAGGTGGTCTCGGCGGCATCATAATCCTTAAGCTCCTCCTCGGCCATAGCCTTGTTAAACAGGATTCCCTTGTTTTCGGGCAACTGCTCAAGTGCAGTAGTGTAATCCTCGATGGCCTCCTTCAGCTTGCCGAGATTCTGGCGGGCAACTCCCCTCACCTCGTAGGCGTTGGTTATGAACGGATTATATTTAATTGCAGTAGAGGCGTCCTTCTCGGCTCCCTGATAGTCGTCAAGACTTATCTTGGCTATGGCTCGGTAGAAATAAGGCTGCGCAAGGGTGGGCTTTGCGGCTATCACCTGATTGAAATATTGAATCGACAGCACGTAGTCCTCGAGATAGAGTGTGTTGCGTCCTACCCTCAGAACCTGCTCGGCATTAATCTGCGCAAAAATAGATGATGTCCACGATGAACATAATATGACAAAAACGAGTATATATCTTAGGTATATCATTGAATATCGATTTATAGCATCCATTGCAAAATATCGTGTAAAGATACGCCATTAATATTGATTATTTTACGAATTTTGAAAAAATAACATATCTACATGGATTCCAAAGAAAAAATAGTAGTGGTGGGCGGAGGATTTGCCGGAATAAACTTCATAAAGCGCATTGACCGAAACAAGTATGACGTGCTGCTCATCGACCGTAACAACTATCACAGCTTTCCGCCGTTATTTTATCAAATCGCATCATCGGGCCTCGACCCCGCCAGCATCTCGTTTCCATTCAGGCGCGAAATGCGCAAAATGAAGCCGCGCCCCATCTACAATATGGGCGAGGTGAAGACAATCGATGTCGTCGAGAAGAAACTGACTACACAATTTGAAACCATACACTACGACAAACTCGTCATTGCGGCCGGCACGATCAACAACTACTTCAACATGACCGACCTATATAAATATGTGTACACGCTGAAGAGCACGAGCGAGGCGCTGCGATGTCGCAACGAGATTCTCGACCGCCTCGAACGCGCAAGCATCACCACAGACCTTGAAGAGCGTCGCAAGCTGCTAAGCTTCGTTGTCATCGGAGGCGGCCCTACCGGAGTCGAGGTGGCCGGAGCCATAGGCGAGATGAAGCGTTACATAATCCATCGCGAATATCCGCGAATCAATCCCGATGAGGTGCAGATAATCCTTGTCGAAGGTTCCGACAGGCTGCTTCAGGTCATGAGTCCCTCGGCTTCGCGTCACGCGCTTGAATATCTAAAAAGCCTCATGGTGGATGTGCACCTGCAACGGCGCATGCAATCCTATGAAGACAATGTATTGACCTTCTCCGACGGCACGAAAATCTACTCCGAAATGGTGATATGGACGGCGGGAGTCACGGGCGTGACATTCGAGTTCAAGGGAGCGTCACCTGAAATGGGTCCGGGGCATCGGTTTGTGGTCGATGAGTTCAATCGCGCACAGGGAATCGACGATCTATTCATTATAGGCGACATATCGTATCACGCCGACGACGCCTATCCTCACGGATGCCCGCAACTGGCACAAGTGGCAATACAGCAGGCGCGCACACTTGCAAAAAATCTCAATGACGGGGAATTCAAGACTCCGTTCCGATACAAGGACAAAGGGTCGATGGCCACCGTGGGACGCAATCGCGCCGTAGCCGACCTGAATCACGTGCAGCTTTCGGGCTTCCCTGCATGGTTCTGCTGGATGTTTGTGCATCTGATTTCAATACTCGGTATGCGCAACAAGTTCACCGTGCTCATCAACTGGATATGGGCCTACTTCTCCTACCCCACTTCGCTAAGACTGTTGCTGCACCCGAGCCGCTATCCGTTACGTTCGCGCTGGGGCGAGAGATAGCGTCAGGAGAATGTGAGGACAAATGTCGTGTTGCTGCACGACGAATAGGGCCTCAGCGTGAGCGTGCCGCCGTTGAGGTGCATTATCTGCTTGCTCAGACTCAGGCCTATGCCCGATCCGCTTGGCTTGGTGGTGAAGAAAGGCACAAATATCTGCTGTGCCACTTCATCGTCGATGCGCGGCCCGTCGTTGGCTATCTCGATATTGACGCTCTCGTTACTGTCGCTGTAGGCTTTCATGGTAACTTCTCCCTTGTGGTTCATCGCCTCAACGGCATTCTTCAGCAGGTTGGTCACCACCTGTGCCACCAGGTTTTCATCGGCATAGACGATAAGGTCGTCGGCACACTCCGTAACGGTCATCCTCACATTGGATGCCTCCACCTGATACCTGGCAAGTTCAATCATACGCTCAAGAAACGGCTTCACGTTGAACAATCGCGGACAAGGTGTGGGAATGTGCGTCAGCTTGCGGTAGGAGGCCACAAAACCTATCAGGTCACGGCTTGTGGCATAGATTGTCGACATGCCCTGCCTTATCTCGTCGATGTTGTCATCGGGCATCGTCATCAGCGTTTCGCTAAGCGATGTTATGGGGGTGAGCGAGTTCATGATTTCATGAGTCATGACGCGCGTAAGCTTCATCCATGTGGTTATTTCACGCTCGTCAAGCGCACGGTTGATGTCGCTCAACGCAACGATACGCATCGGTTCGCCTCTCAGCATCATCCCCGACACCCTCAACGACAGCGTCACCTTGCCGCGCGGCAAGGTCATGTCGACCTGCAGCTTGTCGCCCGACCCGCATTGAGCCAAAGCCTCCATGAGCTCGGGATGCCCCTTAAGCTGCCTCAGGTGGGTGAACACCTCCAGGCCCAGCATCTGCAGCGCCGCCCTGTTTTTCTGATACACGGCACCGGCCGAGTTAAGCACGATTATTCCCGTGTCGACAAAATCGAGTATCACCTCGTAGTACTTGTCACGCCGGGCCGCATCGGTGCGCACCTCATTAAGTATCTGTGCTATGCTGTTGAGCATCGTGTTGACCTCGGAATTGACCGAGTGCAGCCTGCGGGTCGAGAAGCGCACACTGCTGTCGCCGTTCTCCAAGGCTGAAAGGAGCAACTTTATCTTGCGGTCGCTGCGCTTGTAGTAGCTGCACAACTCCACTATAAGGAAAATGAGCACAATCCCACAAAACGCCGCGACAATCCAGTCGCGTGAAAGGCACAGCCCGCCTATTACGGCACACAAAACGACAACAACCGCTATACGCAACAAAAATCCTTTCATAATCCGAATTTTTTCATCTTGTTGTAGAGCGTCTGGCGCGTTATGCCAAGGCGTGACGCAACCGCGCTCAAGTTACCGTGACAGTCGTTGACGGCTGCGGTTATCATCTGCCGTTCCATATCCTCAAGAGTGGCTCCGGTCACATCGGCCGGAGTGGAAGCCTCAACCTTGGGAAGCTCGAAGTGCGAAGCCCTCAGCACAGGGCCGTCACTTATTATCACGGCTTTCTCTACCGCGTGCTCAAGCTCGCGAATATTGCCGGGCCAATAGTGTGACATGAGTTTGTCACGCGCCGAGTCGTCGAGTTCCGACGCCTCTCGCTTGTACTTCTCGCTGAAACGCTTCATGAACATTTCGGCAAGAGGCACTATGTCATCCTTTCGCTGACGCAACGGAGGTATTTCAAGGTGAATGGTATTGATGCGGTAGAGTAAATCCTGACGGAAGCGCCCGTCGGCAACCATGGCCTGCAGGTCGCAGTTGGTAGCGCATATAAGTCTTATGTCGACATCGACCGGCTTGTTGCTCCCCACCCTCACGATCTTGCGGTTCTGGATGGCGGTTAACAACTTGGACTGCAAGTAGGGAGGCAGATTGCCTATTTCGTCCATGAAAAGAGTGCTGCCGTCGGCCGCCTCAAACTTTCCCGCCCTGTCGGACGACGCATTGGTGAATGCACCTTTAACGTGACCAAACAGCTCGCTCTCAAACAGCGTTTCGGTCACCGACCCCATGTCGACGCTGAGCATGGGCCTTGAGTGACGCGCCGAGCGACGATGCACCGCACGTGCAAGCACCTCCTTGCCGGTACCGTTCTCTCCCGTAATAAGCACATTTGCATCGGTAGGAGCGATTCGCTCCACAAGCGACTTAAGCGCAAGCATGGCCTTGCTCTCGCCCCAATACATGGAGTTGTCGTCATCGGCAGCCGCATTTCGCGACTTCCGACCGCCCGAAGCCTTCAGCAGGGTGTCGACAAGCCTTGCATTGTCCCACGGCTTTATGATGAAATCGACCGCACCCTCCTTCATTCCTCTCACGGCGAGGTCTATGTCTCCGTAAGCAGTAAACAGCACTACAGGCAGGTCGGGATAAAGACGCTTCACACGGTTCAGCCAATATATGCCCTCATTGCCGGTGTTGATTCCCGCACTGAAATTCATGTCAAGCAACAGGCAGTCGGGAACACCGTCACGCAGCACCTCTTCAAGCCTTACAGGCGACTGAAGCGTAATCACCTGATTGAAATAGGGACGCAACAGAAGGCTAACCGCAGCAAGCACACCCCGATTATCGTCGACTACAACTATTTTATTGCGTTTACTCATAATGGACAAATCTACAAAATTATTGTATAACTTTGTAAATAAACAATCATTTTTAGAGCAGCCCTACTGTCAACAAATCATACGCTTGTGTCTAAAAATTTTACACTCGCGAAAATAACACAGAGAGCAGCCTACTGACAGCCAACCAATTGCGAGTTTGGCACGATATTTACAACTATTTTAAGTAAACCGATCATTTTTATCAAAAAATCCAAGATGAAACTAATATATTATTCATTAACCACACTTTGGCACAACAAGGCGACTACAGCCATCAAGGTTGTATCATTTGCCTTAGGGCTGGGTATATGTATTATATTGTTCACACGAATAGCCTATGATTTGAGTTACGATACCTGTCTGAACGGTTACGAGAACCTCTATCAACTGAAAACCGACTATAAAACCGCAGGCAATGAATCGGGACAAATCGCAGAGTGCTACGGCGGACTTTCGGGTGCTTTGCTCGAGGAGTTGCCCGATATAGTCGAATCGGCCACTACCGTCAGGGATTTAGGCGAAGATTCGTTCTCGACTCTCGACGGGGAACGCATTTACGGTCAAAGCCTCGCCGTCGACTCGATGTTCTTCGCCACGATGGGCATCGAAGTGTTATCGGGCAATCCGTCACTCGACCTGCAGCAGCCCGGCGCCATATACGTGAGTTCGCAATTTGTGAAGGATTTCATGCACGGAGAAAATCCCGTCGGCCGCAAGCTCTCATTTTTCGACGGAGAGCAGGAAGGCACTATAAAAGGCGTATTCAAGTCGTTGCCCTCCAACAATTCGCTCAACAGTCCCGACATACTCTTCACTCTGCCGCAGACGCGCCTCGGCATCTGGGGATATGACAGGTGGGACAATCAGAACCGCCGCATGGAGATAAAGGGCAACGGCTGGCACAGCTACATCCACCTGAAGGACAATGACATCGACCCCAAGCTGCTCCACCGGCAGATAAACCAGATATTGGTGAATCACGCACCGCCCACCGACGATAGCAGCGCCGAGATATTTGCCATCCCTATTCGCAAGATAACGCTTGACGACCCCAATGTGCGCCGACTCGTCTTCGTCATGGGAGCCATAGCACTGGCCATAATGCTGATAACGGCACTCAACTATGTGCTCATGTCCATATCGTCGCTCAGCAAGCGCACCAAAGGCATAGGCGTACACAAATGCTGCGGAGCCGGCGACGCGGCCATCGGCTCGATGTTCTTCATTGAAACCTTTGTCACCATCATAATTGCCCTGTTGCTGATGTGGGTCATCCTATTCGTCGCAAGCGAGCCCCTCGAAAGCAAAATAGGCATCACGCTCAACGACCTGTTCAGCGCAGGCAGGGCATGGATCATAGTTGCCGTGGTTGCAGTGATAACCGCGATAGGCGTCATGATTCCGGTGCCCATATTCACGCGAATCCCCGTGACAAGCATATTCCGACGCTTCTCCCGCAACAACCCGGGATGGAAACGCGCACTGCTCTTTGTCGAAATAGCCGCTGTGGCACTTATTTTCGCATGGTTGTGCGTCACTACAGTGCAGTATGTCCACATCTGCAACATCGACAAGGGCTACAATCCCGACCGATTGGTGATGATGCAGACCAACCAACCCGAAGGGATGATGAGTCATCTCAACAATCTGCCCTACGTTGAAGGCACCGCGATATCATTCGGCTCACCCATTGCACAATATCCGTCACGAACGGTTATGGACGACAGCCGCAACCCCATATTTTCAAGCCGCTACGACATGTGCTCTCCCAACATCGTGGAGCTGGCCGAGATGCAGTTGAAATCAGGATCCCTGCCGCAACGTGACGGCGAAGCCCTCGTCAACGAGGAATTTGTAAGACAATACGGACTCCGCGATGATTCACCCGAAGCCTTGTCGGGCCGATTCACCGTCTTCCTCCAGAACTCACCGGTCAACGTGACAGGCATAGTCAAGGACTTCGACATCGGCGGCAACCGCATCCATGGAATCAGCGAGCCCATCATCATGACCTACACCAATGAGTCACCGGCTTGGTTCCTCATAAAACTGAAAGAGCCCTTCCGCAAAAATTTCAACGCATTGAACGAAAATCTCACTGAATCACTCGGAAATGACGGATGGTTCACCTCCTCGGTCAAAGAGCTGGAGGATGAGAAAAACGCTCCTGTCAGAAACATAATAACCATATATTGCATCGCGCTTGCCGTGTGCATCATCATAACCGTCATAGGACTGGTGGGATTCATAGGCGACGACATATACCGCCGAAGCAAGGAGATTGCAGTGCGGAAAATCAACGGAGCGTCGTCACGACAGATTATCGAGCTGTTGTGCCGCGATTTAATGATGACGTCAGTTCCCGCCTCACTCATCGGCACAGTCGTGGCATGGTTATCCCTGCGCGAGTGGTTCATGCAATACACCATCGTGGCACCGTACATCGGCGTGTGGTACCCGGTGTCGGCAGTCACGGTGCTGCTGGCCGTAACCGTCACGGCAATACTGCTCACACGCCGTGTCGCGCTCGAAAATCCAGTAGTATCTTTAAAAAGCGAATAAATATCACCCAAAATGAAACAGATATACTATACATTTCGGTCATTGTCACAAAACAAGGCGGCAACGACAATCAAAGTCCTGTCGCTGACGCTTGGACTCGGCATGAGCATAATATTGTTTGCAGGCATTGCCTACACGCTAAGCTACAACAAATGCCTTCGCGACTATGACAGCATTTACCAGCTGATGATGCAGTTTGAAACGGCAGGAAAAAAATCGGATATAACACGGCAATGCTACGGAAAGCTCGCAGGAAGCCTCTACGAGGAGTTGCCCGATGTGATTGAATCGGCGGTGGCAATGCGCGACTTAGGCTACTGCTTTGACATGGCCGACGGCCGGAATCTGCTCTATTTCACCACCGCAGCCGACTCGCTATTCTTTGAAACAATGGGTATCAATGTGATAAGCGGAAATCCGCGCATGGATCTTCAACAGAATGATGTGGTATATGTGAGCACCCGCATGGTCGACGAAGTTTTCCACGGCGAAAATCCCGTGGGAACCCAACTGATAAGAGGCAACGACAAGGCTACGATAAAGGGTGTATTCGAAGCGTTGCCCGCCAATTGCGACATCACATGCGACATCGTGCTGTCGCTCCCGTCGTTACTTAATCGAGGCATAGGCTATTTTGGCTGGGACGGAGGTTCGGGATGGACCGAATTCGTGCGACTTAAGGACAAGGACATCGATCCCGAGCGGCTCCATGCACTCATAAATCAAGTCACCGAGCGTCACGCACCGCCGGCCGACGACAACAGCTGCGAAACATTTGCCGTGTCAATTCGTGACACTATACTCAAAAACAGCGATATACGCCACCGGCTCATGATACTCGGAGCCTTGGCTCTGGCACTGTTCCTGATTACGGCGTTAAACTACGCCCTAATGTCAATATCCACATTGAGCAAGAGGGCAAAGGCTATCGGAGTCCACAAGTGTTGCGGAGCCGACAGCAATAAAATATTCGGAATGTTTGCATTGGAAACCGTCACCATCACCCTGATCTCCCTGTTGCTGATGGGTATAATGTGGTGGCTGTTCAATGACACGATAAGTGAATTGACAGGCAACCCGCTGACCGAAATGCTTAACGCCGACCGTGCATGGGTGATAGTAGCCGTGGCACTGATGATGGTAGCCGTGGGAGCGGCTATTCCGGGCCGACTGTTTGCCCGCGTTCCGGTGTCGCAGGTGTTCCGTCGCTTTTCCGAGCGCAATAACGGGTGGAAACGCGTGCTCCTGTTTATAGAGCTGGTGGGTGTGTCATTCGTATTTGCATGGCTGTGCGCGACATCGCTACAATACCGGCACTTGCGCACAGCCGACAAGGGTTACGATTCCGATCTATTGGTTCAGGTCGAAAATATGACCCTGGACATATCGCCCGAAGCAGTCTATAACTTCATCCGAAGCCATCAGGCGGTGGAAGGAATAGCATCATCCTACTCATGCCCGGCATTCGGTTACTCGGGTGAATATATACGCGACGACAACGGAAACATAATCTTCTCAAGCCGCACCGACGATTGCTCGCCCAACTATGTCGAGGTCATGGGCATGACCCTGCTGGCCGGACGCGCTCCTCAGCAGGAAGGCGAAGCAATTGTCAACCAAGAGTTTCTGCGACAGTCGGGACTTCCCGAAAACACATCGCCTACAGCCGGCGAGGGCCTGTTTACCAATGCCGAACGTGGACGAGTACGCATCACCGGAATTGTAAAGGACTTCAACATAGGCGGATTCTACGATGAGCAGGAACCCATCATAATGCACTATATAGGCAACCCGGCGTCACCTTTCACTGTGCGCCTTAAACAACCCGTAAATGAGAGCATCAAGCTCCTTAACGAATCGCTCAGCGACTACATGGGCAATGACGGTTTCTGGATACTTCAAGTGAGCGAATTAGGCGCCAACGGATACTCATCGATAAAAAGCACGATATTCATCTTCACTCTTGCTATAATCATAATCGTGATTATAACCTCGATGGGAATGATAGGATTCATAAACGATGAAATCCAACGAAAGAGCAAGGAGATTGCCATACGCAAGATAAACGGTGCGACAGCCCGTGAAGTCGTCGAGCTGCTGTGTTCCAACATGCTGAAAACCGCCGTTCCCGCAGTAGCTATAGGCACATTGGCGGCATGGTTCTTTCAACGGGCATGGTTCAGCCAATACTCCACAGTCGTAAGCGGAATCGGATTGTGGTACATAGCAATCGCGCTCCTCCTCATCATAGTCGTAATTGCTGTGGTAGCACTAATGACACAGCGCATAGCTAAAGAAAATCCCGTAACATCACTGCGAAACGAATAAATATCCCAATAAAACAAAATGAAACAGGTATACTACGCATGGCGTACAATAGTGAATGCCCGATCGACAACATTCATCAAGGTGTTGTCGCTCGGAGCCGGGCTCATGGTAGCCATTGTGCTGCTCACCATTATCTCCTACTACACCGGTATGGACACGGGCTATCGCGACTACCGGAAACTCTATATGGTATGGACCCAGCCCAAGATGGAAAATGAAAGCCGAAATCCTTCGCCAATGACGTTCGGCCCGTTCAGCCAACACATCAACGAAGAGCTGAGCGATCTTGTAGAGTCATCGACGGTTGTGACCAATTTTTACAGCGGAGGAGGCTACTTCAAGATGGACGGTCAGGAAGTAAATTCAACGGGCGTCGCCGCCGACTCGCTTTTCTTCACTACAATGGGCATCGAGGTGCTTAAAGGCAATCCCTCGGTCGAGCTGGCGCGGCCCGGAACAGCATTTGTCAGCACCAATTTCGTGAAAGAAAATTTTCCCGGAGGCGACCCGATAGGGAAACACATGAGATTCTTTTTTGACTCGGAAGATGTCGAAATTGTGGGAGTCTACAAATCATTACCGCCAAACACTTCGACCCGACCTGACATAGTGTTGTCGATGCCTACCGTTTATAAACTCGGCAACAATTACATAGGCCACGGATGGAACGACCAATTGGCCTGGCAAACCTTACTGCGCGTGAAAAAAGGCACCGACATCGAGGTGCTCAACAAGAAGCTTAACAATATACTTCAGAAAAATCGCCCCGAGGCCGACGGCCTTTCATACGAAGCAATGGCACGCCCCATCAATTACGGAGTATTTGAATATGAGTACACCCGTAACATGATCGTGATACTACTTTCAACCGCACTGATCGTGCTATTTATCGCGATTCTGAACTACGCGCTGCTGTCAGTGTCGTCGCTCTCAAAACGCGCCAAGATGATCGGTGTGCACAAGTGCAACGGAGCCGGCAAAGGCACGATATTCTCCATGTTCATTGCCGAAACCACATTGATAGTGCTCATGTCGCTTGTCGTAACGGTTGCCACCGCAGCGTTATTCAAGCCCATGATAGCCGAACTATACAACGATTCATTCGGAAAGACACCGTTGCTTGATAAAATAATCATCGCCTTGGTGGTGATAGCCGTCACTATCATAGTGGGCGGTGTGATTCCCGCACATATATTCGCCAAGATTCCGGTGGCTAACGTGTTCCGACGCTTCAAGGAACGCAACTCACTGTGGAAACGCATATTGCTTTTCATTGAATTTGCAGGCGTGGCCTTCGTTATGGCTTGGCTTGTGATAATCACCGCTCAGTACATCTACATCTCCAACAAGGATCGCGGATGGAATATTCACGACAAAGCCCTGTTCGTGTTCAGCCGGTATGAACCCGGAAAAATGGACGGCATCATAAACTTGACCCGCAACATGCCTTATATAGAAGAAACGGCCTACTCGGCATTCACTCCCGTATGGGGACACGTAGGTGAAGATATATACAATGACGAGGGCAATGCAATGTTCTATTCACCCTATGACGAAATTTCGGAAAACTACATCGATGTGATGGGAATGACGCTCCTACAGGGCCGTGCTCCGAAAAATGTAGGCGAAGCGGTGGTCAACCAGACTTTCATAAAGAAAATGAACCTCCGTGAGGAAAATCTGCTCGACAAAAATCCCAATCTGACGGTAGGCACCGACGGTCACAACCGACAGCGCATCGTAGGCATAATAAAGGACTATCAGCAGTCATTCAATGAGGAAGTCAAGCCGTTGATAATGTATTACGCTCCCGAAATTGTGCCTTACATATCCATAAAGCTCAAGGAGCCTTTTAACGCAAACTACAACAAGCTTGAAGCCGAGATTAAAAATCATTATCCTGAAAGCGAATACGACCTTGTAAGCTACAAGAGCATAGCCGACGAGCAAAACTCGAATACCAAAATCATACAACGCATATTCCTGTCGGTGGCCGTCATAATCGCATTGATAGCGTTTGTGGGACTTACGGGCTTCCTGCGCGATGAAATGCAACGCCGCTCCAAGGAGATAGCCATACGCAAGATAAGCGGAGCTTCATCACATCAGATAATAAAGATGATTACATCGGGAATGCTTTGGATAGCCGTCCCGGCGGTAGTTCTCGGCACCGTGGCCGCATTCCTGATAAGCGACATGTGGCTTGACAGCTTCTCCGTGAAAGTTCCTTACCTGACGCTATACTATGTAATCTCGGCCATTGTGGTGCTGACGCTCATAGTGGTGTGTGCCGTGGCCATGACCAGGCATAAGGCATGTGAAAATCCCTCATCGAATTTAAAATCAGAATAAAATATAACACTAAAAAACAACTATCATGATTAAGATTGAAAATCTCAGCAAAGTGTTCCGTACATCGGAAGTTGAAACCGTAGCGCTCGACAAGGTAAACATCAATGTCGACAAAGGCGAGTTTGTAGCCGTAATGGGCCCCTCGGGATGCGGCAAGTCAACGCTGCTCAACATCCTCGGACTGCTCGACAACCCCACCGGCGGAAGCTACAAGCTCAACGACACCGAAGTGGCCAATCTTAAGGAAAAGGAGCGCACACGCCTGCGCAAAGGCGAGATAGGATTCGTGTTCCAGTCGTTCAACCTCATCGACGAGCTTAACGTATTTGAGAATGTGGAACTGCCGCTCACCTACATGGGACTCAGCGCCTCGGAGCGCAAAAAACGCGTGAACGAAATGCTGAAGCGCATGAACATCAGCCATCGAGCCAAGCACTTCCCCCAGCAGCTCTCGGGAGGTCAGCAGCAACGTGTGGCAATAGCGCGCGCCGTCATCACCGATCCCAAGCTGATACTCGCCGATGAGCCCACCGGTAACCTTGACTCGAAAAACGGTGCCGAAGTGATGGAACTGCTCACCGAGCTCAACCGTCAGGGCACGACAATCGTCATGGTGACGCACTCAAAGCACGACGCGGGATATGCCCACCGCATCATCCACCTCTTCGACGGAAACATCGTCGCCAACGTGTCAAACGACAACCAACTCTAACAGTCGACCAGCTACATGAAACAGCTATATTATTCGTGGCGGGCCATGTCGGGTCCAGGAAACTCAAATGCCATCAAAATAATATCGGTGGCACTGGGACTGCTCATGACAATCCTGCTCATGTCGCGCATGGCTTTGAACCATAGCTTCGACACCTGCTACGACAATCACCGGCAACTCTATCAGCTGTGGATGCAGTACACCATCAATGGCAACACTCTCGACCGGCAGCAGCAATGCCTGGGAAAACTTGCGGGAGGCATCTACGAGGAGCTGCCCGAAATGGTTGTCGCCGCCACGACTACCAACCGCAACATGGGGCAAGGTCTTTTTCGGGGCGACACAAAGTTTTCCGAGAAAGCGATAGCCGCCGACTCACTGTTTTTCAAGACAATGGGTATCGAGGTGTTGAAAGGCGACCCGGTGACCGACCTCGCCCAAAAGGATGTCGTGTACCTGAGCGAAAGCTACGCACTGATGATATTCGGCGGCGACGACCCCATAGGAGAGGTGCTTAAGTACAACAACGAGTGGGAACTCACCGTAAAAGGCATATACCGTGACCTGCCCGACAACGTAACGGCCCCGCATAAAGCCGTTATATCCATGCCCACCCTTTGGAGTCGTGAAAGGGGCAACTACTCATGGAACGGAGGCGACAGCTGGCCCGAATTCATCAGGGTAGCCGACGGTGTCGATCCCGTGGAACTCAACCGCCGCATCAATGAAATGCTGCAGAAAAATCTGCCCGACACCGAGTCGCTGCAGCTCGTCATCGACGCAGCACCAATCACCGACACCTACATGAGCAACGACGAGGTGAGGCGCATGGACCGCATAATGCTCGTGCTCAGCCTGGCCCTGCTCTTCATCACTACGCTGAACTACGTGCTCATCACAATAGCGTCACTGTCAAAGAGGGCCAAGTCGATAGGCATCCACAAATGCAACGGTGCCGGAAGCCCCACCATATTCAGCATGTTCATCATCGAAACTCTCATGGTGCTCGGCTGCGCGCTTGTGCTCATGGTCATCCTCACACTTGTGTTTGGCGACATGATAAAGGACACTATCAACATCACGCCGAAGCAGATGCTTGAGCCGTCACGGTTGTGGGTGCCGATAAGCGTAATGCTCATATTCGTGCTCATTGGCGGAATCATACCGGGACGCATATTCAGCCGCATTCCTGTCAGCAACATATTCCGTCGCTTCAGCTCGCGCCGCAATCCGTGGACGCGCACGCTGCTCTGCGTCGAGTTTGCCGGCGTCACATTCATTGTGTGCATGATGACCGTAGCCGCTTTGCAATATCACGAGGTGATGAATCACGACCTCGGTTACAATCCCGAGCGTGTTGTCATAGCCGAGGTGCCGGGACAAAGCGCAAAGGAGGTGGACGCGGCCTACAATGCCCTGCGTGACCTGCCCATGATCGAAGGTTTGAGCGCGTCCTACTACAACCCGGTGTGGGGCTACAGCGGAATGATGGTGTCGGACAATAGCGGCAACGATCTTTTCTCGTCACGTTACGATGCCTGCATCAACGGCTACATCGACTTCATGGGCATGACCCTGATTAAAGGTCGCGAGCCGAGGGACGATAACGAAATAGCGGTCAACGAGGAGTTTGCGCGGCTCATGAACTGGGGCGACGACATCGTGGGACGCATCGTGCCCGAAAGCAGCAAAATCGCCAAGCATCCCGTGACCGTAACGGGACTGTTGCGTGACTTCAACATAGGCGGATTCTTTGAAGAACCCATGCCCTACCTGATGTTCTACAGCCGATACTTCTACCCGACGATGTATCTGCGCGTAAAGGAGCCGTTCAAGCAAAACTTCATGCAGCTCGAAGAGTCGATGAAGGAGCTGTTTCCGGCCTACGACATCGAATTCTCACTGATGGAGAAGGAGATATCCGACACTTACGAAAACGTGCGACAATTCCGCAACGCCACCGTCATGGCCTGTGTGGTAATCCTGTTCATAACTCTCATGGGATTCATCGGTTACATACGCAACGAAGTGCAGCGCCGAGGCAAGGAGATAGCCATCCGCAAGGTGAACGGAGCCGAGTCACACCACCTGTTCAGCCTGCTCATACGTGACATCGTGTCGATTGCCGTTCCGTCGATAATCGCAGGTGCCGTTGCGGCTTGGTTTACAGGCAAAATATGGCTGGAGCAGTTCACCGTTGAAGTCAACTTCCTCGCCGGCTACTACATTCTCGCATCGATTGCCGTGCTTGTCGCCATAGTGCTTTGCGTCTATGTCATGACACGAAAAATCGTGAACGAGAATCCTGTAATAAGGCTTAAGAATGAATAACCCCCGGGGCTGTGTCGGAACGTGGTCTTAGAGCCGGTTCGACAATAAACGTTAACGGTAGCGCGGTCAGTCGGTAAACACCGGCAGGCCGCGCCTTTTTATGCGCTTGGTGTCGACCCTTGTCACGGCAGGATCTTTTATGGCATAGGTTATGATGATGGAGTCGCCCTTGTAGAGCGGACGCAACATTCCCTTTCGTGTGGTAAAGTCATCGTGATACTCCACTCCGTCGACAGTGTAGGCAAAATATATCGTATAAGAGGTATAGGCGGGCTGACGGTGAACACGATGCCTTATTCGCTGATAGCGCTCCTCATGGTGACGGCGCTCGACCTTCTCGATCACAGCCTTGACATCAACCGAGCCCTCTTCAAGTAGCCGATTTTCACGACAGGCCCTCACGGCTATTGACGCAATCACGATTACCACCGCCGCGATTACGCTTGCAATTATAATGCGCTTGACTTTTGTTGACATAGCAGTTGGGAATTTTGAGCGCAAACTTAGCTAAAAAATATTAATTAATCGGCATCGGCCGGGCATTAGTTCTCGACTTATTCGTATCTTTGACTACCGTCTTAGATACTTTCGCTCGACAAAAGCAAAATAAATTTTTCTTTTGTTCTCGACTTATTCGTATCTTTGCCTTTAACCAACATTATCTTCATCATGCTTGAACGATTGAAAAAAGAGGCTCTCAACGGCAATCCGGCAACTGTGGACGATGCTCTGAAGCTGAACGAATCCTATTCTGCCGACATGCTCGCTGATGCAGCCGACGAAATACGCATCCGATGGTGCGGCGATGTCATCGACACCTGCTCGATAGTCAACGCCCGCTCGGGACGATGCAGCGAGGACTGCAAATGGTGCGCGCAGTCACGCTTCCACAATACCGGCATCGAGGAGTATGACTTCGTGCCCGAACATGAAGCCATGCGCGCCGCAATGCTTAACGAAACCCACGGAATAAAACGATACTCACTCGTGACGAGCGGACGCAAGGTAGCTCCGCGTGACATGGCACGCTTCTGCGACCTCTACCGCAAGTTGGGCGAGTCGACGGGGCTGTACCTGTGTGCATCCATGGGATTGCTCAACCGCGACGAACTGATGCAGCTCAAGGAGGCCGGGGTAAAGCGTTATCACTGCAATCTGGAAACCTCGGCAAGCTACTTCCCCTCGCTTTGCTCCACCCACACTCAAGCCGACAAACTGAAAACGATAGCTCTTGCACGTGAAATAGGACTTGATGTGTGCTGCGGAGGCATAATAGGCATGGGCGAATCGATGCGCCAGCGCCTTGAACTCGCCGAAGAGGCTCGAAATGCCGGTGCAATATCCATCCCGATCAATATCCTCAACCCCATAAAGGGGACCAAGCTTGAGGACACTCCGCTATTGTCGGAGGAAGAGATAATACGCACCGTAGCACTGTTCCGCTTTATCGCGCCCAAGGCAACCCTGCGTTTTGCCGGAGGACGCATGAGGCTGTCACCCGAATCGATGCGACGCATAATGCGCGGAGGCATGAACGGTGCGCTCATGGGCGACATGCTCACCACAATAGGCAACAGCGTGGCCGACGACAAGCGACTGTTCAGTGATACCGGCTTTAAGGAACAATAGTTATGGAAGTCCGGGCATTTGAACTTCAGTACCGCACTCTATATCGCCCGCTCGGCATGTATGCCCTGCGAATAACAGGCGACATCGATAGTGCCGAGGATGTAGTTCAGGAAAGTTTCGCCCAGGTGTGGGAAAGCCTCAACCGAGGCACCGAAATATCCGACCTGCGCCGATACATGTACACCGCCGTGCGCAACAACGCATTGATGGCCATGCGCGGCAACATCGACAAGGTGAGTTTCGACGAATCCTACTCCGACCTGCCGCTCGAAGAGGCCATCGACACCTCGGAGCGTGACTCGCGGCTGTGGGGCGTCATCGACAAGCTGCCCGATCAGTGCCGTAACGTGTTCCTCATGTCGAAGCGCGACGGAATGACCTATGCCCAGATAGCCGAAGAGCTGAATCTGTCAGTGCGCACTGTTGAGCATCACATAAGCAAAGCCCTTGAACGACTGCGTGATGCGGTCAAGGGAGCAGCTCTGCGCATATATTTTTGGATTTTTTGTTGAAAATTTTTCAATTTACGATAGGGGTATTTCGACAAATGTGCATCATGTATAGTAAAACACAACAATTAAGTTTATTCTATGCAGGAAAATAACATAAATCTCACATCGACCGACGAACGTTCATTGCAATTTGTAGCCCGTCATTATCGCCAGGGAGCATTCGATGCCGGACAGGCCTGGAGCAAGCTCGACATTCCGTGTACGAGCAGCTACTATCGTCGTCGCGTCATAGCCATAGCGGCTGCCGTAATCGTGATTGTGGGATCGGCATTTGTCATTCGACATCTCATCAATTCGTCATCGTCATTGGCTGAACCGCATCCCGTAACGCTGGCATGCAATGACGCCAACACCACCTATCTGCTTCCCGACGACTCACGTGTCACGCTGACACGCGGAGCCAGGTTGACCTACGACATGTCAACATTTGCCGAAAAGCGTGACATAACGCTCGACGGCCGTGCATTCTTCGATGTAACGCACAACGAGTCGTCGCCATTCACCGTAAACACCGATGTGGCCACAGTGACCGTGCTCGGAACACGATTTGCGGTGAACGATGAGTCGCAAAGCACAATCGTGCAGGAGCAGGAGGGAAAAGTGGAGGTGACATGCCCCAGCGGAACCGCGACACTCGAGCGCGGCACAATGGCCATTGCCACCGACAGCGCACTTAAGGTTCAGGCAATCGACGATGTAAACGCATTTGCATGGGTCGACGGCAATGTCGAGTTTGACAACATGCCGCTAAGCAAGATTGTAGGCACAATCGAACGCGTTTACGGAGTCAACGTAATCGGACTCCCCACAAACGACCCCTCATTAACTCTTTACTTCAAGGGCGATGCTCAACAACTCGTCAACGAAATAAACTCCCTGCTCGGAACACAATTAAAAATAGCGGACAATGCGCAATAGGTTGGCATTGTTGTTGATACTGACCTTGGCAGCCGTAGCTTCGGCCGCCGGGCGTATCACAATCAATGTCAACTCACAACCCATAAAAGAGGTGCTCAAGGAGGTTAAGGCACAGTCGGGCATCAACCTGATATACATAACATCGGACATCCCCGACCGCAAGATAACCCTGCATCTCGAAGACGCAACACTGAAAGAGTGCCTTGACGCAATATTAAAGGACACGCGTGTCACCTATAGCGTAATGGACAACAATATAATACTGCGACGCGAAGCGGTATTAAGCCCCAAACGGGTAATAAGCGGTTTTGTACGTGAGGAGGAATCGGGAGAGGCTGCCATAGGAGCCATCGTGCGTGACGCCAACTCGGGAGCGTTCACCACAAGCAACAGCAATGGCTTTTACAGCCTGCCCGTAACCTCTTCCGAAGCTGACATCAATGTCACGCTCACTGGCTACACCCCCATGTCGATACGCCTCGACTCACTTAAGCTCGACAATCGGCTCGACATAACGCTCACACCGTCGGGCAAGCTCGACGAGGTAATAATAGTGGGCGACAAGAATTCCGAACTTACATTTGAGTCGCCTGTCATCGGCAACCTCTCCATGAACCGCCATTCAATCACATCGACTCCCACGCTGTTTGGCGAAAGCGACATCATAAAGTCACTTCAGTTCCAACCCGGAGTGATTCCCGGTGTAGAGGGATTTGCCGGGCTGCAGGTACACGGGGGTAGCGACGACCAGAATATGTATCTGCTCGACAACGTGCCGCTCTATCAGGTAAATCACCTCGCAGGGATGTTGTCGTCGTTCAACACCGATGCGATAAACAATGTCGACTTCTACAAGTCATCGTTTCCGTCACGCTACGACGGACGCCTCTCGTCGATAATCGACATACGCACACGTGACGGCAACCTGACACACCGTCAAGGCAGCTGGAAAATAGGATTGACATCAGGAAGCTTCAACATCGAAGGCCCCATAATAAAGAATCGCATGACCTATACGATTTCGGTGCGCCGGTCGTGGTTTGACCTGCTGTCGATACCCGGCATAGCCATATATAACGCGGTCATCAATGAAAACAAGAGTAAGATTGTGTCACGTTACGCATTCACCGACTTCAACGCCAAAACCACCTATCACTTCAACGACCGCAGCCGCCTGCACCTGATGGTCTACTACGGCAACGACTTCTTTAAAGGCGGCACCAAACGAAAGCATCGTCACGACAAGGATCTTGAGGAGTCGAGCGACATAAGCACCCTTGACTGGGGAAGCTTCATCGTGTCGGCCAACTGGAACCATGTCTACACTCCACAGCTATTCGGTGAAATATCGATGTCATTTTCACGTTACAACTCGATGCTGAAGCGTAAGATGAAGTACAAAAACACGTTCCTCAACGATCTCATATCATCGACGACATCCAAAATTCACAACCGCATCGACGACTATTCGCTGCGAGTAAACTACGACTGGCAACTGACTCACAGCCATCACTTGAACTTCGGTGTTAACTATACTTATCACATATTCACCCCCTACCTCACCGAGTTCATCAGAAAAGTGAACCACAACACCAACACTTCCACGACGCTTCAGTACGGTTCTCATCCCCATGAGATGAACCTATACATCGACGACGAGTGGCACATCAACCGACATTGGGCCGTATTAGCAGGCGTGTCGCTCAGCTCATGGATCAATCCGGGCAACAAAGACTACTTCAACCTTAATCCGCGGGTATCGGCGATGTATCGTCCGATACCTTCATTGTGTGTAAAGGCTTCGTTCACGCAGCTGTCGCAGTACAACCATCAACTGCGAGAAACAGCCCTGAGTCTTCCCACCGACATGTGGATTCCGATTGCCGGCGACTTCAAGCCGCAGAAGAGCCGCAAGGCATCAATCGGAGCCTATTACAACATCAACAACCGTTACACACTGTCGATGGAAGCCTACTACAAGAGGATGTACAATCTCATCGACTATCGCGACGACTACTATTATTACCCATCCAACACCATAATATATGAAAAACTTGCCGTGGGCGACGGCAAGGTAAGGGGCATCGACATGTCGGTGCGCAAGACTTTCGGCAACATAACGGGACACATCAGCTACAGCATGCTGTGGAACGAACGACGGTTTGAAAACAAGAACAACGGACAAAAATTCCCATCGGCCTACGACAACCGTCACAAAGCCAATATCGTAGCCAATTGGCGCATAAACGACCGTTGGGAAATAAATGCCGGATGGACAATAATGAGCGGCAACCGCATAACGCTGCCCACAAAGAGCTACAATCCGCTTCCCGGAACCAACGAAATAATAGGCAGCCGGAAGGACGAAACGATAGACTACATCACATCAATCAACAACTACCGACTACCTGCCTATCACCGACTCGACATAGGAGCCAACCTGCATATAAAAGGAGCCAACGGCAAGGAGGGAGTGTGGAACTTCAGCCTCTACAACGCCTACTGCAACATGAACGTTATCGCGATACGAAAACAACAATATGCTCCGGGGAAAGGCGCCGTCTACGAAAAACTTCGCATGATACCATTGATTCCTTCGGTTTCCTACACTTTGAAATTTTAACAGCCATGTCACGACTAAAACTCATCATACTATTCATTGCAACCACGGCACTTGCTACGGCATGCACATCGACTGTCGACATCGATGAAAACGGCTCACAAGTGCTTGTGCTGAACTCGCTTGTCACTCCCGACGCAACAATATCGGCAAGCATAACACGCACATGGAACCACAGCGAAAACCGTCCCGATGTAACACAGGACAACGCCACAGTGATATTGAGTGTCAACGGGCAGATTTCATCGCTAATGACATTCGATGCCAAGTCGAAACTGTACACCTCAACCGTAACGGCTCATGAAGGTGACATAATAACAATCACGGCATCCCACCCCGACTATCCCTCGGTATCGGGCACTTCGGAAATTCCCGAGAAAGTGGAAATTGAGTCAATGGAAGGCCGCGTACAGAAACTCATCGACACCAATCACATCATAGTAGGCTCTGACAATCAAACAACATACGGCTACCTTTACAGAATATTCTACACATTGAGTTTCAACGACCCTGCGGGAAGCGATGACTACTATTATCTAGCCCTTAACGGAACTACCGGAGGTGCCGACGATGACTTTGACCTGTCGATTGACGACATATTCTCGTCCAACGAGTCAATTCTCGACGAATCATTCTCGGCCGGAAACAGAGTGCCGTTATTTCGTGACATGTCATCAGACGGAGAAACGATACACCTGAGTTTCATCCACAATCTGCGAACATCCGACCCCATAGACAAAATCGAAGAAGAGGTGACGCTCCACCACATAAGCAAGGACTACTACACCTATCTGATGTCGGTACACCGCTCGCACTCTGGCATAAACAGCGTCCTCGGCAACCTCGGGCTTGCCAATCCCGTGAAGGTCTACACCAACATCAACGGCGGTGTAGGCATCATGGCCTCGGCGGCCGGATGCTCCAAAAGCATAGTGCTTGAAACCGAATAACGTTTATTGTCGAACCGGCTCTTACTGAAACAGCATGCGATAGCCGCGCAGAAAATAGTCGCGTGACAACTCCTTGGGCCTCACTACCGAGTCATTCCAAATGACTATGTCAAGGTCAATCACCACTTTTCCGGTAATCTTGGACTGATGTGTGCGCCCGCACTTCATCTCCCACTCCTTCATCAGCTTTACAGCATCGTCCAACGACATGCAGGTCGACGCCGAAGCCACACAATTAAAATAAGGATCGTAACGCCGGCTGTACTCGGGGGTTTCGTAAATCTCGGACACCCTCACATCGTCAAATTGCTCTTCAAGCCACTTGACAGTGCGTGACATCATCGCTTCACGCTCGAGGACATTGCTTCCGATGCTTACGACAAATGCGGTCATCGCTGCGGTACCCCTTTCATAGTCAATGCTATGCGCCCACGCTCGTAGTCGACATCGAGCACCCTCACCGTTACGTGCTGATGCACGCTCACCACTTCGGCAGGCGACGAGATGAACCTGTCGCACAACTGCGAGATGTGCACAAGTCCGCTCTCCTTTATACCCAAATCAACAAAGCAGCCAAATGCCGTTATGTTGTTGACGATGCCGTTCAGCTCAAGTCCGGGCTGCAGGTCGTGTATATCCTTGATGCGGTCGTCAAACTCCATCACCTCGACCGTTGCACGCGGATCGCGTCCGGGCTTCTCCAGTTCAAGGAAAATGTCGGACAACGTAGGCAATCCCACCTGCTTGGTGATGTAACGCGACAAGTCGACACTGCGTCGCATCGAAGCGTCCTTTACCAGCTTCTCGACATCGCCGCCGTTGTCGGCCGCGATTTGCTCTATCAGTTCGTAACGCTCGGGATGCACGGCTGTGTTGTCGAGCACATTGTCGGCACCGGGAATACGCAGGAATCCGGCACACTGCTGAAATGCCTTTTCACCCATGCGAGGAACGCCGAGCAGCTCCCTGCGGCTGCGAAAATCACCGTTTTCAGCCCGATAAGCCACAATGTTGGAAGCAAGTGCCGGCCCGATACCCGATACATAGGAGAGCAGCTCACGTGACGCAGTGTTGACATTGACGCCGACCATGTTGACACAGCTTTCCACCGTATAGTTCAGTGCCTCCTTCAACTTATTCTGGTCGACATCGTGCTGATACTGCCCCACCCCTATCGACTTGGGATCAATCTTCACCAGTTCGGCAAGAGGGTCGATCAACCTGCGGCCGATCGACACGGCTCCACGCACCGTGACATCGTAATCGGGGAACTCGTCACGCGCGACCTTGGAGGCCGAGTATATGGAAGCGCCGTTCTCGCTCACGACAAATATCTGAATCTTGCGGGGATAACGCAACGACTCCAGGAACTTCTCGGTTTCGCGGCTTGCCGTGCCGTTACCTACGGCTATGGCATCGATGCGGTAGGATTCCACAAGACGGCTCAGCTTAAAGGCGGCTCCGTGGAAATCGTTCTGTGGCGGATTGGGATAGATTACCTCGGTGTGCATCAGATTGCCCTGCTCGTCAAGACACACAATCTTGCATCCGGTGCGGAAACCAGGATCGATGGCAAGCACTCTCTTGCGTCCCAACGGAGGCGCGAGAAGAAGCTGACGCACATTTTCGGCAAACATGGCTATCGCGGCATCGTCGGCACGCACCTTGGCGGCGGCCAACGCTTCACTCTCAATCGACGGCTTTATAAGACGCTTGTAACTGTCCTTCACGGTGAGTCGCATCAGCGAGGCTATCTTATCGGATGTACCGGCCTTGACAAACAGGCGTGACAGTCGGTCGACCATCTCGTCATCGTCGATTGTCACCGTGACCTTGAGAAATCCCTCATCGGCACCACGCAGTATGGCCAGTAGGCGATGGGATGTGCAAGTGCGCAACGGCGAAGAGAAATCATAGTAATTTTCGTAATTGCGACCTTCCTCCTCCTTGCCCTTCACCACTTTGGACGATATCACGGCATTGCGCATGTAACGCGACCTTACAATCGAACGCGCCTTTTCGCTTTCGCTCATCCACTCGGCCATTATGTCACAAGCACCGGCAATGGCGCTGTCGACATCGGGCACTTCGTCGTTCTTGAATCGCTTGGCAACACTTGCGGCATCATCGAGATTCTGCGCCATTATCATGCGTGCAAGCGGTTCAAGCCCCTTCTCGGCGGCCATCTGGGCACGTGTGCGCCTGCGAGGGCGGAAAGGCATATACAAATCCTCGAGTGTTGCCGAATCGAGAGTTTCCTCTATGCGGCGTTTAAGCTCGGCTGTGAGTTTACCTTGCTCCTTTATGGTGTCGAGAATAGTTTCCTTGCGCTTGGCCAACGCCTTCAAAGCTTCGTAACGCAGCTGCACGTTATGCACCCCGACTTCGTCAAGGGCTCCGGTGGCCTCCTTGCGATAACGGCTTATAAACGGTATTGTCGCACCGTCGTCAAGGAGTTTTATAGTTGCCGCGACCGACTTGCGCGGAATATTCAATTCTTGTGCAATAATAGAGGAATAGTCATTAGTCATGGATATAATCAATGAGCCTTTCGTAGTGTTAATACAGTTATTTCGGGAGTCGCACCGATACGTGCCGGCAACGCCACCGTACCGAGCCCGATGTTTACATAAAGTTTATGTCGTGAAGATAAATCGTCGTATAATCCGCCCCAATTGTCATATCGCCACTCAGCGGGTGACCATGAACCAATCTGGCATTGCATGGCATGAGTGTGACCCGACAGCGACAGGGCGATGTTGACGGTGTCGTTATCGGCTATCTTTTCACTCCAATGGGCGGGATTGTGGGTCATCAGAATCTTGAATGTACTGTCGGACTGCATGGGATAAGCCTTGTCGAGGTCGCCATACACAGTAAAAGGCGGGTCGCCCCAGTTTTCAACCCCAATAAGCGCGATAGAATCATTTCCGCGTCTTATGTACTCCGACCGGTTGTTCATCAGATTCCATCCCATGTCACGTTGCAGCCTGTACATCATGTCCATGTTTTCGCTCTTCATCTCGGCCGACGGCCATTTCTTATAGTCACCGTAGTCATGGTTGCCAAGAATCGAATAGACTCCGTCGGCAGCCTTGAGCCGTGACAGAGGCTTGACCTGAGGCAACAGTTCATCGGTGCGACGGTTCACTATGTCGCCGGTAAACAGCACCAGGTCGGCACGTTGATTGTTAATTACATCAACTATTTCGCTGACAAAAGTCGTGTCGGAGCCATAAGTACCAACATGGAAATCGGAGAACTGAAGCACGCGATACCCGTCGAAAGCGTCGGGCAAGTCGGCAAATTCAATCACCACCTCCTTTATCTGGTAGCGGGTGCGATTAATCAACGCGCCCCACCACATAGTCACAAATACAGCTATCGCGGCCACCGATCCTATAATGTTCATGGCCTTCCAACGCTTTCCGCGCCACAGCCGCGGAATAAGGCCGATGAAACTTATTATACAGAAAACGTATTTGGAGATATAGACCGACAGGTAGGTATAGAGCATCCACATCACGGCAAGCAACACTGTATCGCTGCCGCTTCGCCGAGGCAACGCCACGGTGACGATGATGAAGATGATGAAGAACAACGAGCTCCATGCATAGACCACACCGGGCCAACGCTTGCGCTCTTTATTCACGATGCATCGCCATATATAGATGTCGACAAAAACATTGACAACTATCAGGATTATCATTGTTAAGATAGGCAGACGCATATCGTTTTCATTATAATTACCGGTTCAACTACTTTCGGCAATAACGGCTTGCCGACATCTTGTTTTTCAAAGGATTGGCATACATGGTGAGCATCATCTTCTGCATATAGGCCATATCGTCGGCAGTCAGGTCGGGAACATCCTCCACTTTTGCCAACTGCTCGTCGATATATCGCTCGAAACCGACCACATCGTCGGCATTGTAGTGACAGGCAAACTCATCGGTGTCGTGCAGCTTGTCGTAGGCAATGTAGTTGATGGGGAATATCTTGAAACCCGAATGTATTTGGCAGTCAATCAATTGACACACATCACGCGCTATCGAAGTCTTGTCGAGGTCGTTGGGCAACTCCTTAAGTTCATCGGTCAACGTGTTGCCTACAGTGTAATGTACGCGTCCCTTGGGCTGAAGCAGTCCGGTTTCCATGCTGAAGAGGTCGTCGCGTTGCGACTTCTTGAAATCGGGATTGCGGCGTTTCAGCAGGAACTCACGAGCTTTCAGATAGTCGTTGGGGTCATACTCATAGGAAATCGACACGGGCATAAGATTTATTTCCATCAGATTGTCGTGGAAATCATGTTCGCCGGCCAATCCGAGCATCTTTATCAAGCTGTCCTGGGCAAGGTCGCTTGAATCCTTGCTTCGTCCCTCACGCTCGGCAATCCACACCGACTGACGGCGGTCGCTTACGGCATAGTGGATGTAGGCCGAGAGCTCGCTTGCAGCCTCAAGAGCCTTTGCACGCGGCAGATTGCGCTTTACGATGAAGCTCTTGTTGAGGCGCACGAGGTCGCTTATCCACTCGTAGATCAACAGATTGCTTCCTATGGCAACCTCAGTGGTGGGAAGTCCCGCACGCAGGAAGCACAAGTTAAGGAATGATGTGTCGAGCACTATGTCACGATGATTGGTGATGAAAGTATAGGCTTTTGAGCAATCTATATTCTCCACACCGTCCATAGTTACGCCCGAAGTGGTTTTTGCGGCCAACATCTCCAAGAACGGCCACATTATTTTTCGCTGGAAAGTTTCTTTATCTTGTACCTGCAGCAGCTCTTTACAGAACTCCTGAAAATCGATCTGCGGCAGAACCCATTTTACGGCATGTTCAAAACCCGGTTCCTTTACAAGGTGCTCCATTTTTTCATGGAACATACTGTCGGGATAGGGACAGATATCATTAAAAAGTTGTTCTTCCTTATTCATGTCTGTATTTCTATAATAATATGGAAATATCCAAATTCCTCAAAGATAACAATTTTACATTAGAAAATCATGAAGCACTGCAATTTCTTTACGAAATTTTAATCACTCGGAGCCCTGATTGTAGTTTCGCCACTTTTCGATGAGCTCTGTCATGTCGGGTGGCACGGGTGCCGAAAAAAACATTTCCTCTCCGGTTTCGGGATGCACAAAGCCCAATGTACGGGCATGGAGCGCCTGTCGCGGACACACGGCAAAGCAATTAGCCACAAACTGCTTGTACTTCCCTCCGGGAGTGCCTCGAAGTATCTGGTCGCCGCCGTAACGCGCGTCATTGAAAAGGGGATGTCCGATGTGCTTCATGTGAACCCTTATCTGATGGGTGCGGCCCGTTTCGAGCACACACTTCACCACGCTTACATAGCCGAGCGGCTCCACTGTGTCGTAATGGGTCACGGCATGCTTGCCGTAATCGCCCTCGGGGAACACCGCCATCTGCAGCCGGTCCTTCAGGCTGCGTCCGATGTTGCCCTCGATGCGTCCAGAAGCCGGACGAGGCTGTCCCCACACAACGGCCACATACTCACGCTTGGTGGTCTTGTTAAAGAACTGCTTGCCGAGATGGGTCTTGGCATCGGGAGTTTTGGCCACAACCAGCAGTCCCGAGGTGTCCTTGTCTATTCGGTGCACAAGTCCCATTCTCGGGTCGTTGACATCATAGTCGGGATTGTCGCGGAAATGAAATGCCAGCGCGTTTACAAGAGTGCCGTGATAGTTGCCGTGACCGGGATGCACCACAAGCCCGGCAGGCTTGTTGACCACGAGCAGATGCTCGTCCTCATACACGATGTCGAGAGGAATATCCTCGGCTATTATCTCAAGCTCGTAACGCGGACGGTCCATGACCACGCTCACCACATCGAGAGGCTTCACGCGGTAGTTGGATTTCACCGGCTTGCCGTTGACGAGAATACACCCGGCATCGGCGGCCTGCTGTATGCGGTTACGCGACGACTTCTCGATGCGCGCCACAAGAAACTTGTCGACACGCAGCAGCTGCTGTCCCTTATCGGCTACAAAACGGAAATGTTCATATAGTCCGCCGCCGTCATCACCCTCGACGCCGTCGACACCTTCCAGGGCATCGAGTTCGTCGTCATCATCGGTCATCGGCTTACTCTGCGGGGCTGAGTCTTGCATAATAATTGAAACGATTCTCGGTTTTTCATCAATCAAGGTCGAGCACCTCGGCCTCTGTGTCATCGGCAACAGCCATGTCAACAATTGTGTCGGATGACTCCTCGGTTATGCCCTCGCCAACCACTATGGTAAGCGAAGCCGATGCCGGAACACGCGCTCCGGGATCCAGCTCGATACCGTTGAACCTGACGCCGAGCACCAAATCCTTGTATTCGCTCGGGACATAAAGTTCCCTTATTTTCTCAAATCCAAGTCCCTCAAGAGTTGAACGTGCCTGTCGCAACGACATGTCGGTGAGGCTCGGCACCGAAATCATTCTCGGTGAAAAGGCATTTATAGTGAGATAGACAGTGCGGTTGGGCTTTACCTTGGCATTGACCTTTGGCGACTGCTCAAGCACCGTGCCCGGACGAGTCGATGAGTCATAGATCGAATCGGAGAGCTCGGCACGAAGTCCGGCTTCATCAAGCGCCTTCACGGCCTGCTCATAGCTCAGCCCTTTCATGTCGGGAACCACGCGATATTCGCCGTGACCTGTCCACACATCCAACGCCACGAGTGTAAGCCAGATGATGCCACACCCGACAAGCACTATCAACAACAGATTGAACAGTATCGGATGTTTTTTTATGAAGTCAACCGGCTTATTAGTCTTTTTGTCAGTTTTGTCTTCCACGCGTAAAATCAATTTATCGACAATCCGGTTGCAGCAGCCGGCCCTCGGCGATTAAAACAAGAGCCGCCGACAAGGATGTCAGTTTAGAGTGCAAACTTAACTAAAAAAGCCGAAACGAGAGGCTATTTATATTAATTTTGTAGCTTAAAAAAGCTCAAATAGCGTTTTTCATCAAAAAAAGCGCACATTTTTCTGCTCCTGTCGCGATTTATTTTTAACTTTGCAGCTTGAATATTTGATTGCATATATGCGTAAATACATTTATATAACATTATCCGTTCTAATGCTCGCCCTCACATCATGCGGCGAGTACCAGCGAATATTAAAAAGCACCAATCCCGACGAGAAGCTCGACTTCGCGCGCCGCGCATTCGAGCAGAAGCGCTACACCCAGGCCACAACCGTGCTGACCGACATCGTAACGCAGCTCAAAGGCACCAAAAACGCCGAGGAATCGCTCTATCTACTTGCCCTCAGCTACTACGAGAACAAGGATTACTACAACTCGGGACTCTATTTCCACACCTACTACAGCCGCTACCCCAAAGGCAAATATGCCGAGCTTGCACGCTTCTACTCGGGCTACGGCTACTACCTCGACTCGCCCGAACCTCAGCTCGACCAAAGCGAAACCATAAAAGGCATCGAGGAGCTTCAGGCGTTTCTCGACTACTACCCGCGCAGCGACAAAGTGCCCGTGGCACAAAACGCGATATTCGAGCTTCAGGACAAGCTCACTCTCAAGGAGCTGCAGAATGCACAGCTCTACTACAACCTCGGCAATTACGGCGGCAACAACTACGAGTCGGCCGTGATTGTGGCCCGCAACGCCATAAAGAACTACCCCTACTCCAAGTACAAGGAGGAGCTTGAGATGCTCATACTGAAAGCACGCTATCAGGAAGCGTCACAAAGTATCGAGGAGAAGAAAGCCGACCGATTCCGCGATGTAGTCGATGAATACTACTCGTTCATCAACAACTATCCCGACTCGGAAAACCGCAAGGAGGCCGACAATATAATGAAGATTGCCAGCAAATACGTAAACGAATAAATCTCACAACTATACATTATTAATAATGGACTACAAGAAATCCAATGCACCCCTCACGACCACGACTCGTGACCTTATTAAGATGTCGGAGGACACCGGTAACATTTACGAAACCGTGTGCATCATCGCCAAACGCGCCAACCAGATTGCCGGCGAGATGAAGCACGACCTTGAAAAGAAGCTGCAGGAGTTTGCATCGCTCAACGACAACCTCGAAGAAATTTCGGAAAACCGTGAGCAAATCGAGATTTCACGCTACTACGAGAAGCTCCCGAAGCCCACACTGATTGCCACTCAGGAGTATCTTGAAGGCAAAATTCATTATCGCAACCCCGCAAAAGGCAAAAATCTCGACTAAGGATTTGGCCATAACGGGATAAATCACTACCTTTGTGCGCTCATTTGCGAGCACTATCATAATTATTAACTATTAATTCCTTTAAGAATGCATTTAAATTCTGAAGAAAAAGTAGAAATCTTTGAGAAATACGGTAAGGGCAAGACTGATACTGGCTCACCTGAAGCTCAGATAGCATTATTCTCGGTTCGTATTGCTCATTTGACTGAACATCTTAAGTCAAATCACAAAGATTATACCACTGCGCGCGCTCTTAAGGCACTTGTAGGTAAGCGTCGTCGTCTTCTCGACTACCTGATCAGAAAGGACATCAACCGCTACCGTGCAATCATCGCCCAGAAGGAGCTTGGTATCCGCAAGTAAGCCATGCGCTCTACTTAAAGATTACATTGCAAGGCCGTCGCATCAACAACAGCGACGGCCTTCTTGATTTTTATAGCTTAAATAGCTTAAAAATCAGCCCTTCACTTGCGCAATCCAAAAAAAATCAATACCTTTGCACTCGATTTTTAACAAAACATTTTAAATTAACGTTTAACATGAACCATTACGAAACCGTTTTCATTTTAACTCCCGTTTTGTCTGATGCTCAGATGAAGGAAGCGGTAGACAAGTTCAAGGCAGTCATCACCGACAACGCCGGAGCTATTGTCAACGAAGAGAACTGGGGACTGCGCAAGCTTGCCTATCCCATCCAGAAGAAGTCGACCGGCTTCTACACACTTTTGGAATTTGACGCAAATCCCGAAGTAATCAAGAAGCTCGAAACTCAATTCCGTCGCGACGAGCGCGTTCTGCGTTTCCTCACATTCCGTCTTGACAAGTACGCTGAAGAGTACGCCATCAAGCGTCGCAGCCTGAGAGCAGCAAAAAATAATGCATCACAAGAAGTAAAGGAGAACTAAGACATGGCACAAGCTCAATCAGAAATCCGTTATCTCACCCCTCTGTCGGTTGACGTTAAGAAGAAAAAATATTGTCGCTTTAAGAGAAGTGGCATCAAGTATATCGACTACAAGGATCCCGAATTCCTCAAGAAGTTCCTCAACGAGCAAGGAAAGCTCCTTCCCCGTCGCATCACAGGCACTTCGCTCAAGTTTCAGCGTCGCGTGGCTCAGGCCGTAAAGCGCGCCCGTCACTTGGCATTGCTTCCCTATGTAACCGACTTGATGAAATAATCTTTAACGTTAAAGGAGACAATACATTATGAAAATTATACTTAAAGAAGACATTAACAACCTTGGATACAAGGACGATGTCGTTGAAGTAAAGAGCGGTTACGGCCGCAACTACCTTATCCCCCAGGGAAAGGCAGTCATCGCAACCCCCGCAGCCCTCAAGGTTCTTGCCGAGGATCAGCGCCAGCGCGCCCACAAGCTCGCCAAGATCAAGGCCGACGCCGAGGCAGTTGCAGCTTCACTTGAAGGAGTAGCCCTCACCATCGGAGCAAAGACAAGCGCAACCGGCACAATATTCGGTTCAGTCAACGCTCTCCAGATCGCCGAGGCTCTCGAGAAGCTCGGTCACAACATCGACCGCAAGCTCATCGTTCTCAAGGAGAATGTAAAGGAAGTTGGCAAATACAACGCCACCATCAAGCTTCACAAGGAAGTTTCAGTTGAGATTCCCTTTGAAGTAGTAGCCGAATAATCGGAATTTGACATAACGCTCATCAGCGGAGATTGCACAATGTTGCAATCTCCGCTATTTTTTTACCGCCCTGCTGAACAATCTAAGCAAGTTTTTACTATCTTAGCGGATGATTTAATGCACATAATAAATCAATGGCTTGGTATTACGCACTGCTAATCGCCGCCTACGTTGGCACCATAATAAGCCTCGTAGCCGTCGTGCTATCGGAAAATCGCAATCCGGTAAAGTCGCTCGCGTGGATAACGGTGCTGTTGATGGTGCCGGTGCTCGGCGTCATCTTCTACATATTTTTCGGCCGAAGTCTGAAGAACACGCGCATGATCACACGCCGCAACCGCAGGCGACTGCGCAAGCGCGAGTCATTTCGCAGCATCGACATCAACACTATACCCTTCAGCGACGAGAGCATACAGCAGGTCAAGCTGGCGCAGACCCTGTCGGGAGCCATTTACTATCCAGGTAACAAAGTGGAGATATTCACCTCGGGCCAAGCGAAATTTGACTCGCTCATGGCCGACATCGAAAACGCACGGCAATACATACACCTGCAGTACTACATCTTCGATGACGACCGCATAGGCACCCGGATAGGCGAGCTGCTAATGCGCAAGGCACAAGAAGGGGTCAAGGTGAGAATAATATATGACCACATAGGCTCCATAAAGACCAAAAACAAGTTTTTCAAGCAGCTTCGCGAGGCGGGCGTAATGGTCTATCCGTTTTTCCGCGTGACATTCCCCCACTTCGCCACACGCATAAACTGGCGCAACCACCGCAAGATAGTGATAATCGACGGCACCATAGGCTACATAGGCGGCATGAACATCGCCGACCGTTACATCTACGGCACCGGCGAAGGGCCGTGGCGCGACACACATCTGCGCATAACCGGTCCGGCTGTAGGCGCACTCCAATACTCATTTGCCGTCGACTGGAGCTTCATGGGTCAGCCGCTGCTTGAAGAAACCACCGATACCAACATTCCCAACGCACCGGGATTCACATCGGGCATACAGATGCTAACAAGCGGTCCCACAAGCCATTGGAGCAACATCGCAATGATGTTTCACAAAGCCATAGCGGGAGCGAAGCAGTGTGTCTACATCCAAACGCCCTACTTCCTGCCCACCGAGAGCCTGCTGCGCACATTGCAGACAGTGGCCTTGTCAAAAGTCGATGTGCGACTCATGATTCCCGCCCGAAGCGACTCATCGATACTCACTTACGCCTCATTCTCCTACATCCAGGAGTGCCTGCGCTCGGGCATAAAGGTCTATCTCTACGAGCCAAGCATGATGCACGCCAAGACGGTGATCGTCGACGACGAGTTTGTGTCGGTAGGCTCCACCAACTTTGACTTCCGAAGCTTTGAATACAACTTCGAGAGCAACGTGTTCATATACTCCCACGCCGTCAACAGCCGCATGCGCGAAATATTTCTGGAGGACCAGAAGAAGTGCTTGAGAGTAAGTTCCAACCAGTGGCGCAAACGCCCCGCTACACAAAAAGTCAAGGAGTCGCTCGTAAGGCTGTTAAGCCCCGTACTTTAGCACGGTCATATTGTCACATTTAACCCCGCTCCCCAATACTTGTTAACGTGGGATAACTTTTTTACGCATTTTTTTTCAGCAAAATTGTGGAACAACAATATTTTTTAGTACTTTTGTAAAAACTTGGAAATAATGGCAAGCGACCTGCAGCAAACACTTGACCGCATAAGCCGTAAAGCCCGATTGCTCACAGAACGCTACTCTATAGTTCTCAAAGAGAGAGATGAGGCACAGGCACGGATAGAAGAGTTGGAAACGACTGTTTACGACATGCGCAAGGAGATAGAAGAGCTAAACCGCAGAGTCGAATATCTGACCATTGTCACTACCGCGATTCCATCGCGCAAGGACATTGAGCTGAGCCGTGCCAGGCTTTCCGAGTTAGTGCGGGAAATCGACAGATGCATCTCCGAACTAAGCGAATGATGCAATGAAAGATAAACTGAATATAACTATACGCCTTGCCGACCTCGACCCGATGGCCATGTCGGTGAAGCTTCAGGAGGAAGAAATCGTTCGTTCAGCCGAGTATAACGTGAATCTCGTCTGGAGCAAATGGATGGAAGCCTACAAGAAAAACAAGACTTCAAAGGAAGTTCTGGCCATGGTGGCCTATCAGTTTGCCAAAATGTATCTTGAGCAACGCCAACAGTCACAGGCCACCCAAGAGGTTTTGACACAATTTGAGGACGAGCTCGACCAAATGCTTCTGAAGGTCGAATGATATAGTTATCTCAGCTCTATCCCACAGTATTAGAGCGTATTAACCTGCACTTACAATTGTCACCGCATTCCGCCGTGGATGTCGACAATTGAAGGTGCAATTTTTTTAACCATTTATTATATACCATTTTATGACATCATTATTAATATACGTCTTAGTGGGCATAGCGGCGGCCGTCATAGGTCTGGCCATAGGAGTGGCCATCCAGAAGTCATCGGCACGCAGCCAAGCCAAGACAATCATCGAAGAAGCGCAACAGGAATCGGAGATGATTAAGCAAAAGAAACTGCTTGAAGCACGCGAAGAAGAACTACAGATAAAAGCCGAAGCCGAAAAGCAAGCCAACCAGCGCTTGACCAAAATACAAGCGGCCGAAGCCCGAATCAAGCAGCGCGAACTGCAGCTTAATCAGCAGCAAGGCGACATAGCCCGCCGTCGCAACGAAAACGAAGCAATAAAGGCAAACCTTGACGCACAGGCACAAGTGCTTGAAAGCCAGAAGACCGAGCTCGACAAGCTCACCCGCACAGCCCAGGACACCCTGGAACACATATCGGGACTGTCGGCCGACGAAGCAAAGGAAAAATTAATCGAATCACTGCGTGACGAAGCCAAGACAGCAGCGGCCAGCTACATCAACGACATCATGGATGAAGCCAAGCTCACCGCCAACAAGGAGGCCAAGCGCATCGTAGTGCAGTCGATACAGCGTGTAGCCACTGAAACAGCTATCGAAAACTCGGTCACCGTGTTCCACATCGACTCCGACGAAATCAAAGGTCGCATCATCGGTCGCGAAGGCCGCAACATACGCGCACTTGAAGCCGCGACCGGCATTGAAATCATAGTCGACGACACCCCCGAGGCCATCGTACTTTCAGGATTTGACCCCGTGCGCCGCGAAATCGCCCGCCTCGCCCTGCATCAGCTCGTGGCCGACGGCCGCATCCACCCGGCCCGCATCGAGGAAGTGGTGGCCAAGGTGCGCAAGCAGATTGAAGAAGAAATCGTGGAAACCGGCAAGCGAACCGCCATCGACCTCGGTATCCACGGATTGCACCCCGACCTGATTCGCCTCGTTGGAAAGATGAAATATCGCTCAAGCTACGGACAGAACCTGCTCCAGCACTCACGCGAAACAGCCAACCTATGTGCAATCATGGCTTCGGAACTCGGACTCAACCCCAAGAAGGCCCGTCGCGCCGGACTGTTGCACGACATAGGCAAAGTGCCCGACGAGGAGCCCGAACTGCCCCACGCACTGCTGGGTATGAAGCTCGCCGAGAAATATAAGGAAAAGCCCGAAATATGCAACGCCATAGGCGCCCATCATGACGAAATCGAGCAGACAACCCTGCTTGCTCCCATCGTACAGGTGTGCGACGCCATATCAGGCGCCCGTCCCGGTGCTCGCCGCGAAATCGTGGAAGCCTACATCAAGCGCCTCAACGACCTTGAGCAGCTCGCACTCTCCTACCCCGGAGTAATAAAGACCTATGCTATACAGGCCGGACGCGAGCTCCGCGTAATCGTAGGAGCCGACAAGATCGACGATGTCGAAACCGAAAAGCTGTCGGCTGAAATCGCTAAGCGCATTCAGGACGAAATGACCTATCCGGGCCAAGTAAAGATAACCGTAATCCGCGAAACTCGTTCGGTAAGCTTCGCCAAGTAATCTTTCATTAAGAGAGTACTATGGCAAAAGAATTTGACGACAAATGCCGTCGCGAGTTGTCGGAATGCGACCGATGCTCCAAGTGCACGGAAGGCAATTGCAGCAGCAAATGCGCTCCGCGAGGCAAGTTGCATTGTTACAACTGGCTCGATGACATTCCCGGCGGATATGCCGACTTCGACATGGTCGAGGTCCAATTCAAGAACACCCGAAAAGGGTTTTACAAAAACTCGTCCAACCTGCAGCTCTCCATCGGCGACATGGTTGCCGTAGAGGCTTCACCGGGTCACGACATAGGCATGGTGACGCTCACCGGACGCCTTGTGGCTATCCAGATGAAGAAAGCCAATGTGCGTCCCGATGCCGAAATACGCCGAATATTCCGCAAGGCAAAGGCCAACGACCTCGAAAAGTATGAAGAGGCCAAAGCCAAGGAGAACGACACGATGATACGTTCGCGCAAAATCGCCGAAAGCCTCAAGCTGAACATGAAAATCGGCGATGTCGAGTATCAGGGCGACGGCAACAAGGCGATATTCTACTACATCGCCGACGAGCGTGTCGACTTCCGACAGCTCATCAAGGTTCTTGCCGAAACATTTAAGGTGAGAATCGAGATGAAGCAGATTGGCGCACGCCAGGAAGCTGGTCGCATCGGCGGTATAGGCCCGTGCGGACGACCGCTGTGCTGCTCGAGCTGGATGACCAACTTTGTGTCGGTGGTTACAAGCGCGGCACGCTATCAGGACATATCGCTCAACCCGCAGAAACTTGCCGGACAGTGTGCCAAGCTGAAATGTTGCCTCAACTTCGAGGTCGACACTTATGTCGAAAGCGTAAAGCGCATGCCTTCGCGTGAAATCGCCCTCGAAACCCTCGACAGCACCTACTATCACTTCAAGACCGATATATTCAAGCGCGAGATAACCTACTCGACCGACAAGTCGATGCCGGCCAATCTGGTGACGATAAGCGCCGACCGGGCATTTGAGGTGATTACAATGAACAAGCGCGGCGAGAAGCCCGAAAAGCTGGCATTGGAGGACAACGAGAAGCCCAAGCCGCCCAAGGAGTTTGTCGAGCTTGTTGGCCAGGACAGCGTGACTCGATTTGACAAAGCTAAGAAAAAGAAGCGCAAAAACGGCAATAACGCCCCACAGCCCAATCAGCCCAAGGAGCGCAACAAGCAGGAAGGCGGCGAACCCAAACAGCAGCAACAGCGACCGCCACGCCCGCCGAAGCCCAACGGCAATTCCGGCAAGGATGGAGGCGGCAACCGTCAGCCAAGGCCCGACAATAACGGTCAACGCCAGCAGCCCAAGCGTGACAACAAGCGCAATGACAATCGCCAGCCGCAACGTGACGGCAACAACAACAACAACAACCGTCGCGACAACGGCAACAAACCGTCAACTCAACCGAGCAATGACACACCTGCCTAAACTACTTTCCATAATAGCAATAATGACATTGTGTCTGGGAGCATGCGTTCCCGGGCACAATGATTTTAGTGAATTCAGGAATCTGCCTGCCGAAGGTTGGCTTTACGGCGACACAGTCAAATTCGTCCCGTCGATCGAGGACTCGACAGCAACCGGACTGCTCACCGTGGCAATACGCCACAACAATGAATATGAGTTCAGCAACCTGTGGCTGGAGATTACGCGCAACACCCCCGGAGGCGTCCTGCGGCGTGACACCGTAAATCTTGAGCTATCCGACATTTATGGGCGTTGGCACGGCAACGGTTTCGGCGCAAGCTACCAGTACAGCGACACGGTGGAATATCCCGCTTCGATAATAAACGGCTCTCCGCTAATGGTTCGACACATAATGCGTGTCGACACACTATGCGACATTGAACAAATAGGTATCACATTCGTTTCTCCTAAGAAATGACAACCACGGCTCCCCGAGGGCCAAAACCCAAAATTCAATTATGGAATTACATGCATTGACCCCGATTGACGAAATCAACCTTCGCATTGCCAAGATACGCAGCGCCATGATTCAGCAGAATCTTGACGCCATTCTCATAACCGACAATGCCAACATATACTATGTGACAGGCCGCGTGATAAACGGCTATGTCTACCTGCCGGCCGACGGCGATGTCACATATTTCATCCGACGCCCGCTTGAGCTCAAAGGCGACAACATCCACTACATCCGCAAGCCCGAGCAAATCGCCGAATACCTTGAGGCTAAAGGCATCGAGCAGCCGCGCAACCTCGGCCTCGAGCTGAGCGTGACCGACTACATGACCGTCGAGAGGCTGTCGAAGCTGTTTCCTTCCTCGACCATAAGCAATGCGTCGCAGGTTTTGCGTGTGTCACGCGCCGTCAAGACACCCTTCGAGCTGGAAATGCTGCGCCGTTCGGGCGTGAAACACGCCATGGTCTACAAGCACATCCCCAACCTCTATCAGGACGGCATGAGCGACATAGAGCTGCAGATAGAGATTGAGCGAGCATCGCGTCTTGAAGGATGCCTCGGACAATTCCGCATAAGCGGTGGGTCGATGGAGCTTTTCATGTGCAACATCCTCACCGGTGAGAATGCCGACACCCCCACCCCCTATGACTTTGCAATGGGAGGCGGAGGTCTTGACCCGTCACTGCCCGTAGGTGCCAACGGCACGATAATAAAGCCCGGCATGACCGTCATGGTCGATGCCAACGGTAACTTCACCGGCTACATGACCGACATGACCCGCGTGTTCTCGCTCGGCAATGTAGAACCTCTCGCATCCGAGGCCCATGAATGCTCGATAAAGATATGTCGCGAACTTGAAAAGCTCGGCACACCCGGCACTCCGGCATCACAACTGTATGAACGCGCAATCGAGATTGTGACACAACACGGCCTTGAACACTACTTCATGGGCCATGCCCAGAAAGCAGGATTCATAGGTCACGGCGTGGGAATCGAGATAAACGAGCTCCCGGTAATAGCTCCACGCTCCAAGGACATCCTGCAGCTCAACAACGTGATCGCCCTTGAGCCAAAGTTTGTAATTCCGCAGATTGGAGCCGTAGGCATCGAGAACACTTACATCGTCACCGCAAACGGGCTTGAGCGCATAACCAATGCTCCCGAGCACATAATAAGTCTTGACTAACATCACCATTCAGTAAATGACCCCGTCACAGAAGATAGATACACCTCTCTTTCACTCAGTAGGCTCTATTGCAGATTCCATGAACCGCCAATGCTATGTCGTCGGCGGTTATGTACGCGACCTGTTCCTATGTCGACACTCCAAGGACATCGACTTTGTGACCGTAGGCAGCGGAATCGAGGTGGCCGAGGCTGTAGCCAGGCATCTCGGACGGGGAGCGCGATGTAACGTATTCAAGAATTTCGGAACGGCGCAAGTGAAATTCAGGGACACGGAGCTTGAATTTGTTGGAGCGCGTCGCGAGTCCTACAGTCACGACAGCCGTAAACCCGTAGTTGAGGACGGCACTCTCGACGACGACCTGTCGAGGCGTGACTTCACGATAAACGCCATGGCCATGAGCGTAAACCGTGACAACTTCGGTGAGCTTATCGACCCCTATGACGGAGTCGGCGACCTCGACCGTCAGCTGATACGCACGCCCCTTGACCCCGACATAACCTTCAGCGACGACCCTCTGCGCATGATGCGCGCTATACGCTTCGCCACTCAGCTTGGATTTACCATCTACGATGAAACATTCGAGGCGATAAGCCGCAATGCGTCACGCATCAAGATTATATCCCACGAGCGCATCGCCGACGAGTTGATGAAGATAATGTCGTCGCCTGTCCCCTCGATAGGCTGGACGCTACTCATGAACTGCGGACTCCTCTCCTACATTCTTCCCGAACTTGAAGCGATGAAGGGAGTTGAAACGGTCAACGGCCGCGGACACAAGGACAACTTCTACCACACCCTAACCGTACTCGACAACGTGGCGCGCAAGAGCGACAATGTGTGGCTCCGTTGGGGTGCCCTGTTGCATGACATCGCCAAACCCGTGACAAAACGCTGGGACGGAAAATCGGGATGGACTTTCCACAACCACAACTTCATCGGAGCCAAGATGGTTCCGCGCATATTCAGGAATCTGCGACTTCCGCTCAACGAGAAGATGAAATATGTGCAGAAACTCGTAGAGCTGCACATGCGTCCCATTGCGTTGGTCGAAGACGAAGTAACCGATTCGGCCGTAAGGCGATTGCTCTTTGATGCAGGCGACGACATCGACGAACTGATGACTCTGTGCGAAGCCGACATAACCTCCAAAAATCAGGTCAAGGTGCGACAGTTTCTCGACAATTTCGCACTCGTAAGGCGCAAGATGGTGGAGTTGGAGGAAAAAGACCGCATCCGCAATTTCCAGCCGCCGGTATCGGGCGAGGAAATCATGGCGATATACGGACTGTCGCCTTCACGCGAAGTAGGACAAATAAAAGAGAGCATCAAAAATGCCATACTCGACGGGGTAATCCCCAACGAGCGTGACGCGGCCCTTGAATATATGCACCAAGTAGCCGCAAAAATGAATCTGCATCCCCTCAACCCTTAATATATAAACAAATGCTTACCGTATACTTTGCCGGAGGATGCTTTTGGGGCACCCAGCACTATTTCAAACAGATAAAAGGAGTTGTCAACACCTGCGTAGGATATGCCAACAGCACTATCCCCCATCCCACCTATCACGAAGTGTGCACGGGCATGACCATGGCCGCCGAAGGTGTAGAAGTTCAATACGATCCTGCCGTCGTGAGCCTCGAATTCCTAATCGAGCTATACTTCAAGTCGATTGATCCTACATCGCTCAACCGCCAGGGCGGCGACAAAGGCACACAGTACCGCACCGGCATATACTACACTAACGCCGAGCAGCAACACATCATAATCGACACGGTAAACCGTCTTGCCAAGGATTACGACCGCCCGGTAGTCGTGGAGATAATACAGCTCAAGAACTTCTATCCTGCCGAAGAGTATCATCAGGACTATCTCGACAAGAACCCCGACGGATATTGTCACATCCATCCCGAGCTGTTTGAACTCGCCCGTAAAGCGAATATGCAGTAATCTAATTATTCATGACAATAAAAGACAGTCCACACTAATCAGGTGTAGACTGCCTATCTTGCCAATTAAGTGATTATAAGCCTCTTCAATAACGTCCACTCACTCAATCGTAATTAAAACATATTTTTGGGTGCCGATACCAAGGCTTTCGGCGTAATCAAGGAGATGAGTGCCGTTGAGCTCGGCTATACGCTGCTCCATGTGGATTTTGCCATGATCGGGCGAGTTGTGAATTGCGTCCACACAGGCTCGGTCGAGAGCGACCGGGTCGAGAGATGCGAATATGCCAATATCCGCCATCTGAACCGGTGCAGGATGAGCCACGCAATCGCAATCGACCGACAGGTTATTTGCCACTGATATATACAATATATTGTCACCCGCACGGTCTATAATGGCTTTTGACGATTCGGCCATCGTTTCAAGGAAATCATCTTGACTGGCACGGTCATTCCACCAATTGTCGGCATCCTTGTTTTTACCGGCGGTATGCACCCATGCTTTTCCATTGCTGGACTGCATCCCGATAGCCATATTTTTCAATGCGCCGCCAAAACCGCCGCTCGGATGTCCCTTGAAATGCGACAGCACTATCGTAAAATCATATTTCAGCCAGCCATCGCCTATCAGGGCATGGTCGATATGCTTTCCGCCTGTAACGTGTAAGATTGTTTCTCCAGCCTCATCCATAATATCAATAGGTGCAATGGCTGTGAATCCATGTTCTTCGGCGGTTTTCAAATGGTCCGCCGAATTTCGGCGAGAGCTTTGGTATGCGGTGTTACACTCCACAAGTGTGGCATCAAGACCTTTTACAAGCGGTTCTATCAGCTGCGGCGAGAGATGATTGGGATTACCGCTCTCTCCGAAAGATAGTTTTACGCAGACCTTGCCTGTGGCTCGCCGGTCAAGCGCATCATAAATTTTCAGGATATTTTCGGGAGTTATATCCTTGATGAAATATACGGTGGCAACTGAATCTGAGGTGGTCGGAGCGACCTGTTGCGCAGACATACCGAAAGTTGCCGACATCAGGGCTGTCATGACTGCAAATTTTAATATTGACGATTTCATGCTTAATGGTTAATTAGGTTTGTCAGACAACCGGCATGAGGTTTGGCTCGTCCACGAAACGTAGCGAGTTATTCTTCATCGGTATTGCCTGCGATCATTACTATCTTATTCATAATTTGTCTTATTTACCTGTAAGTTCTTCTTGTTCTTTCGGATAGCGAGCGCCTTCTACTACAAAAGAGTCGAGATGACGGCGTATGTCGGTAAGTTCCTCCGGCGTGAATTTAATATCAGCAGCTCCGATATTATCCTCTATGCGGTTGATGTGCTTTGTGCCGGGTATTGGGACAATCCACGGCTTCTGTGCCAATAACCAGGCAAGGGCTATACGCGCAGGCGTGGTGCCTTTTTCTTTAGCAAGGGAATCCACATATTCAGCAAGCTGTACGTTATGTTGGAAATTAGCCCCTTGGAATCTGGGTATATGACTGCGAAAATCATCATCGGGAAACTTTGTCGCCGCATTAAACCTTCCGGCAAGCATCGCTTTACCCAACGGACTGAATGGAACAAATCCAATTCCAAGCTCCTCAAGTGTCGGGAGCAGTTCCTTTTCCGGATTGCGATACCACATCGAGTATTCGCTTTGTACGGCTGTGACGTGACAGACAGCATTGGCACGACGCACAGTATCGGCTGCCGCTTCCGACATTCCCCAATGAAGTACCTTGCCCTCCTTTATCAGTTGCGACAGGCAGTCGGCGACTTCTTCAATGGGAGTATCTGGATCGACGCGATGTTGATAGAATAAACCTACATGGTCAGTCCGCAGGCGACGGAGCGATGTTTCGAGCGAACGGCGGATAACATCAGGTTTACTCGAAAGTGCGGTCGGGCGATTGTCCTTATCCATATCGGGATGTTCGAGGTCAAATCCGAATTTTGTAGCGATTACCACTTTGTCGCGGTACGGCTGAAGAGCCTCGCCGACGAGTTCCTCATTGGTTCCCATCGTATAGACTTGCGCCGTGTCAAAGAATGTCACGCCAAGTTCCACAGCCTTGCGGATGACATTGATACAGGTTGCTTTATCGGGATATGGAGGATAACTTTGGGTGAACCCCATACATCCTAAACCTATGGCAGAAACTTCAAGACGGCCTTTGCCCAAATATCGTTTTTCCATAATAGTTCCGTTTTTATTCAATTGCATATCCCCCGTCCATTGCTATGGGCTGTCCGGTGATAAAGCCGGTATCCGGCCGACAATTCGGACTCCACCGCCTGACGACATTGATCTGCATCGGGCATCTGGAACACTCCAAACCCCAATGCAGGCATCAATATTCCGTTGTTTAGCTTTCTGTATTCCATCATTTTTTCAATGATGAAATCCACTTTTCAATGTCGTTGACTGAGGCTCCGTTAAGGCGTCTGCCTTTAACGAAGTCGAGTGCAGGATATGCCGATTTGAGTTGTCGCACGCTTCCGTCAATAGAGGTTTCGCCTGAAGTGCAGAAAGTTATAATTTTCTTGCCTGAGAGGTCGTTGGATTCAATGAATGTATTGACAACGCGAGGAGCCTGATCCCACCATATCGGATAGCCGAGGTAAACAGTGGCAACATTGTCAAGATTTACCTTGCCGTTCTTAATTGCCGGACGCGCGGAACGGTCGTTCATCTCTTTGGAAGAGCGGGAATTATTGTCCTGCCAGTCAAGGTCGGCCGAGGTATAGGGTTGTTCCGGCTCTATATGATAGAGGTCGGCGCCGGTAGCCTGCGATATTTTTTTTGCAATAGCCTCGGTAGTACCCGTTTCAGAGTAATAAACTATCAAGGCTTTACTATTTTCCTTATCCATATCAGATATATTGTTGTTTTGGGCGCATGAGCTGAGAAATATTGATCCAATCATCAGTAACGCGCAAATAAGTCGGTTCATCGTGATTCAAGTTTGTTGTATTCTTCGTCGTTGACCGGTTCAAGCCATACGTTTTCAGTCTTTTCGCCGGGTATTTCAAAAGCAAGATGAGCAAACCATGAATCTTTTGCAGCTCCGTGCCAATGCTTTACGTTGGCGGGAATGTGGATTACAGTGCCGGGAAGTATCTCCACGGCGGGCTTGCCTTCCTCCTGATACCAACCTCGTCCGGCTACTCCTACAAGCATCTGGCCTCCGCCCTTCTCAGCCTTGTGTATGTGCCAATTGTTGCGGCATCCCGGCTCAAAAGTGACATTGAAAAACGGAATCTGTTCAGTGGATATGGGAGCAAGATAGCTGTTGCCTGTGAAATATTTGGCGTATGCGGTGTTCGGTTCGCCAATCGGAAATATCATCGTGCGGGCAAAGGCGGCTTTGGCATCTTCGCCCTTAATGTCATCGTTCCATACCTCCTTGGCGAGGTTGAACGCCGCCCACGCCTTAGGCCAACCGGCGTAAAAAGCTATGTGAGTGATGATTTCAGCAATCTCGGTGCGGGTTATACCGTTCTGCTTCGCTGTCGTCAGGTGATATTTGAGCGAATTGTCGGTTATGCCCATCGATATGAGCGAGGTTATTGTCACGAGGCTGCGGTCGCGCAACGAAAGGAGGTCATTGCGGCTCCACACTTCGCCGAAAAGTATGTCATCATTGAGATGCGCAAACTCCGGAGCAAAGTCGCCAAGCTGCTGGCGGCCTGCCGTTTGCGTCACTTTCGTGCCGCGAGCTGAAGGTTGAACTATTTTCTGTTGTGCCATAACGGGTGTTAATGTCATTAATATAGAAACGATTGTAAAAAATATACGATTATTCATTGTTGGGTTACAAAATTAGTCATCTAAACCGGTGCTTAATCGCACTATCATTTATTTCAGGTTATTCTTGAAAAACCGCTCTATCTCGTCGTAGGGTATGACATCGAGATTGTCATAGAGGTCGGTGTGATTGGCTCCGGGAATAATCATAAGATGCTTGTTGTCGCCTTTAAGTCTTACGAAAGCCTCCTCGCTGAAGTAGCGTGAATGAGCCTTCTCGCCGTGAATCAGCAGCACCGGTGTGATGATATCTCCGATGAATGTATCGAGGGGCGTGTTGATAAATGACAGCGGCGTTGTCTTAGTCCATCCTGTGGAACAAGCCGGAGCACGGTCGATATATCCTCTTTCGGGTGACATGTAGAAGTCCCAGTAATCAAGCATAAACTGCGGTACATCGACAGGACGCTCTTTTGGGAAACCGCCTACATATTCCGGCTTTCCGGCGATGGCATCGGCTGTACGCTGCGCGTTAATAGCAACCTTGGTCTTGTGCAGATCGGCGGCAGACATGGGGGCAAACTGATAACCATTGTGCATCTGCTCACTCATATTATACATTGTCGATGTCATGGTGGCCTTGATGCGGGTGTCGATAGCGGCCGCATTTAGAGCCATGCCTCCCCATCCACAAATACCGATTACACCAATCCTATCGGCATCAACCTCCGGCAATGTCGCGAGATAATCTATAGCGGCCGAAAAATCCTCGGTGTTTATGTCGGGCGAAGCCGTGTTGCGGGGCTCGCCGCCGCTCTCTCCCGTAAACGAAGGGTCGAAGGCCATAGTCACAAAACCGCGCTCAGCCATAGCCTGCGCATATCGTCCCGACACCTGTTCCTTGACCGCGCCAAAAGGACCGGCAACAGCCAACGCCGACAGCTTGCCACTCATGTCCTCAGGTTCATAAAGGTCGGCAGCCAGTTCTATGCCGAAACGGTTGGTGAATGTGACTTTACGATGATTGACCTTGTTACTCTTCGGGAACTTCTTGTCCCATACTTGCGTAAGTTTCAGATTATCCATATAGTTATTTTCGATTTCTTTTGCTGTCACAGTGCCACACAGCGACAATAATATGACAGCAATAATTGTGAGTCTTATTTTCATGATGCAAAATTAGCCCCGTTGAAGCTGTAATGAAAACCATAATTATGGGTTTTATGACCATTTTTCCGGTTCTGCGACAATTCCGAAAAATTGGTTACTTTACCCCGAAAGCAGATTTTTATAAGACGGTGTTTATTAGTAATTTTGCACTTGTAAATTAAAGCATTATGACAAACGAGATAAAGATTGACTCAATAAAGCGCCTCAATGAATACTATGAGTTTGAGCATCTGAATCCCATGATCACCGTAGGGCACTATAAAGGAGTCCTGGAACCGGGTGTCACGACTTACGAATTTGGGGTGTATGCAATATATATCAAGGAAACTAAAGGCTGCAAGCTAAATTACGGCCTCACGAAGTATGATTTCGACGAAATGTCGGTGACCTCATTCGCCCCCGGCCAGAAGGTCACATCAATCATGGAAGAGGGCATGATACAGCCCCGCTGGAGCGTACTGGCTTTCCATCCCGACTTTTTAGCCCGCACACCGTTGGGTCGGAAAATGTCGTCTTACGGATTTTTCTCATACAGTAGCAACGAGGCTTTGCATCTCTCCAAGGAAGAGGTGGAGCTATTGGGAACCGTTCTCTCGCTGATTGAAAGAGAGATGAAACACAGCATCGATCGTCACACCCGCTCCATCATCATATCGCATATAGAGGTTTTCCTTGACTATTGTCTGCGCTTCTACGAGCGGCAGTTCTATACGCGCGAGATCATAAACAATTCAGTCATAGAGAAATTCAGCGCTATGCTTGACAGCTATATTGCCGATGACATACAGGAGCATGGATTGCCCACGGTTGCATATTTCGCCGACAAACTCAATCTGTCGCCGGGCTATTTCGGCGAACTCGTAAAGACAAGCACAGGGAACACCGCCAAGGACATGATTGCGGAGCGTCTTGCGGGTGCGGCGAGAGAGTTGCTCAATGACCTCACGCTCTCCGTCACGCAAATCGGCGACAGGCTCGGCTTTGAGTATCCACAACACTTTGTACGTTTTTTCAAACGGCGCACAGGCCGGACTCCGAAGGAATACAGGGAAATATCCGCGAATTGATTTAAGATGCGTATAGGGCAATCGCACTTACGCCTATTTGCGGGTCAATGAAATCATATCACTGTCATCAATCGACAGAATGTGCGATGACAACAACGCTCTAACGGCTTCGATTACATCATCTTCAGCATATCGCGACTCGGCTACGATATAGTCGAGAGAACGAGGAGCGTTACCTACCATATAGATGATGGAATCCTTAATCGACTGCTTGTCACCCTTTGTCAAACGGTTACGATTACGGGAACGGCACACATCACACTTTCCGCAGGGTGCCTCGGGTTTCTCGCCGAAGTAACGCAACATAACGTTGACTCGACAGTCATCGTCACCAAACGAGAACCGCTTCATCGCTTCAATGCGCTCCTTAAGGCGCTTGTACTGATCCTCATAGACACTTCGGGGCATATCGATATACTTTGGCAACTCGCGTGATGTAGTATAATATAAATAAGGAGTGCTCTTGCGAGGCACATACTGCAATATGTGCATGCGCGAAAGCTGAAGCATCGTTTCATACACTTTCTGTTCGTCGACATCAGCACGACGGGCGATAACCGATTCATTTATGTAGACAAAGTCGGCAAACAAGCCCGTGTAACTCCGCAACAGCATGTTGAACACACGCTCACCCGCTTCATCAAGCTTAACGGAGTACAACTCGCTTTTATTGGCCGTTATCATAACTCGCGACTGCATCGTCACCTCCTCGACAAATTCAAAGTACTGGGCCTGGGTGAGCAAGCGCATGGCACTTCGTGTGGTAAGCGGGGGCAAATCGTAGGTTTTCAGGAACAGTGCGAAATTGAACTCATACACCGAATTATAACCGTCGCCAACCGCTACATTGACGAAATTTCCCGCCAGTTCATACACTCTGCGTATGAAATCCTTCGGAGGAAACATTTCGGAAAGCATCCTTGTAAGCCTGCCTTTGTCGGCACGTGACACAAGCAGAACAGCAAAAGCCTCTTTGCCGTCACGCCCGGCTCGGCCAGCCTCCTGATAGTACTCCTCAAGTGACGATGGTATGTCGTAATGAACCACGGTTCTTACATCGGGCTTGTCGATGCCCATTCCGAAAGCATTTGTGGCGACCATAACGCGCACGCCGTCGGTCTTCCAATTGTTCTGCTTTTCATTCTTTTCGGTTGCGTCAAGTCCGGCATGGTAGTAGTCGGCCGATATACCGTTACGCACAAGCATGTCGGCAATCTCCCTTGTGCGACGGCGTGACCTCACATATACAATAGCACTCCCCGATGTATTGGAGAGTACATTGATCAGCCGTCGCTCCTTGTCAAAGTCATTGCGCACAATGTAGGAGAGATTGTCACGCGAAAAGCTGCGGGCGTAGACATTGCGCTCCTTGAAGCCGAGCTTGTCCATTATGTCGTCGACCACTACAGGTGTAGCCGACGCCGTGAGCGCAAGAACCGGAATGTCGGGGAACAGCTCACGTATAAGACTTATTTTCAGGTAAGAGGGGCGGAAATCATAGCCCCATTGCGATATACAGTGGGCCTCGTCGACAACAAGGAAGCTGACATCCATCGAACGCAACTGGTCGATGAATGTAGCCGACTGCAGCTTCTCAGGTGACACATACATCAATTTGGCCTTGCCAAGACGGCATCGGTCAAGAGCCAGCCGGTGCTCGGCACGTGACAGTCCCGAGTGTAGACACACGGCTCGGATGCCCGCCGCCCTGAGGTTGTCGACCTGATCCTTCATTAACGATATAAGGGGTGTGACGACAACGGTTATTCCCTCGAATACCATTGCCGGCACCTGAAAAGTGATCGACTTTCCCCCTCCGGTAGGCAGCAGTCCGAGAGTGTCACGCCCGTCAAGGACCGACATGATTATCTCCTCCTGCCTTGGACGGAAAGAGTCGTAACCCCAATATCGCTTGAGGATGTCATGGATGAGAGCCCGCTTCACTCGGTGACTACCCTTATCTCCTTTACTTGAAGCTGAATCGAGTTAGAGGAATTCTGATGCTTGTTCTCCTCTATCGTATAGCAGATGTCAAACGGCTTGCGTGCATGGATATGTTCAAAGTACTTGCCCATATTGAACGCGATACCGTTCATGACCTTTCCCGATGTGTTGTCGACAAGCTCAAGCTTGATGTGCTCAAGGTGCTTTCCTACAAGCTTGCTTGTTCCGAAATCGAGTACACCGCGAGAGCAGAACACCGGTTTCTGATTGCCGGGACCGAAGGGATTGAACTTACGCAGCAGTCCCAGGAATTCGGGCGTTATCTCGGCAAACGTAAGGTAAGCGTCGATATCAAGCTGAGGCGTCAACTGCGAAGGCAGTATGTTCTGTGCGACATACTCCTCGAAGCGGCGTCGGAATTCCGGGATGTTCTCCTCTTTCATCGACAGTCCCACGGCATAAGTGTGTCCGCCGAAGTTCTCAAGAAGGTCACGTGACGCTTCGATGGCGCTGTACACATCAAATCCCTGAACCGAACGCGAAGAACCGGTGGCAAGACCGTTGGAGAGCGTCAACACAACCGAAGGCTTGTAGTAAAGCTCGGTAAGTCGCGACGCAACGATGCCTATTATGCCCTTATGCCAGTCTTTATTGTAGATGACTATCGATTTTTTGTCATTCAGCAATTTGTCGTGACTCTCGATTATGGCATTGGCCTCCTCGGTTATGCGCTTGTCAAGTTCCTTGCGGTCCTTATTATACTGGTCGATGTTCTTGGCCTTCTGATAGGCCTCGGCGAAGTCACGCGACACAAGCAGTTCCACGGCCTCGCGACCGCTCTGCATGCGACCCGAGGCATTGATGCGCGGCCCTATCTTGAAGATTACATCGCTGATGGTGATTTCACGGTTGTTGAGCTGACATATCTTTATTATCGCACGCAATCCCACATTAGGATTTGAGCTGAGGCGCTTCAATCCCCAATAGGCCATTATGCGATTCTCGCCCACCATGGGCACTATGTCGGCGGCAATACTTACTGCGACAAGGTCGAGCATTCCCTCAAGTTCATTGGACTTGATGCCGTTGCTCATCGAAAACGCCTGCATGAACTTGTAGCCCACACCGCAACCCGACAGATGGGGACACGGATAGGTGCTACCCTCAAGCTTGGGATTCAGTATGGCCACAGCAGGAGGCAGTTCCTCGTCGGGCACGTGATGGTCGCATATTATGAAATCGATACCGAGTTCACGTGCATACTTAATCTCTTCTATCGCCTTTATTCCACAATCGAGGATTATGATGAGCTTGACCCCCGAAGCGGCGGCCTCGTCAATAGTCCTGATTGAAATTCCATACCCTTCATCGTAACGAGTGGGTATGTAATACTCAATGTTGGAGTAAAAATTCTGAAGGTACTTATAGACCAATGCCACCGATGTTGTGCCATCGACATCATAGTCGCCAAACACCAGAATCTTCTCCTTTGACCCCATGGCTCTGTTAAGCCTGTTTACAGCTTTATCCATATCGGGCATAAGGAACGGATCGTGCATATTTTTCAACGACGGATGAAAGAAACGCTCAGCCTCTTCCACCGACGATATGCCACGCTGAACCAAAAGCTCGCTAATAGGAGGACAGTTGGCGTAACGCGACGCCAATTCCGTCTCTAATTTTTGTTCTTCTGTAGTAAGGGGTAAGTAATTCCATTTACTTATCATTTATGTTGTTATTTATTTTTGGCGTAGAAGAGGCCGCTGTAAACAACGGCTGCAAGAAGAGAGAGCATAATATAATGAAGCCGGCCGTTCATCGTGAGCATGAGGAGAGGCACGAAAACCGACTTGGGGATATAACGCAAATATAGCCATTTCTTTTTAAAAAATGGCTATATCGACATTGTTTTATATTAATTTATATTTTCAAATTCTAACTATTGATATGGTTGAGATGCACATCCATTTGAGGGAATGGGAAGTGGAGGCCCTTTTCAGGAAGTTCCTTATAGAAGCGCTCGTTCATCTCATAGAAGACACCCCAATAGAATTCGGAGCGTGTCCAGGCGCGCACCGTTATGTCGATGCTGCTTGAGTTCAATACGCCGAGTGCGACAAACGGCGAGCGGTCGGCCTTGGGCAGCATCTCAAGAGTCTTGGCATGCTCGGCATCGATTCTGTCGGAGATGACGGTCACTTTCTTCCGGCTGTTGAAAACCCGCTTAATCCAACTCTTTTTCTCAACAGGCTCGACAGCTGCCTCCGGTTCCGCGTCACCATTGTCGGATGTTTCTTCAAGCTCCTTACGATCAGCACGCATCTTTCGGTCGTCTTCGACATATTTCACCACAATGCGGTCATCGCTTCTGAGCATCTCGAGAATCGCAGCCTTTGCCACATCTACATCGTCACCGTAAGCTATCGACACCGACCAATCGACACGACGATACTCCTCCTTGGAGTAGTTGTTGATTGAGCTTGTCGACAATCCTCCGTTAGGTATGATTATCTGCTTATTGTCGGGCGTGTTGATTATGGTGCTGAATATCTGAATCTCTTTGACGATTCCCGAATAGCCCTGCGCCTCGATGTAATCACCGATTTTATAGGGCTTGAGGAGCAATATCAGCACTCCTCCGGCAAAATTCTGCAAAGTTCCGCTTAACGCCAAACCCACGGCGACACCGGCCGATGCAAACAGCGCGAGGAACGAGCTCGTTTCGATGCCGAGGATGCCGACCACCGTCACCACAAGAATGAAATAGAGCACTATGCGTATGAGGCTCAGGACAAACGTGGCGAGCGAACGGTCAATCCGTCGCCTTATAAACACCGCCGATGTTATGTTATAAATTTTGGTGATTATAAACTTTCCTACATAGAATACGAGTATGGCGATAGCCAGGTGTATGGCAAAATCGACCAATCCGCTCACAAGTCGATTGATTAAATCGTCAAGCGACATGCTTTCAAGCGTCTTCATGCCTTTGTCAAATCCGGAAATCGAATCGGTAGGAGCAGGCGTGACTCCCCCGCCGGCAACCATTCCGCCGGCCATCATATCTTCAACATTTACGATCATACAGTCACTTTGCGTTCAACAATGTTACATCAGCGAGTGTGCCGAGAAAGCCGGGATGACAACATCGTCACTCCATTCCAAATCAAAATAGCCATAATTGTCGGCCTTTGAGATTCCCTCTTCATCCGCTTTGACTATATAACTCGACACTCCGCTGCAATGTTCAAGCTTCAGTGAATTCCACATGTAATCGGTGGCCTCTTTATAGATTACAAAATCATCCATGGCCGACTGAAATTCGCTTTGAAGCGATGCATTATCGGTGAGTGAAAGCGCGTAATAACCCAAGTCGTAGTATTTGTCACGGAATTTATTGCCCACACCGTAGCCCTGCGGGGTATAATCATCAGGCAATGTGAGATTTTCAAGCATTATGTTGCGCGTAGCCTTGGCCACACGGTCAATCTTGGACATGTCATACACCGAAATCGTACAGCTGCGGTATTTGCCGCTCTGGACATCATAATAATCGAATGTGTTACGTGCCGCACCCTTAAGATCAGGCACAAGCTCAAAGAAGCATCCCACATTAAGATTATAGGGCATTCCGTCGCTCGGAATCTCGGTAGGTGACGCCACTACATAGTCGGTGATTCCACGCAGCTCATAGAGGGTTTCGATATTTCCCATGTAACAGCAGTCAAAGTACATGAAGCTGAAATGCTCGCCTCGCAAAGCATCGGCAAGTTCGGGAATCGACATCTCGGCACCTCCGGTACTGTTTTCAACGCCCCATGAACGATTCTGCGGAGCCGACACCGAAGGCTTAAGCCATCCGCTCGAATGGCTCCACATGACAAGAGCGTAATCATTGGCCGGAGCAAGTTGGTGCATATCGGCCATGACACGACGCATAGTCGACACCGTTACCGACGATGTCACATCATCGTAGGTTTTAAGCGTGACAATGCCGTCGGGAGTTATCTCGCGCAATTCAGGCGTCAGGCCCGATGCATAGTAAACCAAAAGTCGTCCGTCATTTTTCAATCCGCCGTTACGTGCGGCAGTCAGCATCTCCTTTAAATCACTCTCTCCAAAAGAATACAGACTGTTATCCGAAACCATATAGACAAGCAGAGTGCGACTGCTCTCTTTCTTCACTTCGGGACCGTCATCATCACTACAAGAAACCAAACAAAAGGAAATGATTAATGATAATAGCAATTTCAATTTCATAATATACAAAGTTACTAATTCTTTTTATTAGCAATTCTAAAAAATGACTAAATATGTAAACAATAGCCATCTATAAACAAAAATAGCCGTATATTTGCAGGTCAAACCTCAATAATATGCGCAAATCAATCATAGCCACATTGCTGTCGGCCACAATGGTATCGGTGCCTGTGACAGCTCTATCCGACACATATTTCGACCTTATGGGAGATGCCGACAAAGCCATATCGGAAGGGAAATGGCTGGAAGCCGAAAAGAGCCTGAAGGACGCTATGGCACTCGATCCCGAGAATCCGTCAAACATCCTGCTAATGTCCAATCTCGGACTCGTTCAATTCTATCTCGGACAGGACAGCGCAGCCATAGCCACACTAAGTGACGCTCACAAGCGAGCACCCGTATCGGTGACGGTGCTGAAAAACAGAGCGGAAGTGTATCTCGCACTCGGCCGTGACTCATTGGCCTATAACGACTATTCAAAAATAATAGCACTTGACACCACGCTGATAGAACCGCGTTACATGCATGCAGTGATGTCACTACGATATGGCGACTATGCAACCGCACAGAATGACTGTGACGCACTGAACCGCATATCACCGGGCAGCGATGAGGCCAACACCGCTTATGGAGCATTGTACACTGCAACCGAGCAGTGGGAGAAAGCGATTCCCTACTACAGCGAGCTTATAAAGAAGAAACCTTCAGCCGACCTGTACAGTGCACGCGCGGTGTGTTATCTCATGACTCAAAAGCTAAACGAAGCGTCGGCCGATATAGCCGCAGGACTTGAGCTTGATCCCGACAACGGAGAGCTTTATCTTTATCGCGGTTACCTTAACAAGCTGCGTTACCGTAAGGACGATGCCCGAAATGATGTAAGAAAGGCTTTCGAGCTTAGCGGAAAAGAATAACTCTAACCCCCAAAACGGGGCACATCTATAAACGACAAAGCAACCACCTCGGTTGCTTTTCTTATTTATGGCAATCTGTTTGATGTAGTGGCATGGGTATAAAAAGAATCAGGCCGGCTGCGATGTGC
>OJNY01000032.1_pt1 | contig 91915 bp, 73 predicted proteins | sample 1597931 | NCBI WGS metagenome assembly OJNY01 (sample SAMN01915209, study PRJEB22387) | human gut metagenome | isolation source: stool | host: Homo sapiens | place: USA
ACCTCCTTGAGGATATCAACAAGAGAGGAACCACAGTTGTCGTGGTAACCCACAATAAGGATATCGTCAATGAGATGAAGAAGAGAGTTATCACCCTGAAGAAGGGCGTTATAATCAGCGATGAGAAGGAAGGAGGCTACATAGATGAAGATTAGTACATTTTTCTATGTCCTCAGACAGGGCTTTGCGAATATAAGAAGAAACATACTGTTCTCACTTGCATCACTGGGAACCATCATATCATGTCTGTTCCTTTTCGGAATCATATATGCGGTGGTTGTAAACTTTCAGTCAGGTATGCAGGAGCTTGAGAAGACAGTCACCATATCTGTATTCTTCGACGAGGATGCGTCCGATGAGACCATACAGCTCATAGGTGAACAGATAAGAACGGTCGATTATGTTGAGACGATGGATTTCATCTCAGCCGATGAGGCATGGGACAAGTTTGCAGATCAGAACTACGATGATCCACAGGTTGCAAAGAATGCATTTGGCGGAGATAACCCGTTAAAGAATGCTGCGTCATATGAGATCACGCTCAAGGATGTATCAAGACAGCCGGAGTTCGTGGCATTTGCCCAGGGCCTTTCAGGAGTCAGAAAGGTAAAGAGTTCTGACGTGACTGCGGACAGCATCACGACACTGTCATCCCTTGTGGGATATGCATCCATAGGAATAGTTGTGATACTGATGCTGGTATCTATATTCCTTATAAGTAACACGATCACCATAGGTATCACAGTGCGAAAGGAAGAGATAGGGATCATGAAGCTGATCGGTGCGACAAATGTATTTGTAAGGGCACCGTTCATCATAGAGGGTGTGATCATAGGCGCGGTCGGTTCGGCTATACCTCTGGTCCTTCTGTACTACATGTACGATAAGATACTGACATACGTTGCCGGAAGGTTCAAGGTTGTCACAACGCTGTTCGCATTTGTGAGCCAGCAGGATCTGTTCAGGACTATGGTACCGGTCGGACTTGTGCTCGGTATCGGTGTTGGTCTGGTAGGAAGTATTCTTACCACAAGAAAGCACCTGAGAGTGTAGTGCTAAATGCGGTCAGAGCAATGCACAAAAAATTCACAAATTGTTATTACTTTTTTAGGGACAATATGTGTTATAATGCTGATAAGTAGGGCAAAAAAGATAATAACATTATGAAATGCGTTTAGGAGGCATGAATGATGAGAATAGATTTATACAAGATAAAGAAGAAAGGTATGCAGGTGGCAGTGGTTACTACAGGAGCACTGCTCATGTCGTTTACATCCATATTTGCGGCTCCTGTGTTCAGCGTGCATGCTGAGGAGACCAAGGAGGAGGTTGAGCAGCAGAAGGAAGAGGCTCAGCAGGCTCAGGAAGAGGCGAATGCAAACGCAGAGAAGTATCAGAAGAAGGTAGACAAGCTTACAGCGGCTGTAAATGAGCTCGATAAGCAGGCCACAGATATAAGCACACAGATCGTGGAGAAGAAACAGGAGGCTGAGGATCTTCAGAATGAGATAGATGAGACTCAGACAAAGCTTGCAGAGGCTCAGGTCAGTGAGGATAATCAGTATGAGGCGATGAAGAAGAGGATACAGTACCTCTACGAGGAAGGCGATGTTGCTTACATAGATGCACTTATGTCATCGGCTTCATTTGAGGATAGTCTTAACAAGTCTGAGTATGTTGATCAGCTCAGCACATATGACCAGAAGCAGCTCAACAAGCTGGTAAAGACTAAGAATGACATAGCAGAGTATCAGCAGACACTCAAGGATGATTTGGCGGATGTAGAGAAGGTAAAGGCAGACCTGGAGACCAAGCAGGCAGACCTCGATGATGTTATAAGCCAGAAGAATGCGGAGATCAACAAGTACAGTGATGATGTTGAGATGCAGAAAGCTCTTGCGGCTGAATACGCAAAGCAGGAGTCAGAGCTGGATGACAAGCTGGCAGAGCTTGCGCGTCAGGAACAGCAGAGACTTGAGGAGGAGCGTAAGCAGAGAGAAGCTGAACAACAGCAGCAGGATAACAACGGTGGAAGCGATAACTCAGGCAGTGACAGCGACAACAGTGGAAGTAACAATGGCGGTTCAACAACCGGTTCAGGTAAGTTCATATGGCCTGTATCAGGACCTATCACAGACTACTTCGGACCTAGAGAGTCACCGACAGCAGGAGCAAGCTCCAATCATATGGGTATAGATATAGGATGTTCATACGGAGTGCCTATCGCAGCGGCTGATGCAGGTGTTGTAACGGTAGCCGAGTGGGGCGAGAGTGGTGGTAACTACGTTATGATAGATCACGGTAATGGATTTGTGACGATGTACCTTCACAACTCATCACTTGCAGTAAGCGTTGGCGATGTGGTTTCACAGGGACAGACCATTGCGTACGCAGGTTCAACAGGATATTCAACAGGTACACATTGCCACTTCTCAGTATTCCTGAATGGCTCATATGTCAACCCACTTGATTATTTGTAAGATGAGGTTGAGACATGGCATAGGGATATGTGTCATATCATAAGATCTTAATATGATCATATATAGAACAGAGAAAAAATGCGTGATTCATGAAATATGGATCACGCATTTTTTATGTTAATAGGGGCGTGGATATGGGCGAAGTACCATATGTTGTGGTGGTGAGAAAATATGTCGAAAACAATAGTTTTTTTAAGAAAAAATAGGATTAGTGTCGGTTGACATAAGTGGTAAAAGTATTTATACTCACACTGGACTGAGTATTTATTTAAGGAGTATATTATGGTTTTTTCGAGCATGGAGTTCTTATTTAGATTCCTGCCTTTATTTTTGCTTATCTATTTTGTGACAAAGCCGAAGTACAGGAATGTTGTACTGCTTTTAGGCAGCCTTGTGTTCTACGCGTATGGCGAACCCATATACGTGTTCTTGATGATGTTTTCTATTATATTTAACTATTCGGTGGCAAGACGAATCAAGCGTTTTTATGATATAGAAGTATATTCGGAGATCGACTGTTCATTTGAGAGAAACTGCTGGCTGGCGGTGGCTATGGTGTTTGATTTTGGAATGTTGTTCATATTCAAATATATCAACTTCTTTATAGAGATAATAAACACTGCAGCGGGAACAAAGATATTTGATAGCGTGGCGATCACACTGCCGCTTGGAATAAGCTTCTATACGTTCCAGATAACATCGTATATATTTGACGTGTACAGGCTCAAGTATCAGGCGGACAAGAGTATAATCAAGTTCGGAACATATGTGAGCATGTTCCCTCAGCTCATAGCCGGCCCTATAGTCAACTACGATGAGGTGAAGCCTGAGCTGGATCACAGAGAGGTCAAGGCGGACGATATAGAGCGCGGTGCGACACTGTTCGTATTGGGACTTGCGTACAAGGTGCTTCTGGCAAATAAGATAGCCAGTCTGTGGAACGATGTGCAGACGGTTGGCCCTTATGGAATAAACACTGTGACCGCATGGCTTGGTTCATGGGGATATTCATTCCAGCTCCTGTTTGATTTCATGGGTTATTCCGTGATGGCGATAGGAATTGGCCTTATACTTGGCTTCAGGATACCGGAGAACTTTGTCGATCCTTATATGGCACATTCCCTCACAGATTTCTGGAGACGCTGGCATGTTACACTCGGACGCTGGTTCAGAGAGTATGTGTACATACCGATGGGCGGCAACCGAAAGGGAAAGCTCAGAATGATACTTGCCATGTTCACTGTGTGGATGTTTACCGGATTGTGGCATGGTGCGGACTGGAATTTCCTGATATGGGGCTTGTTCCTGTTCGTGTTCCTTCTCATGGAGAAGCTGTTCCTTGGCAAGGTATTTGACAAGGTGAAGGTTCTTGGCCATGTGTACATGTTCTTCCTGATACCGATATCATGGACAATATTTAACATATCTGATCTGAAGCTTCTGGGACTGTACCTGAAGAGAATGTTTGGCATGAACATAGAGGGATCAGTCACCACACATGCCATGGACAAGCTGATCATGCTGGGACACACATACTGGTGGCTGCTGCTGATCTGCGTGATCTTCTGTACACCGTGGCCTAGAAAGCTCATAGAGAAATTCTACAAGAACTGGGTATGCAAGCTTATAATGCTCGCACTGTTCTGGTTCTGTGTATATCAGATAGCAAAGGGTGGCTCCAATCCATTCCTTTATTTTAGATTTTAGGAGGTGGGCAGATGAAGAAATTATGGCAAATGATAAAAGGCTGTCCACTGTTCTCGATACTCATAATATCCGGCGTGATAGTTACCGCAGGCGGTTATGTGGGAGCTGCGCTTGGCGTGTACAAATGGGATGTCAGCTTTCATCATCCTATGGCCCAGACTGTGCTGCTTGATGAGAGGGTGGCAACCGGAACTGACGCAACAAGCACGGATGCTCCGGGAAAGAGCGAGCTGACGTCGGAGTCCACGGGCAGTGAGGCTGCAGAGGAGCAGACAACGGAGGTGAAATCCACGGAGAAGCAGACTTCTGAGAATGCATCCACGGAGAAGACAACAGAGAAAACTACAGAGAAAGCGACCACTGAAAAGGCAACTACGGAAAAAGCAACCATAGATACAGGCGGTTCGGCTGCTCCGGTGACAAGACAGACTCAATACAAGAAGGTTAAGAAGAGAAAGGCAAGAAATAGCTGCTACAGAGATCTCACACAGATCGCTCTTGAGACCCAGTACCCATATATAAAGGTTGACAAGTCTTATTTTGACGATGCTCTGTTCATAGGTGATTCCAGAGTGGAAGGACTGGCGTTGTATTCCGGACTGGACAATGCAGAATTTGCATATATGGAGGGCCTTACTTCATTTGGACTGATGGGGGAGAAGATAGCCGCAAATGGAACCAAGACACTCACGGAATTGCTGCAAAGCAAACAATTCAGGAAGATCTACATCATGCTTGGTATAAATGAGGCTGGATATGATACGGAGACATACGCATCCACATATATCGATGCGGTGGCCCAGATACAGGCGCTTCAGCCGGACGCAGTGATCTTTATGATGGGCTGCATGCATGTATCCAGCGACTATTCGGCAAGCCACGATATTGTGAACAATGACAATATCGATGACAAGAATGGGGCCATAGCTGCATATGCTGATGGAATAAAGCTTTTCTATCTGGATATGAATACGGTTGTGGACGATGGCAAGGGCGGTCTTGTAAAGGATTATACCTGGGATGACATACATTTGCAGGCGCAGTATTACAGTCTGTGGGAGCAGTATCTGTATGAGCATGGGCTCAAGGATGATGCTTTCAAATAGATAAAGTGCTGCGGGATCTGGCGGCATTTTATCATTATCGGGAGTTGATCAAATGGCAAAAAGACTGGTAATAAAAGATAAATACAAGGGAATCCTGTTCATAATCATGGCAGGGTTCTTTTTCTCACTGATGACATTCTTCGTGAGACTGTCGGGGGATCTTCCGACCATGCAGAAGGCATTTTTCAGAAATGCGGTGGCCGCTGTTGTGGCCATTGCCATGCTCATGAGGACTGAGGAGAAATTCAAGATAAAGAAGAGCAGCTGGCCGGGAATCGCGGCGAGAAGCATATGTGGAACGACGGGGCTGATATGTAATTTCTACGCAATTGACAAGTTGAATATTGCGGATGCCAATATCCTCAACAAGCTTTCTCCGTTCTTTGCTATCATCGCATCATACTTTGTGCTCAAGGAGAAGGCAAATAAGATAGAGTGGGCATCCGTGGCATTGGCATTTACAGGTGCTTTGTTCGTTGTGAAGCCTTCGTTTCATATGGATTTTCTGTATGCCATGGTTGGTGTGGCGGGCGGCCTTGGAGCCGGAATCGCCTACACTTACGTGAGAAAGCTCGGCAAACAGGGGGAGCGCGGACCGGTTATAGTCATGTGTTTCTCTGTATTCTCATGTCTGGTGACGCTTCCATTTATCATATTGGACCACGCACCTATGACATGGCAGCAGATTGTGTGCCTGCTCTGTGCCGGACTTGCGGCGGCTGGTGGACAGTTCAGTATAACCGCAGCATACCAGAAGGCTCCAGCCAGGGAGATATCGGTATTTGACTACAGTCAGGTCATATTTGCGGCTATACTGGGATTTGTATTCCTGGATCAGATCCCTGACATGTTGAGCATTATAGGATATGTGATCATCATTGGAAGTGCAGTTTTCAAATGGTGGTACACCATGAGACAGGACCGCACTTAGCATGATCGGCAGGGCTGAGAGTGGCAGTGCCTTGTACAAATACTTGTAGAATAATTGATATATACAAAAAGACGGATTTCAGAAATGGAAAATGGGTAAAAGTTTCATTGTCTGATATCCGTCTTTTTTATAAAAGTTATAAAGGAAGGTTTTAGGTGTTGTGACCGGACTTGTGAGGTATCCGGCCTCCCATCTATATAAATTGGATTGTTGATAGTTTGAGTGACGGCAGATACGCTGGTGCTGCCTGGGCATGTCGCACATCTGCTGTCCTCATCAATCTGTATATATAATAAGATGGTACTGTGTACATTCTGTGTATCGGATGTTAAAGAAATATGTTCATAAAAGAAATAATATATAAAGCGTAAATAAATGTTCTGTAAATGGTAAAGCTTCTGAATATAGTGAGTATAAGGTTGTGGGTATAGTTGCTGACATGTTAAAATGAAACACACATATGATCATAATTGGTGGATATATCAGATGACAATATTGGATAGAGCAGCTTTATTATGGAATAGTAAGGGGGATTAATATATGGATAAAGAAAAGGTTATACAGGAGCTTCAGGAGAGAACAGAGGAGATAAAGGAAAAGGCCGGGGAGCTTCATAAGGCGATAGAGGAGACTATATCGCAGAAGAAGCAGATGCATTACACGGAACTGGGCGGACAGGGTGAGACTCAGAATGTTCAAGTAAAGGAAGGATACGGTCTGGTGCTCGGTGGCGGTGGTGGCCGTGGCTCCTATGAGATCGGAGTGTGGAAGGCTCTTGAGGAGTACAGAGATGTGATCGATATAAAGGCGGTATCAGGAAGCTCGGTAGGCGCACTGAATGCGGCATTGTACGCTTGCGGCGATCTGGATAAGGCTACACAGATGTGGTACGACATAACCAACGACAGGATACTGTCCAACAAGGATATAGACGAGGATAACAGGAACAAATGGTTTGAGTCCATCAAGGAGAAGCTCACGACCATAGACAATCCAGTCATACAGAGTGCAATAGAGTGCATAGGACTGGATGCTGTGGCAAAAGGCATGAGGATAAAGGATGGCTTCTTCTCCAGAGAAGGACTTATGGACATACTGGAGAATTCACCAGTACTTGATGGTGTGTCGAACAGTGACATGAGCTGTTATGCTACATGTCTCAATGTGGAGGGCAAGCCTACTCCTGAGAGATTCCAGCTGTCAGGCATGGAACCGGAGGAGATAGAACGTATACTTCTTGCTTCTTCAGCCATACCGGTCATATTCCCTATGGAGACGATAGACAAGACAAAGTATTATGATGGAGGCTTCTTCCTTGGGGGAGATAATGTGCCAATACAGCCTCTCTATGATGAGGGCTACAGAAAATTTGTCGTGGTGCATCTCGATGAGAGGAAGACCGACAGATACGATGATGCAGAGATGATACATATATATCCGTCCATTCCTCTTGGTGGTGCCATAGATGGCATGCTTGACTTTTCGCCTGAAGGTGTTGAGAAGAGGATAACACAGGGATATGACGATGCAAAGGCGGTGTTTGTTGAGAAGTTTGGCCCAAGACTGTTCTTCACCCGCCATGGGCAGACCGTGTGGAATGTGGAAAACAAGATATGTGGAGCCACGGATATTGAACTCACAGAGCTTGGACATCAGCAGGCGGAGCAGCTTGGTGAGATGATAAAGAATGGAGATTATCACATAGATGAGATCCTGTATTCGCCTCTGGTCAGGGCTTCGGAGACGGCAAGACATATATCCGAGATAACAGGAATTCCTATGAGAGCCGAGGAGAGACTCCGTGAGCAGTGTTTTGGCAAATACGAGGGAACAGCCAGAAACGGCGCTATATTCGCCAAGGCGAAGACGCATTTTCTGGATCACTATGAGGGCGGAGAGACCATGGTTCATCTGTGTCAGAGGGTGTACAATCTGTTAGATGAGCTTAAGGCTGAGTCGGAAGATTCCGGGAAGACATATCTTCTGGTTGCCCACAATGGAATATCAAGAATAGTACAGTCGTATTTCAATGATATGACAAATGAGGAATTCGCAGCATTTGGCATAAAGAACTGTGAGATAAGAGAATATAGATTCTGATCGCCACATGTGTGGAATCAGATGTAAAAAAGAGAAAACAGCAGGCAGATCAATATGATGTGAATGTGGTTTTCTCTTTTTTTCTGGGATATCCCCAAATGCTCCTGTAAATGTGTATAAAAGAATACTTGATATTATTTATCACTAATATAGTTGACACAGAGCCTACATATGTGCTAATAAATACATGAACATATAATCATGCGTTTAAATATCAACGTACGGCATGAGAGCTATGCGATGCGTTTATGGAGAATATAAAATGTGAAAAAGGAGAGAATCATGGGAGACAACAGTTTTTTGAAAATCAGTGGGATAAAGAAAAGCTTCGGTTCAGGGGAGAACCGAACTGAGGTACTTAAAGGAATTGATTTTGAGGTCGCAAAGGGCGAGTTCTGTGTGCTGCTTGGCCCATCGGGGTCTGGCAAGTCAACTCTGCTCAATATCATAGGTGGGATCGACAGCCCGGATTCCGGTTATATCTCCATAAATGGAGAGAAGACAGGGGATATGGATGAGAAGACACTGACCAGATACAGGAGAAAGCATCTCGGTTATGTATTCCAGATGTACAATCTCATACCTAATCTCAATGTAAAGGAGAATGTGGAGGTTGGAGCATACCTTAGTGATAATCCTTTCGATGTTGATGATCTGTTGAAGACTCTGGGGCTTTATGAGCACAGACATAAGCTCCCAAATCAGCTGTCGGGTGGACAGCAGCAGAGGACCTCAATTGGAAGGGCAATCGTGAAGAATCCTGATATACTTCTCTGTGATGAGCCGACAGGTGCCCTTGACTACAACACTTCCAAGGAGATACTTAAGCTCATAGAGGATGTGAACCAGAAGTATGGCAACACAATAATCATGGTCACCCACAATGATGCCATCAAGAATATGGCGGACCGGACTGTGAAGCTCAGGGACGGCATGATAAGACGCAACATTGTAAATGAGAACAAGATATCCGCTGTAGAGCTTGACTGGTAATTGGGCAGACAGGGTAGATGTTCAATAGGAAAGGGGATCTGTTATGAGAAATCCATTGTGGAGAAGAATTCCAAAGGAACTGAAGGAAGAGCTTGGAAAATATATAGTCATATTCCTGTTCATGGTCATCACGACGGGAATGGTGTCGGGCTTCATGGTTGCAGGTGAGAGCATGAAGAAAACCTACGACAATACATTTGACAAATACAACGTGGAGGATGGACATTTTGATCTGTCGGATGAGGCGTCTGACAATATGAAGGGCAATATAGAGGATGAGGGCGTGAAGCTCTATGATATGTCGTATTATGAACTGCCTATGAGTAAGATCGGATCAGACTCTGATGGCAATAGTGGTAATGTGGAAGGCAATGCAGAGACAAAAGATGATACGGTGAATTCTGTAAATGATGCTGCAGATGATGGGGGAAGGACACTGAGGATATTCGCACCAAGACACGATGTAAATAAAATGTGCCTGATGGATGGTGAATTTCCTGCAGAAACTGATGAGATCGCCATTGACAGAATGTATGCGGTGAACAACGATATAGAGATCGGTGATGATATAAAAGCGGGTGACAAGGTATACAGCGTGTGCGGATTTGTGGCACTCTCCGACTACAGTACCATGTTCCAGAACAACAATGACACCATGTTTGATGCCACGATATTCGGAATTGCGGTTGTGTCAAATGAGGAATTTGATGATCTTCCGGAGAAAAATAAGACCTGGTCGTATTCATGGATGTACGATGATGGAATGCCGGATGAGGAGAACGATGAGAAAAAGCTGGCGGATGACCTGCTTGAGATTGTGTATACACAGGCGGTCATGAACGGCATTATGGTGGAGAACTACATTCCAAGGTATCAGAACCAGGCGATCAACTTTGCGGGGGATGATATTGGCAGTGATACAAATATGATGAAATGGTTTGAATACATCGTCATAGTTATACTTGCATTTATATTTGCGGTAACCATCAGCAACACTCTGACAAAGGAAGCGTCGGTTATTGGAACATTGAGGGCTTCAGGATATACGAAGGGCGAGCTGCTTATTCACTACATATCACTTCCTGTCATAGTTACATTTATGGCATCAGTGGTGGGAAACGTGCTGGGCTATTCGGTGTTTAAGGATATGGGTGCGCAGCTTTACTATGGAAGCTATTCCCTCACTAAGTATGTGACGTATTGGAATGCCGATGCATTTGTGCTTACCACAGTCATACCGCTTATAATCATGATCGTTGTGAACCTGTTAGTGGTAAACAGCAAACTGAAGCTCTCACCACTGAGGTTCCTGAGGCATGATCTCAGCAGATCAAAGAGAAAGAAGGCGGTGAAGCTGCCTCACTGGAAGTTCATGACAAGGTTCAAGACCCGTGTAATATTTCAGAACATTCCAGGATATGTGGTCATGCTTCTCGGAATTTATTTCGCACAGGTTCTTCTGATGTTCGGACTTATGTTGAATCCTATGCTGAAGCACTATCAGAATGACATATTGGATAATATGGTAGCTGACCACCAGTATGTTCTGGATTCACAGGTGGAGACGGCAAATAATAATGCGGAAACCTACTGTATGAAGACGCTAAGGACGACCGGAGATATAGATGATGAGATCATGGTGTATGGAATACACTCGGACAGTAAATATTTCCCGGTTAAGCTGGACGACGGAGATGTGCTGGTATCTGACAGCTACGCAGACAAATATGAGATAGTTGATGGCGACAAACTTGAGCTCAAGGAGAGCTATACTGATGACACATATGATCTCAAGGTGACGGGTTCTGTGGTGTATCCGGCAGCCCTTGCGGTGTTCGTGACAGAGGGTGATTTCAGAAAAATATTTGACAAGGACGAGGATTACTTCACCGGCTATTTCTCGAATGACAAGCTGACCGATATAGAGGATCATGTAGTGTCAGAGATCACAAAGGATGACATGATAAAGGTGTCCAGACAGCTCACCAAGTCCATGGGAGGTATGTTCTACATAGTGGTTGTATTTTCACTTGTTATGTTCATGCTTCTCGTATATCTGCTCACAAAACTAATAGTGGAGAAGAACACGGTGTCCATATCCATGGTTAAGATACTGGGATATGACACAAAGGAGATCAGTAAGCTGTATCTGTCCTCCACAACTGTCATGGTTGCGGTGGTGACGCTGCTCGATATACTGCTCAGTTACCTGTCGATCAAGGTGATATACAGGGCAATGCTGATAGATATGCTAAGCGGCTGGATGCCGATATACATGGCACCATGGATATTCCCACTCATGTTCGTGCTCAGCTTTACCTGCTATCTGGTGATCTCATTGTTGCAGATGAAGAGGATAAAGAAGATTCCTATGGACGAGGCGCTCAAGAATGTGGAGTGATGTGTCAAGCTGTGTTCAGGTATTATATTGAAAAAAAGAGAAAATTTTGTGCTGTAAATACCCCGAATCCCTGAAAAGGATACATGGATTAGAAGTCGTGTATCTTTTCAGGGGGAATCCGGGAGTTTGAGCACAAAATTTTCTTTTTTTTGCTATTTTGTGGGAAATGTTCCCAAAGCTGTCAGGTTGTCGACCCGGACAGACTCATGCCAGCTAGATGGTTCCTGTGACAGTCACGGTTGCCGTTCCCGGTGTTGTGGTGATGACTCCCGTGGCTGTATTCTGTGTGAATGTTGCCGCTGGAACAGTGATCTGTCCGGCAACTGTTGCGAACTCGCCTGTTGCTTCATTGTAGGTGTAGCTGGCTGGCGCTGTCCATGCATTTCCATTGTATGTCACAGTGATTCCGGTGAGGATCGGATTGAAGGTATCTGTGATGATGACGTTGTCACTTGCGGATGCCTCGGTGTTGCCGTAGTTCTCTATAAGGAAGGTGTAAGTGATCTGACCATTCTCTGCAACTATGCTAGGACTCACAGACTTTGTGATGGCGAGATCGGGAGCTGCAACAGGGGAAACCGACTCAGTTGCAGTGACTGCGTTGGCAAGTCCTGCGCCGGTTACTGTAACAGTGTTGGTCACGGAATCCTCATTGCCTCTAGGTGTAAATTCATTTGTTGTTGTCTCATATATAATAGTAGCGTTTCCGCCCGCTGGAACGGAGATTCCAGTGATTGTCAGCGGAGCTGCAGCACCGACAGCCGGAGCGGCTACCAGAGTTCCATTGGTGTAGTATCTGATGGAATCCGGAATATATGTGAGAGGATATACTGTTGTATTTCCCACTGCATATGCTCCCAGATTATCTGTGAGAGACAGACCTGTGAGTGTGGTAGTTCCGGAATTGATGAGACTTATCACATACGTGATCTTATCCGGTGTTCGGTAGGTGTCCACCACAGCCGTCTTGGAGACTGTGAGGACTTCAATGATTTCTCCAGTTATGATATTGGAATTGGTGGATCCTCCGTTGTAGGACAGAGTTGCCTGATTAGTGAATGTTGCCATTACTTTACCTCCGTATTGTGTTGTCAGAGGTTTATATACCTCTGATATAAAATATGTGCTGTGGAGGCTTTGGGTTACAGATATTACTCACCATCTGCGGCACATTTATGTTATACTAAAAAATAACTATGTGGTTTAAAGAGCTGTTTTTATATACAGGAGGAATATAGGTGAGAAGGAAAAGGTGGTCGTACCTGATTGCCTGTGTGGTGCTGGCAGGTGGGCTGGCAGCGCCTGGCACATATACCAAGGTGTACGCGCAGGATTATGAAAATGTAGAATACGTAACCAGTGTGTCAGAGCTTAGAGATTCCATGGACGAAGCTGATGTGGTAAACTTGGCCGATGTGATGGATAGAGGAGCGGATGTCGACGCAGCGGCAATGTACAGCAGTGAGTCAGCCGACATATACAGTCTTCGCAGGATCATATTGTATACAGATGAAGTGTCGGAGACCTATGGCGCGACAACAGTCATCTGTTATGACAAATACGATTACTATGTGCTTGGCTACGATACCGAGGAAGCGACGAAACAGGCATACGAAAGGCTTCAGGAAGAGTACGAGCCTGACAAATGTATGCTTGATCAGGTCATATATTCAGAAGATGTGCTGGCGGATTCAGATTTGGATTCAAATTCGTATGCTGCACAGCGAAACGTTGATGCCATGCTTGCTGCATCGGAGACATATAAGGCTGTAAGCTGGGGCACAAGGTACATGGGAATGGACAGGCTCAAGGCAGAGGTGTCAGAGTACAAGCTGGATGCTAAGGTAAATGTGGCGGTCATAGATACCGGAGTTAATTCCTCGGATACTCTGTTTGAAGGCAGGATAAATGAGGAAGGAAGTATGAACTGCTGCGAGGGCGAAGACCGGAGCGACTACGGAGACAACATGGGACATGGAAGTCATGTGGCGGGTATAATAGCGGATGCGACACCGGACAATGTCCAACTCACGATCATCAAATGTTTCACAAGCCAGGGAGCAACCACAGTGTCAACGGTACAGCAGGGAATCATGGCTGCGCTTGACAGCGGTGCGGACGTGATCAATATGAGCTTCTGCTTCTATGGTAAAAATGCAAGTGACAACACCAGGTCGAAGCTTGACGAATTGTTAAAAAGTGCAAAAGAAGATGGCGTCATCATGTGTGTGGCAGCAGGCAATACGAACAGCACTGTGAACAACTGGGAGATCAGCGACGTGGAAGGTGTGTCATATCCTGCGGACAGCAGTGATGTGATAACAGTGTCGGGGCTTATGCAGAAGGCTGGAACGGAGGAGACAGCAGACATGATATCGACGGATGCGGTGAAATTTGACGATAGCTATTCTTACTATGGAAATGCGGTGGATTTTTCTGCTCCGGGAACTTATATAACATCGGCGTGGAAGACCGGAACGGATCACGGACATGTCAGTACAGGAACATCCATGGCGGCACCTCACATATCGGCTGCAGCAGCCTATGTGAAGATGGCAGAGCCGGAGCTTGACAGTAGTCAGTTGAAGAGCAGACTGATATCATATTCCGTGGATCTGGGAACAGCGGGAAAGGATAAATACTACGGTTACGGTTGTCCATACATGGCGGATTATTTTGCTAATACATTTGGCGGAAAACATCTGGAGACAAAGGTTGGAACCTGTGCGGTGGAAAGTCTTGGAAATGCGAAGGATGGACTGAGACTGTCGTGGACTTCGGCGGATAATGCAAGTGGGTATAAGATATACAGGAAAACTGCGACAAGCGCATACAAATGTATAGCTGAGATAAAAGGTTCAGGAGTCAGAACATACACTGACAAGACTGCGGCGGCTGGAATCAGATACAGATATGCGGTGAGGGGCGCGAACGGCACGGCCGAGGGACAGCCGGCGGCTACAAAGGCACTGGTCAGACTTACCCAGCCGAAGTACAACGTGAAGAATGCATATTCCGGCGTGAAGGTATCCTGGAACAAAGTAAAGGGCGCGAGTGGATACAAAATATACCGCAAGGCACCGGGGCAGAACGGATGGAAGCAGTACAAGGTGCTGTCAGCGGGAACGCTCACATTTGTCGATAAGAATGTGACTAATTACAGAAACTATACATACACGGTCAAGGCGTTCAAGGGTACTTCTGCAAGCTCGTATGATACTGCGGGGGTCAGGTTGTACAGGATGCCGGGATGCAAGGCGAAAACGGTCAGATCAAATTCCAGAAAGACGATGGATGTAACATGGAACAAGGTCAGGTATGTCAGCGGGTATCAGATCCAGTACAGTACATCGTCGAAATTTGACAGATATAAGGTGGCAACGATAAATAAGTCCACAAAACTCAGGCGCAGGATAAGCTCTCTGTTCTCAGGAAAATATTATTATGTGAGGATGAGAACCTACAGAAGAGTTGGCGGCAAGACCATTTATGGCGGCTGGAGCAGTGTACAGCGCGTAAAGGTAAAATAGTGAAAGGCAGATAAGATGGCAGAAAATAAGGATTTGGAAGAATATAAAGTCTCCACGATGGAGGATGAAGAGGATTATTTTGACAATGTGGAGATGGAGCTCGACTACAGCATCAGTATAACTGAGGGCTCCATGGAGCTTGGAAAGGACAATATAAAGGAACAGAAGAAGTACATGCGTGACAGCCATGGAGACATGGACGACGAGGAGTTCCTGCAGAACATGCAGTCGGTGAACAATGATGAGGCGTTCCTCAGAAGAGCTGCGAAGCGCCTGGAGGTGTATGAGCACCAGAAGAAGGTGCCGTACTTTGGCAAATTTGTATTCAAATATAAAGATGACGAAGAGTATCTCCCGGTATATGTGGGTATGAGCGGTTATCAGTCAGATATGAATGGGCAGCAGCTTGTGTACGACTGGAGAGCACCTGTATCCTCTATGTATTATGCTTATGAAAAGGGACCGGCATCCTACAATGTCCATGTGGATGACATGGAAGATGATGAGTTTTCTGGAGACATAGTAGAGAAGAAACAGTTTCTGGTGTCAAATGGCAGACTTAAAGACGCGGTGGATACTGACTCCAACATCAACGACGCCATATTGCTGGAGGCCCTTGGCGGCAACAGTGGTGTGAAGATGAAAAATGTGGTGGCTACCATACAGAAGGAGCAGGATGCGATCATAAGAAACCGCACGGCGTATAACCTTATAGTGGACGGCCGCGCCGGAAGCGGTAAGACGGTCATAGCCATGCACAGACTGGCGTGGCTGTTGTACAACTACAAGACACTTGAGAGTGACAATGTCATGATACTGTCTCCAAACAGTATATTTGGCGATTATATATCAGAGGTTCTCCCGGAGCTCGAGGAGAACAGTGTGCCTGAGAAGGAATTTGACAGTCTGCTTGAGGAGCTTCTTTTCATAGAGGAGGAATATGAGAGCAAGCTGGATCAGTCGGAGTTCATTATAGACAGCGGCGATAAGGACAACCAGAGGATGAGAAATATCAAGGTCAAGTCGTCCATCTCTTTCTACGACAGTTTCAATGAGTATCTGGACAGGTATGTGTCAGGTATAAAGTTCAGAAATTTCCACTATCAGAAGGTGGAGTATACAGGCGAGGATATAGCTGCCATGTTCAATGGAAGATTTGCGAGAAAACCAGTGTATGAGAGATTCGAGAACATAGCATATTTCATAGTTGACAGGGTGGAGGATAATTCACCAAAGGAGTTCCCGGACGAGAAGAAGCGTAATCTGGCAAGGCAGATACAGAAGCAGATGGTAAATTTATTTGCAGAGAGGAATCTGGTTGAGCTGTATGTTGGATTCCTGGCGGATATGGAGAAGAAATATCCGGGTATATCGGAGTACAGAAATGAATATGGAAAGATATGCTATGAGGATATCCTTCCTATACTTTACCTGCAGGTGTATTTCTACGGATGTCATTCCTACAACAATATCAAGCACCTCGTCATAGATGAGATGCAGGATTACAATATATTCCAGTATGCGGTGATAGACAGGGTGTTTGGCTGCAGGAAAACTATCCTCGGCGACAGGTATCAGGTGCTCTTCTATGATCCTGAGGAGACTGTTGTGGATGTTCTGACGAAGATATTTGCAAAGAGGAACGGACAGGGCGGTTATGAGCTCAAGGAGCTGTTCGCGTCGTACAGATCCACGGCGGAGATCACCGAGTTCTGCAACGGTATACTTGGCGGAGAGGGCGTAGGCGGCAACACTGTGGAGAGACACGGCAGAGTGCCTGAGGAGATACAGTGTGAGTCACTGGATGAAGCTGTGGAGTTCATAAATGACAAGCTGAGCTACGGAGACATGGACGCCTACGACAACATAGCAATCCTGACAAATGACGAGGCAGACGCCTACGAAGTGTACAAACAGCTTTCCGAGTGCACCGAGGTGACGCTCATCACCAATCAGTCGGTTGTCTATGCGGGCGGTGTGGTCGTACTTCCAAAGTTCCTTGCAAAGGGAATGGAGTTCGATGCAGTGTACGTCATGACGGACGGAACCTACGACGGAAGCATGGTCACAAGACATGCGCACTATATAGCCTGTACGAGAGCACTCCATGAGCTGTATGTGCTTGATTTGGAGCAGCCATAGGAGTGATACAAAGACAGAAATATTATATCTAGAAATATTTTTCGGGAAAATCGCGATTCCAACTGAACATATATGATGTACTATACGGCATTTCCGCTTTGGAAGATGCCGTATTTTTTATTGTTGCTATATCTACAAAGAAATGTTATTATTAAGGAAACGTGAAAACCAAAAATAGTTTCTGAGTTTCCTGAGCGGGAAGTATGTACAGGAAGCTGACAGACACGGATGGACAGGAGGGAGTTATGGACGGAGAAGCACAGCAGCAGCTTAAATTGAGGATATACGAGGCGACCATAGAAGAGTTTCGGGAGAAAGGGTTCAAATTCACCATGGACGATATGGCAAGACGCCTTGGTGTGAGCAAGAAGACCATATATCAGGTTGTGAGGGACAAGGAAACATTGTTCTTTGACACGGCGACATATATATACGAGCAGATTAAGAGAAGTGAACAGGCGGTTATGGATGACGACCGCCTGACCACGGTGGAGAAGATAAAGGCGATTCTCATAGCCATGCCGGACAGCTACAGCGAGCTGGATTGGCGGCAGATATACCAGTTGGAGAATTCATATCCACGGATATTTGCCCGGGTGAGAGTAATGATGGAGCAGCAGTGGGATAATACCATAGAGCTTCTGAAGCGCGGAATTGCCGAGGGTGTTATAAGGAATATTCCGATTCCGGTCATCAAGACGATGTTCGAGGCCACACTTGAGAAATACATGGAGACTACAGTTCTGATAGACGCGGGACTTACATTTGACGAGGCGGTGCAGTATACACTTGATGTACTTATGGATGGCATATCCTGTAAGGAGTAGGAACCGCTATGAATGAAGTGATTATATGGAATTGATGCCCGCGGCCGGTTTAATTCACCGGGGTGAGGTGGGCAGTATATATTAAAGACAGGAGGATGTGCTATGGGCAAGAGATCTGAGGTTATATTTGGCAACAGGATGAGCAGTCAGGTAGTCAAAAAGGCGGAGAACTCCAAAGAGAGATTTGTCAGGAGATTCGGTGATGACAGTGATGTGGATTATCCTCTTGCAGTTGTGAAGAATCCGTATATTGGGGATTCTCTTGGGGTTTCAAATATTGTGATCGACGGCGGAGTCAGTGATGATGCGGATGCCGGTGAACGTGAGGCGTTTGACAGGGACAAAGGAATCATAGTTGGCAATATAAGGATGGGGTTCGGACATTACAGAATATCCATGGCGATAGCGTCTGCAGCGAATCATCTGGGATACAAGCCGTACTGGATGGATCTCAATTCCTACAGTGAGACCACTGGAGGAAAGGTTATTGAGGCACAGAATAAGCTCTATTCCCTGGGATCCAGGATATCGGGAAAGAGCAAGGTTTTCAACAAAGCTGTGTGGGAGCCGATGAACTATGAGGGCTTCAGGAAGCTGTCATACAATGCCTCGGATCAGATGAACGCGGAGCTTATGACACCCGTATTCGGGAATGTTCCGAAGGATATCCCGCTTGTGGCGACACATGTGTGGCCTGCCCAGGCGGCGGTCCACGCAGGAATGAAGCATGTGGTGAATGCAATCCCTGACAACTGGCCTATGGCGCTCCACCTTGCGGAGGGAAGCCTTCACACGGTTCAGACCAGATCGGCATACCTCGGATACAGGACCCTGAACGGAATGCAGGGCGACGAGGTGCTTAAGCCTATGCCCGGTGATTCAATCAGATACGTTGGACACTATATAGACCATGAGCTGGTGGCAGCCATAGAGGAGGACTGCGACAGGAGAATAGAGAGAAGAAAGAAAAAGGCACCGATGCGTTTCCTTCTCACCATAGGAGGTGCCGGAGCACAGAAGGATATATTTGCAGCTATCATCAGGACGGCGCTTGCCAGCGTGAAGAAGGGCAACATGGTCCTGTATGTAAATGTGGGCGACTATATGAACGTGTGGGAAGAGCTGGTGAGAGAGATACCCGCCATGGAGAGCCTTGTCACTACACATTTCGATGACTGGAGCGACACCACAGCATTTGCGGATAAGGCTCTTAAGGAAGAGGTGTACGGAATACACGCATTTTGCCATGAGAATATATATGAGGCTGTGTACTGCACCAACCTTCTCATGAGAAGCTGTGATGTACTCATAACGAAGCCGTCTGAGCTGGCCTTTTATCCAGTTCCAAAGCTGTTCATCAAGAGAGTTGGCGGGCATGAGCAGTGGGGGGCGATACACTCGGCGGAGATCGGAGATGGAACACTGGAGTGCCGTGATATACCGCACACTCTACAGATGATGAAGCTGTTCATGCAGGATGACAGCATACTCACAGATATGTGTGAGAACATAAAGCGGAACAAACTGGATGGAATATACGACGGAGCGTATGAGGTCGTAAAACTGGCGATGGATATGAAGAACTGAGAATGGAGGGTTACATTATGTATAAGGTAAAGAAGAAAGAGACATTTATACCATCATCAAATGGCAAGGACAAGCTGCACGTTATCGTGTGGGAGCCACAGGGGGAGATAAGAGCGATACTTCAGATATCCCATGGAATGATAGAGCTGATAGACAGATATGATGAATTTGCAAGGTATCTTGCAGCAAAGGGCTTTGTGGTGGCAGGAAATGATCATCTGGGACATGGACTCACGGCGGCAAATATGGATGAACTTGGATATATGAATGCCTACGATGCGAGCAAGGCAATAGTCGCGGATCTTCATAGAGTTACTAGAAGTCTGAAGAAGGCATACAAAGGAGTACCGTTCTTCCTGATGGGACACTCCATGGGTTCATTTATGGCGAGACGATACATGAGTGACTACGGCTGGGATCCAAAATATCCGTCACCTTACACGGAGGGCTCAAGTGTGGACGGCTTTATCTGCATGGGAACTGGAAGCATGCCTGAGTATATGCTGCAGATCGGAAGACTTGTGTTGGAGCTTGAGAAGAGTCAGCACGGCGAGAGATACAGAAGTACCCTCATGGAAGTGTTGGCATTTGGAACATACAACAGGGGTATCCCGAAGACCACTATCGTGGACGGTGAGGTGAGAAAGAGGACGAATAAAGACTGGGTGAGCCGTGACCCGAAGCGCGTGGATGCATATGTGGATGATCCGCTGTGCCAGTTCTCATTTACCCTGAAGGGCTACGAGACGCTGTTCAATACACTCCACTATATACAGGAGGACAGGAGCATAGCGAAAATACCGAAGAATGTGCCGGTTCTGTTTGTGTCCGGTGACAGGGATCCTGTTGGACATTACGGCAGGGATGTTCTGAAGCTCTACGAGTTATACCACAGGAGAGTTTCGCACAATGTGGCATGCTATCTGTATGAGGACTGCAGACACGAGATACTGAATGAGCTGTGCAGGGATAAGGTATTTGACGATATTGACAAGTGGCTTGAGACAAGGCTTGCTGATATAAAAAGATAGGCAGATAGCATAGTTGATATAGTGGTTTGATACGGATGACATAACAGAGGATGTATACTTTGATTCCTGTTAAGGAGGTTATATATGGGAGAAAATTCACAGGATAATACACAGAATGGCGCACCTGAGGGCGGCCTTCAGAAAAAGACAAAGATAGCCTACGGAGTAGGGGCCGTGGGAAAAGACATGGTGTATATGCTGGTAGCCAGCTATATACTGTACTACTACAATTCTGTGCTTGGCGTCAGCTCAGTGTTCATAGGAACAGTGCTGATGGCGGCGAGAGTGTTTGATGCATTTAACGATCCTATCATGGGTATCGTGGTGGCAAAGACCAGAAGCAGATGGGGAAGGTTCAGACCGTGGATATTCTCGGGAACCGTGCTGAACGCGGTTGTCCTCTATGCGATGTTCGCCGTGCCGGAAAGCATGGGAGCTGGTGGGATGAAGGTGTTTCTGACAGTGACATATTTCCTGTGGGGAATCACATACACGTTGATGGATATTCCGTACTGGTCCATGATCCCGGCCATCACTGAGCCGGGCAAGGAGAGGGAGAATCTGTCTGCACTTGCAAGATCCTGCGCGGGCGTGGGTTCTGCCATCCCTACTGTACTTACTATGATAGTAGTTCCAGCCATCAGCGGCGCCGCCCTGGCGGCGGACAAGCTGAAGATCACGGATTACCGCATCGGCTTCAAGTGGTGGGCTCTTCTGGTTGCAGTGGTGTTCGTCATCTCGGAGGCCATTTGCGTGGCAAATGTAAAGGAGAGGGGTGACACAGTAGTGGAGTCCCATGGCATAGGTGAGATGTTCCATTCGCTGGTGACAAATGACCAGGCTCTGGCGGTGGTCATCACCATAGTGCTCGTAAACTCTGCACTCTATATAACAAGCAACCTGCTCATATATTTCTTCACATATGACATAGGAAGTGAGAGCGGATATGCGCTGTTCTCCGCATTTGGCGGCGGTGCGCAGATACTTGCTATGATGCTGTTCCCGCTCTTTAGAAAGAAGATGTCCAAGAGAAAGCTGTTTGTACATTCGGTAGTATATGAGATCGTCGGATATGTGATGCTGCTTGCCTGCAGCCTTGCCGGTGTTACCCGTATGACGGTGGGCGGAGTGCCTTGTTGGTACGTTCTGTTCATCCCGGGACTTCTGGTATTTGCGGGAAGCGGACTTCTAAATGTGCTGATAACTGTGTGTCTTGCCGACAGCATAGACTACGGAGAGTACAAGAATGGGCAGAGAGATGAGAGCGTCATATGCTCCATGCAGACATTTGTAGTAAAGCTTGCATCGGGAGTTGCAGTGTTCTTTGCCGGACTTGCGATCAAATGGGTCGGACTTATCCAGCCGGCAGATGGAACATCGGAAGTCATAGAGCAGAGCACAGGAACTCTCATGGGACTTTCCATGATGATGACGGTCGTTCCGATAGTCCTTCTCATCATAGGACTTGTATTCTTCATCAGGAAATACAAGCTGACCGAGGAGAGGATGCAGGAGATCATGACGAAACTTAGATAGGAGGAACCGCTATGAACGAAGTTCATACTCGGAATCGGTTCCGACGACCTGCCCCGCTCGCATATGCGAGAGGGGCGATACATATTAGATAGGAGGAACCGCTATGATCAGATATATAGAAGAACATCAGGTATTCATACTGGAGACAAAGTCAACGCAGTATGCCATGTGCGTGCGCCCGGATGGACACCTTGAGCACCTGTACTACGGTGGCAGGAGTCTGGACTGCGGAGATCAGAATATTGTGGGACTTTGGGATGTGGCACATGACCGCAGCCTGTTCGAGACCGGCAATGCCATAGCGCTGGATGGTGGACTTACCTTAGAAAGTCTGCTGCAGGAACTGTCGTCAACCGGCAAGGGGGATGTCAGCGAACCATTTGTCTGTATGACACATGCAAATGGCAGTACGACCTGCGACTTTGTGTACGAATCATACGAGATAAAAAACGGCAGGGATGAGCTTGAAGGACTTCCGTGTGCGGTGGAATATCATAGGGGGACAGATGGCAGATTCAACACAGTAAATGAGCAGCAAGGCACAGAAGTGGGAAGCGGTGTGGCTGGTGGATTGCAGAGCATACAAGCATATGAGCGACAGAATACAGCGGGCGAGGTAACACAGCTCACCATAACCCTCCGGGACAAATTCTACAGACAGAAGCTTGAGCTAATATATGTCACATGGGATGACTGCGACGTGATAACCAGAAGTGCCCGCCTGACAAATGAAAGTGATGACGTGGAGCGGGTGGACAGACTTATGTCCATGCAGTTTGATATGAGAATGTATCAGGAATATGACATGATACATTTCGGAGGAGCCTGGGCAAGGGAAATGCACAGATCGGTGCACCCTGTAAGGCAGGGAAGAGTGTCTGTCTCATCGTCGATCGGAACCTCGGGCAGCAGGGCCAATCCGTTCTTCATAGTGGTTGAGCACGGCAGTTCAGAGGAACACGGTGAGTGTTACGGCTTCAATCTCATATATTCAGGAGACCATATGGAGAGCTGTGAACAGAATTCATATGGACGTATGCGTATACTCAGCGGCATCAATCCGGAAGGATTTTCATTTGCGCTTGAGCCGGGACAGTCATTCCAGTCGCCGGAGGCGGTCATGACATATTCAGATTCAGGATTTGGCGGTGTCAGCAGTCATATGCATGCATTTGTCAGAAGACATATAGTCAGAGGCCGCTGGGCGGACCGGGAGAGGCCTGTTCTGCTGAATAGCTGGGAGGCCGCATACTTTGATATAAATGAGAAGAAGCTGCTGAAGCTTGCAAAAGAGGCAAAGAAGTGCGGCATAGAGCTGTTCGTCATGGATGACGGCTGGTTCGGACACAGGGACAATGACACATCCTCACTTGGAGACTGGCAGGAGAACCGCAGCAAGCTTCCGGGCGGAGTGAAGCAGCTTGCGGACAAGATAAATGCACTTGGACTTGACTTTGGCATATGGGTAGAGCCGGAGATGGTGAACGAGGACAGTGATCTCTACAGGGCACACCCGGAGTGGGCGGTCAGAGTGCCAGGACAGAGCCACGCCGAGGGGCGTCATCAGATGCTTCTGGATCTCACCAATAAGGATGTGAGAGACCATATAGTGGAAGCCATGACAAATGTGTTCTCATCTGCCAATATCTCGTATGTTAAGTGGGATATGAACAGGATCATGTCTGACCGCTACAGTCAGACGCTGCCGCCTGACAGGCAGAGTGAATTTGGACACAGATATGTGCTTGGACTCTACGACATCATGGGAAGACTCACGGAGCGTTTCCCTGAGATATTGTTTGAGGGATGTGCCGCCGGGGGAAACAGATTCGATCTCGGTATACTGTGTTACATGCCGCAGATATGGGCGAGTGATGACACGGATGCCAGGGAGAGGCTTGAGATACAGACGGGTTACAGCTATGGCTACCCTATGTCGGTAGTCAGCAGTCACGTGTCCGGATGCCCGAATCACCAGACACTCAGAGTCACCCCGCTTGAGACGAGATTCGGAGTGGCGGCATTTGGCGTGCTGGGCTATGAGTGCAATCTGTGCGATATGAAGAAGAAAGATCTGGAGGCAATAGAAGAGCAGGTGGAGTTCTACAAGAGACACAGGCGCACACTTCAGTTCGGCGAATATCACAGGATCGAGAATGACACAGTGTCAGATCTCCGGAGGAATGTGTACCAGTTCATGACGGTTTCACAGGATGGCTCCGAGGCGGTGTCCTGCTATTATGAGGGACAGGTGATACCGAATTACACTTACAAGCATATGCGGACTAAGGGACTTGACGAGAATGCAGTTTATGTCATGGAGGGCAGAAGTCTGCAGTACAGCGTAAAGCTCATGGGAGATCTCATCAACACTGTTACGCCGGTGCATGTGAAACCTGATTCCCTGACCCAGAGTGCGATAGACAAAGTGGTAAAGCTTCAGGGCGAGAAGGAATATGTAAAGGCGTCCGGTGCAGTGTTTAACCGCGTTGGAGTGAACCTTGCTCCGAACTTTGCGGGAACTGGCTACAACGACCAGAGCGCTCTCTGGACAGAGCATGGACTGAGGTTATATACCTTCACCAGACAATGATATATATGATCACATGCAAATGCTCATATATGGAATTGAATCACAGAAAAAACTTACATTATAAAAATAGTGGAAATAATATATGAAATGTGTTATTTTACTCTTATAGAGAACTGTTCCTAATAGAAAATTATAAATACCAGAAGGAGGACTATACAATGAGTGAGAAGCGTAACACATGGCAGAAACAGGTCATATACTCTGTTATAAAGGAGCTCAAGACTCATCCTACAGTCCAGAGTCTGATAGATGAACTGGAAAAGAGAGGATATAAGATAGGCAAATCAACTGTGTACAGGGTGCTCTCTGATGCGGTTGATGAGGGAATTGTCATGAATGTGTATTCAGGGGACAAGATGGAGCATTTTGATGGCAATACCGAGAATCACTATCACATACGCTGCAAGGTATGTGACAGGATATTTGACAGTGAGCTTCCATATCAGGATTCCATCACACAGATGGGCGTGGAGGCGGACAGCGATTTCGTCATACTGTCACACAACCTGGAATTCATCGGGATATGTCCATCCTGTAAGGACAGCCTGAAAAGTCTGTGATGGGGAAATGCAAAAGACCGGTACACATAAACGCATATTGTATGCGGTGTATGTGTACCGGCCTTTTTGTATGTGCAGGCAATGCCAAGAGCCTGTATCTTATCTGCTCTGTCAGTCTCTCTTTTTCTGTGAAATGATATTTGCAGATTTTATTTCCTTCTTTATAAATTCAGGAATCGCGGAATTGTCTTTCTGGTCAGATTCAGGTGTGTCAGGCTGCGCCTCAACTGTATGTGAGTTTACACTTATAGGATCCACGCGTGGATTGCTGATAAACGTCTTGTTGGCCGAAGGCTTTACAACTGTCATTCCGAGGATGGACTTCTTGTTGCGAAACTCTCTTTCCTCCTCTGGTGTGCGCTCAGGGGCGGCATCCACCAGATTGCCGTCTCCGAAAAGGTCTATCTCAAAGCTGCTGTCATTTTCCTCCTGCTCATCATCCGTATCGTCATCCAGCGCATCTGTAATTATCGGTTCTGCGTGGATGGAAGTATCCATATCGTCGTCTGCAAATGCACTGTCGAGATCAGGATCGTATTCATCAGCAAATGCGCTGTCAAGATCAGGGTCATATTTTTCATCTGATTCAGTGTCGCCAAATTCAGGATCGGAGTCGACATACTCCTCAGGCTTCTCAAAAAATGTAGGATCTATATCGAGCTTGAAGTCGACCTCTGAGTGACCCACTTCAATGCCGCAGTCGTTGAACAGCTTGGTCGTGTAGCAGTTTTTCAGCTTCTCGATGAGTTCAGTGTTTTCGTACTTGAGCTGTTCGAGTATGTTTGCGATTATCATTCCCTGATATTCATCCGTCCATCCGTCCTCAAGCTTTACTGCGATACCGAGCTTCATGCTCTTTATCGCCATACATATAACACCCCTGGAGCCGTCCTTCATTATGAGGTCAGGATTCTGGTTGATATAATATGAAGGTGTTCCGTAATCGTTGATCTTCTCAGGATATTTGTGGATGCATGAGAAGTTGTAGTCTATAGTCTCCCGGAGTTCGTTTGACAGGCTGAATGGATCCATGAGCTTTGCGTAGGACATGGCGATGCTTCTAAGTGGCAGTGCAAATACCGGAACTCCACAGCCGTCTATGCCGAGCCCAATCTTGAAGGTAGGGGTCTGGCTGAGCATGGATATGAAATTGATTATCTGCTGCTGTACAGGGGAATCCTTGAGCTGGTAGCCGTCCGGCTTACCGGTGAGCTCTCTCTGGAGCAACATAAGGCTGAAATGTTTTCCCGAGCAGCAGTGCTGAAGTTTGCTCTGTCCCTGCCTTGGGTGGAGCTTTGATCTGTCGGTGAGCTTTGCCGCCAGCGCTGAAGCTGATGTGGAAGCGCATGGCTTCATGATCATGTCATCGGGATTCAATCCTGTCTTGCGCGAGATCTCCTCCAGCACAAATATATGATGGTTGCTTCCCCAGTGGGAAGAGTTGAACATGGCAACATCCTCGTCGGTGAGGTTGAACCTTCTGTGAAGTCCTGCCAGCAGTGTAGGCAGCACCTGTATAGGCTTGCTTGCGGAACGCATGAAAGTCTGTTTCTCTATGTCGCCAAGGTAGGCGATTGTATCTCCTGTGGATGACACAACTGCGATGGAGCCGCGGTGTGCATTCTCAACAATATTTCCACGGTATTCTTTTACTAATATCTCTGACATATATTCAACACCTCATTTGTATTTTGTATGATTTTCTTCTGATATAGTCATTATATGAAAAAGATATCCGTTTGCAAAATGAAAATTACATAATATATAAGAAAAATATGAGAATGTAATTGAGTGTAAGTAAGTAATAACTAAAAAATACCGCCTGATACTGACAAAATACATCATTTGTCATATATACCCTGAGTAAAAAATGTTTAAAAAAATCGAAAAATGCGCATTTTTTTTGTGAAAATGCATAAAAAACTTTGATTATTATAAAAAGGATGGTATAATGTCTTTATAATTTTGCATGGAGAGGTGACTTACATGATTAAAAAAGAAATGATCGCCATGCTCCTTGCTGGTGGACAGGGCAGCCGTCTTGGGGTTCTTACATCCAAGCTTGCCAAGCCAGCGGTAGCATTTGGCGGCAAATACAAGATAATCGATTTCCCACTGAGCAACTGTATCAACTCAGGGATTGACACAGTAGGTGTACTTACACAGTACAGACCACTCAGACTTAACCAGCATATCGGAATCGGTATTCCTTGGGATCTCGATAGAAACATTGGTGGTGTCACAGTTCTTCCACCATACGAGAAGAGCAACAACAGCGAGTGGTACACAGGTACTGCCAACGCTATCTACCAGAACATAGAGTTCATAGATTATTACAATCCAGACTATGTTCTCATACTTTCCGGTGATCATATCTACAAGATGGATTATGAACACATGCTTGACTATCACAAGTCCATGAATGCGGATGTGACACTTGCCACATACCAGGTTCCATGGGAGGAGGCAAGCAGATTCGGAGTAGTTATAACGAATGATGACGGCATTATCTCAGAGTTTGAGGAGAAGCCGGAGAACCCAAGAAGCAACAAGGCTTCCATGGGTATATACATATTCAACTGGAAGATCCTCCGCGAGGCACTTGTTACCATGAAGGATCAGCCGGGATGCGATTTCGGTAAGCATATTATTCCATACTGCCATGAGAACGGCAACAAGATATGTGCATACGATTTCAAGGGATACTGGAAGGATGTAGGAACTCTCGGTTCATACTGGGAGGCAAACATGGAGCTTGTCGACATAGTTCCTGAGTTCAATCTGTATGAGGAATTCTGGAAGATATATACGAAGACAGACGCCATACCACCTCAGTACATAGATGAAGCGGCAAAGGTATCCAAGTGTATCATCGGAGAGGGGACCGAGATATACGGAACCGTTAAGAATTCAGTTATAGGCTCTTGTGTAACCATAGGAGAGGGTGCGGTCGTTAAGGATTCGATTATAATGAATGGGGTTACGATCGAAGCTGGTGCCTATGTTGAAAAGGGAATCATTGCCGAGAATGTCAAGGTTGGTGCAAATGCCAAGCTTGGAGTTGGTGAGGAAGCTGTCAATGAGATGAAGCCTAATATCTACGCATTTGGCCTTGTTACTATAGGTGAGAACTCAGTTATACCTGAGGGCGTAACAATAGGTAAGAACACTGCAATATTCGGTGACACAGATCCTTCGGATTATCCGGACGGAACACTTCCGAGTGGCGGTAGTATTATAAAGGCAGGTGAGTAGACATGAGAGCATTAGGAATTATTCTGGCAGGTGGTAACAGCAATAAGCTGGGAGATCTTTCAGCAAAGAGAGCCGTTGCAGCCATGCCTATCACAGGAAGCTACAGAGCAATTGATTTCGCACTTTCCAATATGACCAATTCTCATATTCAGAAGGTAGCGGTATTCACACAGTACAACACAAGATCACTGAATGAGCATCTGAACTCAAGCAAGTGGTGGGATTTCGGAAGAAAGCAGGGAGGTCTGTTCATCTTCACACCTACCATCACAGCAGCTAACAGCTACTGGTACAAGGGAACAGCAGATGCACTTTATCAGAATATCAAGTTCCTCAAGGAGAGCCATGAGCCATATGTAGTTATCGCTTCAGGAGACGGTATCTACAAGCTCGACTACAACAAGGTTCTTGAGGAGCATATAAGCAATGGTGCAGATATCACGGTTGTATGCAAGGATATGGCACCGGGCGAGGATGACATCAACAGATTTGGTGTTATCAAGATGAACGAGGATGGCAGGATCATAGACTTCGAGGAGAAGCCTCTTGTGGCAGGAACCAACACGGTTTCCATAGGTGTATATGTCATAAGAAGAAGACAGCTCATCGAACTCCTTGAGACATGTGCCAACGAGGGAAGAAATGATTTCGTAAGAGATATTCTCGTGAGATATAAGGGTGTCAAGAGAATTTACGGATACAAGATGGACAGCTACTGGAGAAACATAGGAACAAAGGAGTCATATTACAGAGCTAATATGGATTTCCTCAAGAAGGACGTAAGAGACTTCTTCTTCAGACAGCATCCGGATATCTACTCAAGAGTGGATGATCTCCCACCAGCAAAGTACAATGCAGATGCGGTGGTAAATAACAGCTTGATCGCAAGCGGTTGTATCATCAACGGAACCGTTGAGAACTCAGTTATATTCAAGAAGGTATACATTGGAAATAACTGTGTGATCAGGAACTCGATCATACTTAACGATGTCAACATCGGTGATAATTCCATCATCGAGAATTGTATCGTGGAGAGCAGGGATACACTCCGCGCGAACACAGTGCATCAGGGAACACCTGAGGACATCAAGGTAATAGTGGAGAAGGATTTCAGATATGCGTTGTAGGATGCATACGGTATAAGTAGTACAAATGACAGTTGCGTGTGGGATCGCAATGTGTGTCAGGGTTAAGGGGGTAATTCAGATGCAGATAACTGATATCAGGATCAGAAGTGTTGAGAAGGAAGGCAAGATGAAGGCGGTTGTTTCTATTACGATCGATGACGAGTTTGTTGTGCATGACATCAAGATCATCGAGGGTGAGAAGGGCATGTTCATCGCGATGCCGAGTAGAAAGGCAGCGGATGGAGAATATAGAGATATCGCTCATCCGATCAATACAGCTACAAGAGAGCGTCTGCAGAGTATGATTCTTTCAAAGTATCAGGAATCTTTGGAAGAGTAATACCAGTCTCAAATAGACATTCAGAGCCAGTGCTAGAGGCGTAAGTCACCAAGCTGATAGCATTGGCTCTTTTTATATGGTCTTGTAAAAAAATATAGTATAAAGTAGAATGTATCTGTTCAGATCCAGATAGAATATGGAGGATATAATAATGGTAAAATCAGTTATACTTGCGGCGGGCAAGGGAACAAGAATGAAGTCAGATAAGCCAAAGGTAGTTCATCAGGTGATGGGAAAACCGATGGTATATTATTCTATAGAAGCGGCGCGCCAGGCGGGTGCAGACGAGGTGTGTGTGATCGTTGGATACAAGGCAGACGAGGTGAAGTCAGCCATAGCTGCCAGTGTCAACGATGTGAAGGTTGACTATGCGCTTCAGGAGGAGCAGCTCGGAACAGGCCATGCGGTAAAGTGTGCTGCAGATTTTATTGGACGTGATGGGGATGTGATCATACTCTGTGGAGATACACCGCTTGTGACAGGGGATACACTCAGAAAAGCACTTGATTTCCACAAGGAGAGTGGGAATGGTGTAACTGTAATATCGGCGATGCTTGATGATCCATTTGGATATGGAAGGATCATAAGGGACGGTGACAGCCTGGCAAAGATCGTGGAGCAGAAGGATGCTGACGAAGCGGAGCAGGCTGTGAAGGAAGTTAACTCGGGCATGTATATATTTGACTGCGCAGCACTTCAGGACGCACTGTCACAGATATCAAATGACAACGCCCAGGGAGAGTATTATCTTCCGGATGCGATAGAGATAATAAAGAAAATGGGGCTTCCGGCTTCCGCTGTTCCGATGGACGATGCTGACCAGATAAGAGGAGTCAACACCCTGGAGCAGCTTGCAGATGCTGAGAAGATCATGGAGAACAGATAACAATAGAACGATCCACCTGGGTGGAGGAAAATGGAGAGACCAAATGAAGATCATAGTTGGACTTGGCAATCCCGGTGCGAAATATGCCGGAACAAGACACAATGTAGGATTTGCGGTTCTGGATGAGCTGGCAGAGAGACATAATATAAGGATAGACACTGCAAAGCATAAGGCACTTATAGGAAAGGGTATAATAGACGGAGAGAAGGTCATACTCGCCATGCCTCAGACATTTATGAATCTCAGCGGAGAGAGCGTAAGGGCGATAATGGACTTCTACAAATGCACGGTTGAAGATCTGATAGTCGTGTACGATGACATAGATCTTGACGTCGGCAAGCTCAGGATCAGACAGAAGGGAAGCGCCGGCGGTCATAACGGTATGAAGAATATCATACAGCACGTTGGCAGCCAGGAATTTGTCAGGATCAGAGTGGGTGTTGGCAAAAAACCGGATCACATGGATCTGGCTGATTATGTGTTGTCGAGATTTGGAAAGGAAGATCTGGCGAATATAAGAGAGAGCTGTGGTAATGCCTGCGATGCGGTGGAGACCATACTGGCGGATGGCACAGTTGCAGCTATGAATAAGTTTAATTGAGAGTGATGGAGAATGATACGTGTACTTGGTGAGCCATTTGAAAAACTGAATATATATACAGAGTTGAAGGAGTGGCTTGCATCCGGAGATGGATTTGTCAATGTGACAGGTACGACGGGCGAGGGCACGGACAGAGTATTCATGATGCAGGGCATCGGTGATGACGCATCGGTGCGCCTGATACTGACATATAACGACAGGCGTGCGGAGGAGCTGTACAGCGATATGAAGTTCTACGGAAGGGATGTATATATGTATCCTGCAAAGGATATTCTGTTCTTCAGTGCAGATGTCCACGGCAATGCTATAATCAGACGGCGCATGGAGGTCCTTCGGCGTCTGGCAACGGGAGAACCATGTACGATCATAGCCACGGTAGATGCAATGTATGACAAGATACCTGCACTGTCCTATATGAAAAAATACGTGATAAATATCCATGCGGCACAGTCTCTTGATCTGGATGAGCTCAAGGGCAAGCTGGTGGACCTTGGTTATGAAAAAACTGACAGTGTGGAGGAGCCGGGACAATTTGCCATACGAGGCGGTATCGTGGATATATTTCCGCTGACTGAGGAATGTCCATACAGAATAGACATGTGGGACGATGAAGTCGATACTATCAAGACATTTGATGCGGAGAGCCAGAGATCCATAGAGAATGTGGATGAACTTGTAATTTATCCCGCGGGAGAGATGGTGCTTTCAAAGGAGAGGATCGACAGAGGTATACACAGGCTGGAGGCAGAGCTGAAGCCGTATGCGAAGAAGCTTAAGGATTCATTTCAGACGGAGGCGTATGCCAGGATAAAGGGTGAGATAGCCACGCTGAAGGAACAGCTCACGGAGTTCAGTGCGATATACGGAGTGGACAGCTATGTTGATTATTTCTACAGTGACACGGTGTCTCTGGTGGACTGCCTGCCGGAGGATGCGTACATTTTCATAGATGAGACGAAGAAGGTCACGGAGAAGGCGGATGGCAGTGAGAAGAGTTTTCTTAGCAGCCTGACGCACAGGCTGGAGGGGGGATATATCCTCCCGGGGCAGATGAAGGTTCTGTTCACTTATGATGATGTTCTGGAAAAATGCAGACGCTACAAGGTTGTGGGCTTTGACTCATTTGTGGGTGAGGATGATCGTGTAAAGTATGCTCACCGCGTGGAGATCGAGAGCAGGGAGGTTCACAGCTACAGGAACAATTTTGATGCGCTGGTTACTGATATCAAGAAATGGAAGAAGGACAAATACAGCGTCCTGTTCGTATCGCCATCATCGGTCGGTGCGAAGAGAATGGTCGATAACCTCATGGACAATGACGTCATATGTCATTACCTGAACGACCCGGACAAAGCTCTGGCTGCCAGAGAGATGGCGGTCATGCCGGGAAGGCTCAGAGCCGGTTTTATGATACCGGAGATGAAGCTCATCGTGGTCAGTGAGGGAGATGTGTTCTCCAGCAAGACATCACATTCGCAGGCTTCGAGGAAGAAGCTGCCGCGTGCCGGGGAGATAGTAAAGTCATTCTCGGATGTGAGCGTGGGCGATTATGTGGTCCATGAGAAGTACGGAATAGGTATCTATCGTGGGCTTGAGAAGATAGAGGTCGACGGCGCCTTGAAGGACTATCTGGTCATCGAGTATGCTGAGGGCGGCAAATTATATGTCCTGGCTTCCGAGACGGACAGGATCCAGAAGTACAGGAGCAAGGAGAGCCGAGCCCCGAAGATCAACAGACTCGGTGGCAGTGAGTGGCAGAAGGTAAGAAACAAGGTTAAGGGCCATGTCAGCGAGGTGGCTCAGCATCTTGTAAAGCTGTACTCAGAGAGACAGGCGAGGGAAGGCTTTGCCTATTCCCCTGATTCCGAGTGGCAGAAGGAGTTCGAGGAGACATTTCCTTATACTGAGACTGACGATCAGTTAAAGGCCATAGAGGATGTCAAAGCGGACATGGAGAGCCATAAGATCATGGACAGACTGGTGTGCGGAGACGTTGGATTTGGCAAGACTGAGGTGGCGATCCGTGCTGCGTTCAAGGCTGTCGGTGACAGCAAACAGGTTGCGTATCTTGTGCCGACCACGATCCTTGCCGAGCAGCATTATGAGACGTTCACAGAGCGAATGAAGGATTATCCGGTGACGGTGAGACTGTTGTGCAGATTTTGTACTCAGAAGGAGATAAAATCTACACTCAGAGAGCTGAAAGAGGGCAAGGTGGACATAGTCATAGGAACCCACAGGCTGCTCTCAAAGGATGTGGAGTTCAAGAATCTGGGACTTCTCATAATAGATGAGGAACAGAGATTCGGTGTAAATCACAAAGAGAAGATAAAAGAGATGAAGACCAATGTGGATGTTCTGACACTGACGGCGACGCCTATCCCGAGAACACTCCATATGAGTCTTGTTGGAATCAGAGACATGAGCCTGCTTGAGGAGCCTCCGGTGGACAGGAGGCCGATACAGACCTATGTCATGGAATATGACAGGGAGCTTGCCAGGGAGGCGATTGCCAGAGAGCTTGCAAGGCATGGTCAGGTATACTATGTGTACAACAGGGTAGAAGGCATAGAGAGATTTGCGGATGATGTGAGAAGCCTCGTGCCATATGCAAATGTAGAGCTTGCCCATGGACAGATGGATGGCCGCACGCTGGAGGACATCATGTACCGGTTCAACAAAAAGGAGATAGACGTGCTTGTGTGCACGACCATCATAGAGACCGGACTTGATATACCGAATGCAAATACCATAATCATACACGACGCTAACCTGTTTGGTCTGGCACAGCTCTACCAGTTACGCGGAAGAGTTGGCCGCTCGGACAGAAGTGCATTTGCATTTATGTTCTACAGGCGCAACAAGATGATATCCGAGGTCGCTGAGAAGAGACTTAGAGCGATAAAAGAATATACGGATCTCGGCTCGGGAGTCAAGGTGTCCAAGGCGGATCTCAACATCAGAGGTGCGGGAAGCGTCCTGGGCGAGAGTCAGTCGGGCAACTATGAGGTCGTGGGCTATGACCTTTACTGCAAGATGCTTAATGATGCGGTCAGGGAGCTCCGCGGCGAGAAGGTTTTCCATGAATACGAGACGGAGATAGACCTTCCGGTGGATTCGTTCATCCCTGAGACGTACGTCAAAAACGACTTTGTCAAGCTGGAGCTTTGTAAGAGAATATCCCTCATCAAGAATGAGGATGAGTACAATGACATAGTGGATGAGCTCATTGACAGATTTGGCGACATCCCTGACGAGACAATGAATCTTCTTGATGTGGCACTGTTAAGGGCAAATGCAAATATCTGCTTCATAACCCGTATATGGTACAAGGACGGAGACCTGAGATTTGTCATGTACAACAGGGCTGACATAAATGTAGATGGGATAGATGAGCTCGTTAAGAGTTATTCAGGCAGGATGAAATTTGTCATGGGGGCAAAGCCTGAGTTTATATTGAAGCTTGGACGGGAGGAGAAAAATGATCTTCTCAGAAAGGCGGAATTTGTCGTGGCGGATATGTCCCAGATGTTGATAATGACCCACAGTGAAGAAGACAGTGTGGATAACAAAGCATAGATAATGAGTTAGAAATATACAGACAGGAGAATACAAAGATAAGGAGGTGCGGTTCAGTTGAAGAGATGGTTGTGTGTGCTGCTGGCGCTCATATGTGCATTTGCCGTGACTGGATGTGGCAGTGATGCCACTGAGGAGACTGGCAAGGAGGTAGTTCTCAGATACAACGGGCAGAACATAGAGATAGACGAGGTGTATATTTATGCCCAGACTGTGAAGGAGGAGTACGAATCAAAGTATGGCAGTGACGTGTGGAAACAGAGCATAGTGACTGATGATGGTCTGGAGATGGATGCCGTGGATGCAGCAAGGCGTCAGGCGATATCAAAGCTCATAAAGACCAAGACTCTTATAACCAAATCCGGGGAGTACGGCATAAGCCTGACTGCAAGCGAGCAGAAGGATCAGGATACGGCGGCGCAAGAGTTCTATGACAAATTGACTGATGCCCAGATCGCAGAGGTTGGACTTGAACTCGATACGGTGAAGAGAGTTTTGCGTGAGAGCGCACTGGCAGACAAGATATATGATTATGTGATGAAGCAGAGCTCCACGGAGATATCCGATGAGCAGGCCAGGATGAGTACATTTTATGACATGTTCTTTGAGTGCTACTCGGAGGACGATTATGGAAATATCACCCTGTACTCACAGGACAAGATAGATGAGCAGAAGAAAAAGGCGGATGAGGCATATGAATCCATAGAGGAAGCCTCGGATGGCACAGATATGGATATATCATTCCTTGGAAGCGCAAAGGAGCTTAAGTATGCGGGAACACATACGATGAGCAGGGATGATATATTGAGCACCTATGGCCAGGATACGCTGGACATACTGTACAGCATGTCGGATGGCGAGATATCCACGGTGGTGGAGACTGAGTATGGTTACCATATATTCCAGATGATAAGCATTACGGATGAGAAGGCCACGGCCGAGAACAAGAAGAAGCTCACGGATGCCGCTGATGCGGAATACTATGACAACCTTATGAAGGACTGGATAGATGAGCTGGACAGCGGATATTCATACAGTAAGAGGGTGGATATGGATGTGTACAACAAGATAAAATTTGACGCATAAGAGGAGAAGAAAGATGGCAACAGTATACGATATCAATATTAAGAAGCTGGATGAAAAGGCAGTCATACCGACATACGGTTCAGAGTACGCAGCGGGGGCGGATCTGTATGCGTGTCTTGATGAGGCGATTACTATAGAGCCGGGACAGACGGTGATGGTTCACACGGGTATAGCCATGGAGATACCTGAGGGATTTGCAGGACTTGTGTATGCGAGAAGCGGTCTGGCATCCAAGAAGGGGCTTGCACCGGCCAATAAGGTTGGAGTTGTGGATGCGGATTACAGAGGGGAAATCATGGTTGCACTCCACAATCACGGAACCCAGGCACAGACGGTTGAGCCTGAGGAGAGAATAGCACAGCTTGTGATCGCTCCTTATATCGTTGGAGCATTCCATCAGGTGGACGAGCTCAGCGATACAGTAAGAGGAGCCGGCGGATTCGGTTCAACAGGAAAGTAACAAAAAAGCGGCCGGGCATCATCATTTTAATGGTGTGCCAGACCGCTTTTCTTTTATTTAAAATACTTTCCGCTTTCATCCCACAGGACTGTGGTGCCTGTCTTCAAGGACTTTGGTACATCTATGATACGCTGGTTCCTTGAGCCCTTGAATCTCAGTGACAGATCCTTCTGTTCGTCTATGAATTCTCCGTCCACAAGGACGTCAATGTAGGAGAGAAGTTCTTTTGTATACTCCCATTCATTACACATGCGGTCTAAGAGATCGGTTTCAAATGTATAACCGGTGTAGCACCAGATGGTCTTGTCAGGGTAGGTCTCCTTGAACTTTCTTGCCAGAGGAAGAAGCCCCTGCTGGTTCACATATTCCATAGGTTCTCCGCCGAGCAGGGAGAGACCTGCTATATAGTCCTCCTTGCAACTATCTATTATGTGGTTGATCTCCACATCCGTGAACGGCTTGCCGTAGCCGAAATCCCATGTGTCAGGGTTGAAACAGTTCTTGCAGTGGTGTGTGCAGCCGGATACAAATACAGACACTCTGACGCCGGTTCCGTTTGCCACATCAAATAGTTTGATATCTGCGTAATTCATAATGTGATCCCTTCTAAATTTATCTTAAAACAAAAGTATGGCCTGCGTTGCCCTCTACGACATGCAGACCATACAATTGAAATTATTAATGCATACTGTTATTTTATATCAGTTGCCTGAATATATCAAGTGTTTTTCTATAAAAGACTATAGATGAAGCACTCTTGCCTTTATCTCTTTGGTCTTGCCCACGTTCCAGAAGTTCTCGCCCAGATAACCGCAGGTTCTTCTGGTAACATTCATCTTGTTGTGATCCTTGTTGCCACACTGCGGACATTCCCATTCGCCGTCATCGTTGATGAGGATCTCACCATCGTATCCACATACATGACAGTAGTCAGACTTGGTGTTGAACTCAGCATACTGTATGTTGTCGTATATATATCTTACGACCTCTGCCAGAGCATCCAGGTTGTTGCGCATGTTTGGTATCTCAACATATGAGATGGCACCACCTGATGATATGGTCTGGAACTGGCTTTCAAATCTGAACTTGCTGAATGCATCGATCTTCTCACGGACATCAACGTGGTAAGAGTTGGTGTAGTAGCCCTTGTCTGTGACATCCTTTATGGTTCCGAAACGCTCTTTGTCGATACGTGCAAATCTGTAGCAAAGGCTCTCGGCCGGAGTTCCGTAGAGTCCGAAGCCAAGTCCCGTATCTGCCTTCCATTTGTCGCAGGCTGCGCGGAGCTTGTGCATAAGCTTCAGTGCAAATTCCTCGCCCACAGGATCTGTGTGGCTCACACCACGCATGAGCTTGGTGGTCTCATATACACCGATGTATCCCAGTGATATGGTTGAGTAACCGTTGTGGAGCAGTGGATCGATGACCTCGCCCTTCTTAAGTCTGGCGATGGCACCGTACTGCCAGTGGACTGGGCTGACGTCAGAGGTTACACCCTCGAGGGCTCTGTGGCGGCACATGAGTGCGTCGTAGCAGAGCTGCAGTCTCTCATCCAGAAGACTCCAGAACTTGTCATCGTCTCCCTTTGCAAGTATAGCTATCTGTGGAAGATTAAGACTGACAACTCCCTGGTTGAAACGGCCTTCCCATTTATATTCTCCGTTCTCATCCTTCCATGGGGAGAGGAATGAACGGCATCCCATGCATGAGAATACATTTCCCTCGTAGTTCTCACGCATCTTCTTGGCTGATATGTAATCAGGGTACATTCTCTTGGCAGAACACTTGATGGCGAGCTCTGTGATATAGTCGTACTCACCGCCCTTGAGGCAGTTGTGCTCGTCAAGGACATATATGAGCTTAGGGAATGCAGGTGTAACATACACGCCTGCCTCGTTCTTGATTCCCTCAAGTCTCTGTCTGAGGATCTCCTCGATGATCATGGCGTTCTCCTTGATGTACTCGTCGTCCTCTCTGAGGTTGAGGAAGAGAGTGACAAATGGAGACTGGCCGTTGGTGGTCATCAGAGTATTTATCTGATACTGGATAGTCTGAACTCCTGACTTCAGCTCGTCCTTGAGTCTCTCGGTGATGAGCTTCTCAAGTGTGTCAGGGTCTATCTTGTCGCCGAACTCTTCGGTGTATCTCTTTTTATATTTGTTGTAGCTCTTTCTGAGGTACTTTCCAAGGTGACGGACATCGACTGACTGGCCGCCGTACTGGCTGGATGCGACAGATGCGATGATCTGAGTCACGATGGTACATGCCACCTGGAAGCTCTTCGGGCTCTCTATGAGCTTGCCGTTCATGACTGTGCCGTTGTCAAGCATATCCCCAATGTTGATAAGGCAGCAGTTGAATATAGGCTGGAGGAAATAATCTGCGTCGTGGAAGTGGATGGCGCCCTCCTCATGAGCCTTGGAGATCTTCTCAGGGAGGAGCATTCTCTTGGTAAGATCCTTTGATACCTCTCCTGCGATAAGATCACGCTGTGTGGATGCGACGGTGGCATTCTTGTTGGAATTCTCCTCCATGACATCTTTATTCCTGTTCTGGATAAGACTGAGGATAGAATCATCAGTCGTATTTGCCTTTCTGATGAGCTCACGGCTGTATCTGTATATAATGTAGGTCTTGGCAAGGACAAACTTGCCGTCGGCCATCAGCCCCTGCTCGATGATATCCTGGATATCTTCAACGAGCATTCTCTTTCGGTTCTTGGCTTCGATGCTTCCGACGATCTCCTCGATCTTCTCGTCAGAGATCTTCTCACAAGGCTCTACCTCCGAGTTAGCCTTCTGGATAGCCAATATGATCTTGCTTCGGTCGTAAGTAACAGCACGACCGTCTCTCTTGATAACTTGCATTTCCCATTCTCCCTGTGTGTGATGTGAATGGGCGTTAAAAAAAAGTACGCCCCCTAAATATTGTATACTACCATACAGAAGACATCAATATATGGTATGCTGACTGAAAAAGCCGCAAAAAAATTAGCGACAAATAAGGTGCCTCGTCGCAAATCTCACACTGATGTCTCAACATGGTCGATTATATCATTCCCAATTTTGTTTGTCTACAGGTTATTTGCAAAAAGTACAAAATATAGAAAAATAAAAAATATGTAGACACAACATATTGTGGATTTGCCTTTGATTAATGTGGAACAGATAAAATACATCACAAAAACAGATGTAAAACTGCCTGTTATAGGAATGTGAAATCATTTGTGAGAATTCTATGAATTATTTCAAATTGCTTTATTTTTACAGGAAAATATGGTATAAGTTTACTCGTTGAAGTTTATCATGAAGATGGTTACACTTCTAATAAAAAGTAAAAGAGGTATGATTATGCGAAAATTTAATAAGGGATGTGCAGTTGTTCTTGCACTCGCTCTGTCCATGTCATTTATGACAGGCTGTGGCGACAGTAATGGTACGAGTGGAAAGCTGGATAATACAGCGAGTAAGGCAACATCTTCTGATGCTACAGAGAGTGCTGACAATTCATCAGAAGAATTTGCTTCTATAGAGGATATGGTGGATCAGTATGCGGCAGATGTCACACTCGGTGAATACAAGGGCATGGAGTATGAGGAGAAGGGCACTGATGTCACGGATGATGAGGTTCAGGCCAAGGTTGATTCATTTGTGAACGGACTTGCTACATTTGATAAGGACACAACCAGCGAGGCGAAGAACGGAGATACAGTAAATATTGACTTTGTGGGAACTGTAGATGGTGAGGAGTTCGATGGAGGCAATACCAATGGCAGCGGATATGATCTCGTCCTTGGTTCTGGTTCATTCATAGATAACTTTGAGGATCAGATAGTTGGACATAAGCCGGGAGAGACATTTACCGTGAATGTAACATTTCCTGAGAATTATGGCAAGGATGAGTTAAATGGCAAGGCGGCCAAGTTCGAGACGACACTTAACTATATAAAGATAGATAAACCGGCTACATACAATGATGAGCTGGTTGCAAACAATACTTCATATAAGACAACTGCTGAGTATGAGGCATCTGTACGTGAGCAGCTCAAGCAGGACAAGGAGAATTCAGCTCTTGCAAGTGCTCAGAATGAGGTCATGGTTGCCGTTATAAACAACAGTACAATAGAGAACATATCAGCAGATGATGTTCAGGCGAATGCTGACAAGATCATAACATCCATAAAGACTCAGGCAGAGACAAACGGAATAGAGTATGACACATATATCTACTATTACTATGGATATGATGACAGCGCTGCATTTGAACAGTATGTACAGCAGGTTTGTGAGGAATCACAGAAGGAGAGAATGGTCGTATGTGCCATTGCCAAGAAGGAGAATATCAGTGTCACAGATGACGAGGCTGATAAGTATATAGCTGATTATGCAACGAAGAACAGTGTTGATGAGTCTACGCTCAGACAGAATCTTACAGACGTTGAGATAAAGTACAACGCTCTGGCAGAGAAGGTCATGAACTTCCTTATGGACAATGCAAAGGCGACAACTGGAGCAACAACTGAGGCTGCAGAGACCACAGAGTCAACAGAGGCGGCTGACGCAGAGCAGGCTGAAGAGTAAGTAAAGGGGTACGGAGAAAGATATGAGAGCAAAGAAGATATTTGCAGCAGGAATGGTGGCAGTCATGTGCGCAGGCCTGATGACAGGCTGTGGCAGCAATGACACAAAGAGCCAGTTTAAGAAGTTTTCAAAGTGTGCGACTATAGACAAGGCGGCATACACTGATATCGAATATGTTCCGGCATCGAGAGAGGTGTCCGAGGACGATGTAAACAGTGCGATAAGCAGTTTTTGCAGTGACAATTCTGAGACTACAGAGGATAAGACCAGCACAGTGGCAGATGGCGACAAGATCAATGTGGACTATGTTGAGACTGTCTCAGGAACAGAGAAGGACAGCAAGACAGATTACACACTGACCATGGGAAATAACACTCTTGGTGATGGCAGTGACGATCAGCTCATAGGAAGCAAGCCGGGGGATGTCAAGACGATCACAGTGACATATCCTGATGATTACAGCGACACAACAGTTGCCGGACTTACAGCAGAGTACAAGGTTACGATCAATTATATATCAGTTACCACGGTGCCTGAGTACACAGACGCACTGGTCAAGAAGGCTACTGATGGTGAGTACACAACAACCGATGACTACACAGCACATCTGAAGGAAGATCTTCAGAAGGACAAGGACGATTCCGCGGACGAGACAGACAGAGCTTCTGTTCTCAAGGCTGTTGAGGAGAAGGTTACATTTGACAAGTATCCTGAGGATGAGGTAGCTTCATACGTTCAGTCCATGGTGTCAAATGTGAGAAGTGCCGCAGACAACTACGGAATCGACTTCGAGGCATATATGAAGTATTTCTATGGATATGAGGACGAGGCATCATTCCTTGAGTACCTTCACACCACAGTTGAGAACGTCATGAAGGAGAAGATCGTTGTGTCATGCATAGCAATGGACAATGACCTCATCGCCGATAACGCAGACATAAAGGCGTACAGACAGAAGGTTATGGACAAGAACAATCTGGAGAATGACTCAGACGTGGACAAGTATTACTCAGAGTCAGACCTGATGTTCTATGCCACAGAGGAGAACGTGCTTGACTATCTCATGAACAGATCAGTTCAGGTGGAGGCAACTGCAACAGATGCATCTGAGGCAGGCACAGAGGAGTAAGCTGCACGCGATATATTTGAATATGGATAAGCTGATAGAGACCGAGGTTTTATGCCCGGTCTCTATTGTCGTCTATAGACAAATGAATCTGTGGTTTATCCACATTGACTAAGGGGCTCCGGGAATTTAAAATAAAAGAGAACATGTCTTTATTTTAAAGATAGAAAAGGAAAGGGGATATTATGAGAAAGAACATTGCGAGAAAATGTCTGTGCATTGCTCTGGCTTCAGCCATGATGCTCGGTGAGGCGGGCACGGCTATGGCAGCCAGTGTGGAAAATGCGGCAGACGGAAGAACTGCTGCCACAGTGGCGGCGGAGGAACAGGCTGAAGTGGCGGCAGCCAATGTCAGCATATGGTATGCGGGAGCTTATAAGAACTCAAGGACTATAACGATCAACGCAAGCGGCCGGGCTTACAGAGTTGAGGTCTGGGTCAATGGAGTAAAGTGCGGGGAACAGTACAACGGAGAGGACCAGCAGTCCTTTAGTATTAACTGTGAGATCCCGGCGCTGCTTGATTCCACCTACAACGCAGAGGTCAGAGCCTACGATTCAAATGGAGAGGTGACTGTACAGAAGGTTTCACCGGTCAAAACTGACAAGGTGAGCTTTGATGGTGCTCCTAGTGTTAGTGCAGGATATACAGTCGGAAGCACTGGCTATGCAAAACCAGGCTATGTGTCTGTCAGCGTATATCTTGATAGCAGGCATTCAGATGAGGTCAAGTATGAGGTTCAGAGAGCGACCAAGTCAGGTGGGCCATTTACCACGATTGCAACGGGAAGTGAATCTTACACGTCAAGACTTGCATATCTTGACAGCACTGCGAAGACCGGAACTACATATTATTACAGATTCAGGATCGTGAGCGGTTCAGATCAGTATGTGAAGACGAGCAAGGTCATAGCTACAAGTAAGACAGCTTCAGTAAAGGTGGGCATTCCAGAGGTGGATCAGCTCTATGCTTCAAGCATGAATGTATCAGAAAAGATAAGTAAGCCGGGAGTATTCCTGTGGATGACCAGCAATTTTGCAAATCAGTACGATGTGTACCGCTCAACAAACAAGAGCAAGGGCTACAGAAAGATAAAGACTATATATTCTGCTGATTTCACGGACACAGCGGTCAAGAGTGGAACGGTATACTACTACAAGGTAGTGCCAAAGTATTACGACTCACAGACACGAAAGATAACAACAGGAAAGACATCTGGTGTTGTCGGCGTAAAGTTTATCATGAATGCAGCAGGTGCACCTAGCCTTATACAGACAGGCAACAGATCACTGAAGTGTACATGGGCTGCGGACAATACCGCAGACGTATCATACGAGGTATGGGCAAAGAGAACAGATATAACCGGTGATGCATACAAGCGTATGGTGGTCACCAAGAAAAACTCATGCACCCTTACAAAGCTTGATCCGAACGGAACATACAAGGTGATGATAAGGACAGTCAAGAAATCAGGAGCTGCCGTGAGATATGAGACGACAGATACATCTGAGAGGACCATGGGTTACACCAAGAGAGTCCAGGATCTGACTGCGGGAGCTGTATCTTCATCACTGAACGGCAGGAAGGATGTCCTGTCTGTAAGATATTCTCTCACATGGTACAGAGACTGGGGCGCATCAGGATATGTTATATCAGGCCTCAACAGCAGTACAGGCAAGATAGAGACCATCAAGAAGATAACATCGGGAAAAAAGACATCATATACATTTACAAACACAAGTGCCAAGGGCAAGGAGCGCAAATACTCTCAGATATATGTGAGACCATATAAGGGAAAGGCAAGAGGCGAGGATAACACTCTGTGGAATTCAGAGATGCCAAGTGCAAAGCGTGTTAAGGCTGTAAAGAAGAGCACAACATCGACCAAGATAACATGGTCTGCTGTAAGCGGGGCAAAGGAATACTATGTATACAGAACTACAGAGCTCGGTGTACGCCAGTACATAGGATCGACAAAGGCAACTAACTTCACGGATGTGAACGTGACAGACGGAATGAAGTATACATACTCTGTTGTTGTAGGCACAGACTTTGGATTCAGCAGCGGATATGATTTGTATAGCAGTGACTATACACATAAGCTTGCATCACCGGCCATAACAAAGGTTGTAAACGGTTCCAAGGGTACAGCGACTGTAACATGGAAGAAGGTTACAAATGCAACCAGATACTATGTATATCGTTCAACCAGCAAGAATGGAACATACAAGCTGGTCGGCAAGACTGGAGCTACAAAGCTTTCATACATGAACAAGAAGCTCAAGAAGGGAACGACCTATTACTACAAGGTTGTGGCTTCAACAGTTAATGATGGAGGAAAGACAGTCAAGTCAGTTGCATCACATGCAAAGGGAATAAGGATCCGCAAATAGATGAAAAGGGGTAAACTATGAAGAATAGATTGATAAAGAAAGCTTTATGCGTGGCGCTTGCTTCAACCATGGTGTTTGGTGATGCATTGCCAGCAATGGCAGCAGACGGCAGTGCAGATGTACAGTCCGCTCAGGCTGAGGTGGCGTTTGCTGAAGAAGCATCCATAACATATTTTAGTGTAGGAGGTCAGGATACCGTAAGCAGCGGTTCTGTACATATAAGCGCTTTGGGATATGGAACAGAGGCTGTTCTCTATGTAAATGGAGCATGGTATGACTCGTGGACAGGCAGTGACTATGACGGAAGCTGGCATGTGGATACGGAATTCAGAGGAGTTGCCGGTGCGACATATCAGTTTAAGCTGGTAGTCAGTGATGACAATGGACAGACGGTGTCGCAGGAGTCGGGAAAGATATATTTTGAAGCACCTAAGTTCAGCCGCAGCAGGAAGCCTTCAGAATACGTATCATATTCTACGGGAGATACCGGATATAGAGAATTAGGTGGAGTATCTGTGTCGTTCCCATTTGACAGCTACGTACAGAATGATATCTGGTATGAGGTGTACAGATCCACAAAGCCATCAGGAGGCTTTACGAAGATTTTGTCAGGCGTCGGTTACATGTATGGAGCTTCTGAAGTGAGGTATTATGATGATAATGTAAAAGTAGGAAATACCTATTACTATATGGCGAAGATAGTAACCGGAACTGACTCATACAATAAGACATCCAGGGTTGTAGAGACATCAGCCGTTGCAAAGGTGGACTGCAGGCTTGGAACAGCGGAGCTTTCAGTCGATAGAGGCGCAAAGGGTGCTGATATAACGGTAAGCGATTACGGCGCTGCCAACCAGTTCGATCTGTACCGTTCAACCTCAAAGACAAAGGGATTTAAGAAGATAAAGACGATATACACACCGGAGTATACAGATACAACAGTTAAGGCTGGAAAGACATACTACTACAAGGTTGTTCCAAAGTATTATGATGCCTCTACCAGAGCGGTTTCAAAGGGAACTGCAAGTGAGGTCCGCGGCGTAAAGATACTCATGGGTACCACAGAGCTCACAGCGGTTCAGAACACAAAGAGCTCAGTAAAGCTCACATGGGATAAGGCAGCCGGAGCAAATATGTATGAAGTCTGGTATATGAGATCCGATATATCGGGAGACAGATATAAGAGAGTCGTTGCGACAAAGGGAACATCATGTACCATCAAGGGACTTGCATCTGGCGCTGAGTATTCATTCAAGCTTAAGAGCCAGAGCGTTTCAGGTGGAAAGGTCATTTGTGAGAATGTGGTATTCACATGGCTCCAGACAGGATACACGGAGAGTGTGAAAAAGCTGGAGGCTGTTTCGACTACAGTATCTGCAAGCAAAGACAAGAAAAATCTGACGATATACACCAATCTCAAGTGGAACAGAGTCTGGGGAGCTTCAGGCTATAAGGTATTTGCGAGAAATAACTACACAAATAAGCTTGAACAGATTGCAGTAATCAAATCGGCAGCCAGAAATTCATACAAGTTCAAGAATACAGGAAGCATCAGTAAGGGCATTAAATATTACAGTGCATACGTAGTGCCATATAAGGGAAAGAAGCAGGGCGAGATGACATCCGTCAGCGTCAACTATATCCCTCTTGCTAAGAATGTAAAGGCTGTGAGAAAGTCCACATCCGAGGTCAGAGTTACATGGTCAGCGGTGCCTGGTGCAGATTCTTACACAGTATACAGAATGAACCCTGTTCTCGGCACAACCCAGTGGCTGGGACAGACAAAGTCAACAAACTTCAGTGACCGCAAGCTCACGACCAAGCTTGAGTATACATATTTTATACAGCCATCGACAAATGTCAGCGGTGTTAACTGCAGCATTGACTATGAAGCTGCAAAGCAGTATAAGGCAGTGTATACACATGCTGTAGGTACACCAAAGATGTCAGGTGCATCTAACACCGGAGCCAAGAAGATCACAGTAAAGTGGAGTAGCGTTACAGGAGCGAAGAACTACGTAGTATATCGCACAACAAAGAAGAATGGTAAGTACTCTAAGATCGGCACAACATCATCATGCAGCTTTACAGACAAGAAGGCTGCAAAGGGCAAGACATACTATTACAAGGTCGCTGCAGTGGCAGTTAACGACGGTGGATGTGCTGCTCAGTCAGCATACTCCAAGACCGCCAGTGCCAAGAGCAAAAAGTAATGGCATATGTTAGGTAATAACAAGCAGTAGATATATTTGCGGGAAAACATATATACATGCATGGAAATGTGGTAGATATGTTTTCCCTTTTTTATGGGAAAATGCTTGCGGAAATGCAAAAAAAGTGGTTGACATACCAAGGCAAACAGTATATTATATTAACGTTCGTTGTGAACATGCGGAAGTGGCGGAATTGGCAGACGCGCAGGCTTCAGGTGCCTGTGGTAGCAATACCGTGTGGGTTCAAGTCCCATCTTCCGCATTTTTTTATACCATAGTATGCGGAAATGCTGAGCTGTGGAGTCAATAATTTATGATATTTAGGAGGTATGTGCGGCAATGGCAGAGAAGAAGAATGTGGTTACTTATTCAGGTCTCAAGAAGATAGAGGAAGAGCTTCAGGATCTGAAGGTTAATAAACGTAGAGAGATCGCAGCTAAGATCAAAGAGGCCAGAGAACAGGGAGATCTGTCAGAGAATGCAGAGTACGATGCAGCCAAGGACGAGCAGAGAGACATCGAGGCAAGAATCGAGCAGCTTGAGGCAATGCTTAAGAATATAGAAGTAGTCGACGAGGATGAGGTCGATACAGGAGTTGTGGGTATCGGATGCAAGGTAATTGTATATGACTACGAGTTTGCCGAGGAGATCGAGTATGATATCGTGGGATCATCACAGGCTGATATCATGAACAACAAGATCTCTGATGAGTCACCAGTTGGAATGGCACTCAAGGGTGCAAAGGTTGGTGAGGAAGTTCTGGTGGAGGCACCGGACGGAGAATTTAAGTACAGAGTACTTGATATTAAGAGACAGGAGCTGTAAGAGAAGATGGCAGAGCAGAATAACAAGGGAAAAGATCAGGATCTTAATAAGCTGCAGATGGTGCGCCGCGAGAAGCTGGCAGACCTTCAGGCGGCAGGCAAGGATCCATTTGTCATAACAAAGTATGATGTGCAGCAGCACAGCGCAGATGTGAAGGAGATGTACACAGCACATGAGGCAGAGCTTCTGGCTGGTAGACAGACACCTTCAGTTGAGGACCTTGAAGAGGCAGAGAAGAGAGAAGTTTTAAACAACGATTACAATGAGAGAAGGGCCATCATGGATGCTTCACCTATCAATGTGAGCATCGCAGGACGTATGATGTTCAAGCGTGTCATGGGTAAGGCTTCTTTCTGTAACATTCAGGATCTTAAGGGCAACATTCAGGTGTATGTTGCAAGAGATCAGATCGGTGAGGAGTCATACGCTGACTTCAAGAAGTCAGATATCGGTGATATATATGGAGTTAAGGGATATGCATTCAGAACAAAGACTGGTGAGATATCCATACATGCAGAGGAGATCACACTTCTCTCTAAGTCACTCCAGATCCTTCCTGAGAAGTTCCACGGACTGACAGATACAGATATGAGATATCGTCAGAGATATGTGGATCTCATCATGAACCAGGACAGCAAGGAAGTATTTATCAAGAGATCACAGATATTAAAGGAGATCCGTAACTTCCTGGCAGGACGTGACTTCATGGAGGTTGAGACACCTATGCTGGTCAGCAATGCCGGTGGTGCCGCAGCCAGACCATTTGAGACACATTACAATGCACTCAATGAGGATGTAAAGCTCCGTATATCACTTGAGCTCTACCTGAAGAGACTTATCGTCGGCGGTCTTGAGAGAGTATACGAGATCGGACGAGTATTCCGTAACGAGGGTGTTGACACACGTCACAACCCTGAGTTCACTCTGATGGAGCTGTACCAGGCATACACAGATTACTATGGTATGATGGAGCTCACAGAGTCCATGTTCCGTTACCTCGCAGAGAAGGTATGTGGAAGCACCAAGATCTCATACAACGGAATCGAGATCGACTTTGGCAAGCCATTTGAGCGTCTGACTATGGTTGACGCTATCAAGAAATATACAGGTGTTGATTTTGACCAGGTTGCTGATGACGCTGAGGCGAAGAAGATCGCTGACGAGCATCACGTAGAGTACGAAGAGCGCCACAAGAAGGGCGACATCGTGAACCTGTTCTTCGAGGAGTTCTGTGAGGAGAAGCTGATCCAGCCTACATTCATCATGGATCATCCGATCGAGATCTCACCACTTACGAAGAAGAAGCCTTCAGACCCTACAAAGGTTGAGCGTTTCGAGCTCTTCATCAACACATGGGAGATGTGTAACGCTTACTCAGAGCTGAACGATCCTATCGATCAGCGTGAGAGATTTGCCGCTCAGGATGCGAATGCCGCAGCCGGAGATGACGAGGCTGAGCACACAGATGAGGATTTCCTCAATGCGCTTGAGATCGGTATGCCTCCAACAGGCGGTATCGGTTATGGAATAGACAGACTGGTTATGCTCCTTACAGATTCACAGGCGATCAGAGATGTTCTTCTGTTCCCGACAATGAAGAGTGAGGGTGGTTCAGATTCTGATTCAGTATCTGAGACAGCCGGTGACAACAACGGATTCTTCACACCAAACGAGAAGATCGATTTCTCCAAGGTAGATATAGAGCCACTTTTTACTGATGAGGTTGATTTCGAGACATTTTCAAGATCAGACTTCAGAGCGGTAAAGGTTAAGGAATGTTCAGCAGTGCCAAAGAGCAAGAAGCTCCTTCAGTTCACACTGGATGACGGCACAGGCACAGACAGAACCATCCTCTCAGGAATCCATGCATTCTATGAGCCAGAGGAGTTAGTCGGCAAGACACTTATTGCAATAACAAACCTTCCACCTAGAAAGATGATGGGAATCGATTCATGCGGTATGCTTCTTTCAGCTATCCATGAGGAAGAGGGCGAGGAGAAGCTTCACCTTCTGATGGTTGACAACCATATTCCTGCAGGTGCGAAGCTGTACTAAGAAATAGCATTTACAAGATAGCGAGGATTGGAATTTAGTTGTTCTAGTAGCTCAAAAACATGGATGTGCCACATTTGTGCCACAAATTTCAAGAGTTTGGTGCACAACTATTCATCTTGGTGCAAGACTTAATTAAATAATTGCAAAATTGCAAGGACACTTTTCAAGAGAAATTTTGAAGAGTGTCCTTTTTGTGTCATGGGAAAAAACTAGGAGGAATAATTAAATGTTAAAGATAAGGCTTCAGGGAACAAAGAACGATATCCGCTGGTTTATTCGTCTGTTACAGAGGGATAAGCGGCTGGATCTGGAGAATGTTTCGACATTCTTCAACAACGCAGGCACGGAGCGATATAAGCGAGTGTATGCAGAAGTTTACAGAAGCAATATAGTGGTAGATCCGAAACGGAAAATACATCCGGCGTAGATATTCTTTATCAGAATACAGATGGTGGTCAAATCAGCACTGACGGTGAAAATTGGATTGCCGAAGCAGATTACGAAAGGAACAATGCAGCACCTAATGTGCAGTGGTGGACAGCCGATGAGTATGAGGCATAGTCTTGCATACTCAAGTGGTTCATCAATAGCAAGAGCATTTAATGCGCAGTCTGAACAGGGTGTGGTTTTCAAATTTTTTTCAGCTTCCCAGCAGCCAATGCGTAGCATATAGCCAGCACTTGTATAAACATCAATGCTATTGCGTTGTGGATTGTATTCTGCAAATATCGTTTTCATCGTATCTTATTTTATTTCATCTCCTTATCGTTCAAGTAATCATTCGTTACAAAAATCAAGAAGCATTTCAATCAGTTCACCATGTCAGTTTCATTTTGTGTTATACTGTGTTATATGATTTTGTTTCCCTTGCTTTTTCCCTTACCAGAGTCCGTAAACACTGATGGAACGATATAACACAAGGGAATATATAAGGGAAAGCTCACATGTCACAAACTTAGTATTTTCAATGGTTTGTGAGAAATTTGATAACAAAATATAACAGTTATTAAATTCTTTAAAATAGGTGAAATCTCAATCGGAATTGACCGAACTCTTTGAGCGTGGGATGCTTCTTGTCCGAAGGGCAAGAAGATGGAACAGAGAAGGAGTTTAATAACTCGGGATTGTAAGGAGGAATTGAAGTTTGAAAGAAACCGAAAACAAACAGAAGCATTTGCCTGTGATAGGTGTTGGACCGCTTATCGTAATACCTCAGTTGGTTGTTACCGTATTAGCCATCATTCTGTCGGAAATGGGGATAATATATTCGCTACAAATAAAAGAATTGAAAACCCCCTTTATCATCATTGGAATTATGCTGATTTTATTGGGAGCATGGCTGTGGTTTAGCTCAAATTTCAAAGTCAAGATAGATGTCTGCATTAAAGAAAATCATTTAGTTACATCTGGCGTATATTCAATGGTGCGAAATCCAATATACAGCGCATTTTTTCTCGTGTGTATCGGAGCGTTTTTTATAGAGACAAATATTATTTTATTTGTTCTTCCTATTGTTTACTATGCATATATGACAGTGTTCTTAATAAAAACAGAAGAAAAATGGCTGAGTGAATTATATGGGCAAGGATATGAAGAATATTGTAAAAATGTGAATCGCTGTATTCCTTGGATTCCAAAGAGAAAGTAAACTTCAAGTTTGGAGAATTGAGAAAATCGGAATTTATAGGAGGAAGAGATGAATAAGCTAATACCTAAAATAGGTGCAGCAATAGTGACAATAACCGTTTTCCTTTTTGCAATATTTATGATAGTAGATTTTCCATTTGGTTCATACTTTGTATGTATGTTTTTACCGATAGGCTATATCATGATGGCGGCTGGCTTTCACCATGAAAGTGCAAAGGAACAACGAGTATCTGCAAATATAGGAATGATTTTTTCTGCAATATATGCGGTATTGATTTTCTTGGTATATTTTGCACAGACCACAACCGTAAGACTGGAAGATATAAATGAGCAAGCAATAAAGATATTAGATTTCCAGAGAGGTGGTCTGCTTTTTAATTACGACCTGCTCGGATATGGAATGATGGCTCTTTCAACTTTTTTTATCGGACTTTCTATTAAGGCAGAAAGTAAATCTGACAAATGGCTGAAATATCTGATGATTATACACGGTGTCTTTTTCATTGGTTGCTTTATAATGCCTATGACAGGTGTTTTCACAAGTATGGCAAATGGTGATAACGGCAATGGTGGCACAATCGCACTTCTGTTTTGGTGTGCTTACTTCATTCCAATAGGTATATTGTCGTATAGGCATTTTGAAAAAGAAAAACGATAAATTCCAATTTGTCGGGCTGAGACAATATAACAATTAAATATACTTAACAGCGTTAGAGCATTTATGTGAGATAGCATAGATGCTCTTTTTTGTGCCTTTTGGGGCAATGTATATGAATGCGACTTTAGGACATTTTGTCCAGAAGTTTAGATAAAATTTAAGGAGGAACATGAGAGATGTGCAGCAGAATGTGTACATTGTGGGTTAGAGCACCTACAGAATGAAGAAGAAAGCAAAAAAATACAATAGGAGGACAGAACAATGGTCGATGAGTTGACGCAGGAGTCATTCCAAACGGGAAAGGCGATTGTGACTGTCAGCGTGGATCTGATTACTGCCATTGCAGATGCCTGTAAGCGTTCTGAGGAACAGAATCCGGGTATGAGTGCGGAGCAGAAGGAAACTCTGCTTGGCAAGGTCGTTGATAAGGTGGTTTCCAATTACAAGGAGACACATGGATCACTAAAGGAGTTTAACCAGGACGGCAAAGACGTTACTTCCATTGATGTAAATGATGAAAGAACAGCAGAAATATTGAAAAAGGCGTGTAAAAAAAGTCATATTCCTGTGGATATGAAGGAAGTTACACGGGCAGATGGTTCAATCACACATACAGCATTTTGCGAAGTAAAAAACATTGATCAGGTGGCAGCATTACTCAAACCATAGAATATCTACACCGAAAGCAACTATTGTTCAATTTGAAATAATCACAGGAGTTATTTTGCCGGCACTATTAGTTTTGGTTATTGCAGTGATTGCGGTTGTTCTTGGAAGAAAAGTAAAAGCGGAGAAAAAACATATTGGAACCTTGACTGCCCTTGGATACAGAAAAAATGAAATTGCCATGCACTATGCGTGGTATGCGATTATACCGGGAGTAGCAGGTGAAATACTTGGTCTTGTTTTAGCATTTATATTGGTAAAACCCATGGCAGGAGCGATTTTCTTCAAATTGGAAAAACTTCCTGTTATATATACCGTTGATTGGTTGAATGTTATTCTTGCGATGATTATTCCTGTTGCAGCTTATACGATTACTGCAATATTGAGTGTATTGCGAATCCTAAAGATGAGTGTTACCGATATGCTGAGTGGAAGAAGCAATAAAGGAAAAGAATCGCGTCTGTTGGTACAAAGCGAAATGAATTTTAAAAGAAAATTTCGTATTCGGACCTTACTTAACAACTATGTTAGAACATTGGTTGCAATTTTAGGGATTGTAATCAGTGGATTAATTATGTGTGTTGGAATCATGATGCATGATTCTTGTCGTAACTATGAGGATAACGTAATTGATGATATAGGAACATTTAATTACGAATATCTATTAAATGGCTTGACGTATGCTGACCAGGACGGAGAGAAATTGCTTTCTGCTACTTTTGAGGTTGAAGGTAGTGATAATAGTGTAATGCTCATGGGGCTTGATAAAGATAACCGATATATTAATTTGCATACAATCGATGACAAGGAGGCTGATATCGATGGAAAATATTATATTTCATCTATGGCATCAGAAATTTTTGGCGTAGATAAGGGTGATACATTCACAGTTTATGACACAGCTACTTTAGAAAAATACGATATTAAAATTAGTGGAATTATTAATAATAAGGCACAGTCGGTAATCTACTCATCTGCTGAAACGGTTGCCGGATTATTAGGAATAGAAGATGGACAATATAATGTAATAATATCGGATAAAAAGTTGGATATTGATGAAAGCTTCGTAAATTCTACCATAAAAAAAGAGACGATGAAAAATATGATTCGTAATGTTATATCGGGAACAAAAATTTTGATTTATCTTATGATTATTTTTGGCTTTCTAATTTGTTCTATTTGTGTCTATTTAATGGTAAACATGATTATTGAGGAGAATGCAGTAACGATTTCAATGCTCAAAGTATTAGGGTACTACAACAAAGAAATTAATAAAATAACGATTAATATTTATCATATTTTAGTCCCTATAGGAATTGTTTTGTCGTTAATTGGTGGATGGTTTATAACATGGGAATATTATGATTCTTCCACTGCAAGCTTTCAGGCACAGATTCCGGTATATTTAAGCGTAGAGGGACTGATATTTTTCGTTGCTGTTGTTGTCATGTCATATATAATATCCCTTTTGCTTCTGGGAAGAAAGGTAAGGAATGTAGATATGAGTGACAGCTTGAAGAGCATAAGGGAATAGGAAGGGTAATAGGAATGATTATCCGGTACTTTATAAGAACTGCGGACTTGTGTGGTGGGATCAGTATGGATGGGTAAAGAATCCTAATGACTCCAAGAATACAATTTCAAAATTAGTTATATCAGCATTTTTAGCTGTTACAATTATGTCTTTATTATTTGGTTCAGGACTTATAAAAATGTATTTTGATGATTTGAATAGATAAAGGATTGTAGTTGTGAGTTGTATTATTTTGACGTAAAAGAACTCGATTGCTTCCTGTTTGTGGAATTGAAAAATTGGGATAAATTATTCTTGAAACATTATTATCGAAAAATTAAAATAATTCAAAAAATGGGAATAGAATAATGACATATACGATACAATATGTTAGACTATGCTTAAGAATATTATTACCAAAAAATGAAAAAAATCAAAAAAACGGGAATAGGAGATGGCGATATGCAGCTCATAGTAAGACAAGAGTACTTAGACGAATTAATTGAGTTATATAAAACCCCGGATATAAAAGTAATTACGGGTATAAGACGAAGCGGTAAATCTGTACTTTTACAGGAATTTATTACCTGCTTGAAAGCTCTTAAGGAACAGATAAACATTGTAATGATAAATCTTCAGGAATTAGAGTGTGATCATCTGTTAGAGTATCATGCACTGCATAAGTATATTCTTGAGCAGTATCAAGAAGGAATGACAAATGTTTTGCTGATAGATGAGGTTCAGATGTGTCCCAGGTTTGAACTCGCAATAAATAGCATTTATACGAAGGGGATTTATGATATCTATATCACTGGTTCAAATGCATTTTTGCTTAGTTCAGATCTGGCAACACTTTTTACTGGAAGAACAATAGAAATAAAGGTGTATCCATTTTCTTTTAAGGAATATCTGAATTACTATGGAATTATGGATGGATATGACGATGCTTTTGATCAGTATGTAAGAACCGGAGGTATGCCTGGTGCTTATGTATATAAGAATGAGGATAGACAGTACGATTATATCAGGGATGTATATTCAACTATTCTCATAAGAGATCTGGTTGAGAAATATAAAATAAGAAATAAATCAGAGTTCGCTAATATATCAGAATTTATGATGGATAATATCGGCAATCTGCTTTCTCCTAATAGTATCAGTAATACATTAAATAACAATCAAAGTGAGATAACAAGAAAGACCGTATCTAAATACATTGATTATTTGGAAAATGCATTTTTGTTTTATGAAGCAAAAAGGTATGATTTGAAAGGGAAAAAGTATCTCAATAATAATAGTAAGTATTATATTTGCGACGTTTCATTTCGATATGCTGTAAATGGCACGAGAAATATGGACTTTGGAAGAGTTTATGAAAATATAGTATATATTGAACTGCTTAGAAGAGGATATGAGGTATATGTCGGAAAGCTTTATAAGAAAGAAGTTGATTTTGTTGCAAAGAAACGTGATGAACAAATTTATATCCAGGTCAGTGATAATATATCAGATGAAAAGACATTTGAAAGAGAATATTCGCCATTGCTTGCGATAAGGGATGCTTACCCTAAGATGATAATTGCCAGAACGCATCATGAAAATTATGATTATCAGGGGGTGCAGGTGGTTGATATCTGTAGATGGTTAAGGGCGCAATAAATAGAGGAATATGAAATAGACAACTTGAGGAAGATGAAAAAACCAATCGTTGGAAGAATCTGTATGTAGTGATGTTCGGAACAGGGTGCAGGATTGGAGAGATTATCGGACTTCGTTGGGAGGATGTTGATTTTGACAATCGCATGATTACTATTGATCACAATATAACTTATTATCCAAGGAGCGATAAGTCTTACAAGAGCGAGTTTAGGTTGTCGTTACCAAAAACAGCAGCAGGCATAAGAACAGTTCCGATGATTGATGAGGTATATGAAGCGTTGCTTGACGAGAAGCACTGTCAGGATGAAGGCACAGGCACAGACAGAACCATCCTCTCAGGAATCCATGCATTCTATGAGCCAGAGGAGTTAGTCGGCAAGACACTTATTGCAATAACAAACCTTCCACCTAGAAAGATGATGGGAATCGATTCATGCGGTATGCTTCTTTCAGCTATCCATGAGGAAGAGGGCGAGGAGAAGCTTCACCTTCTGATGGTTGACAACCATATTCCTGCAGGTGCGAAGCTGTACTAAAATAGGATATATCTAGTATATATGAAAAAGGACCCCAGATTAGAAGTACACACTTCAGATTTGGGGTCCTCTTTTGGTGTGAGAGACGGATCAAAATCCATGATCGCAGGCATGAACAAGTCCGGTAAGTATGGCGCTGAGCTCAAGTTTTCTGTTAAGTCCATGGACGTAATGAAGGTCATGGTGAAGAGCGATTCCAAGAGCTCCAACGATGCACTCAAGGGCACGATGGCGCAGATAAAAGGTGAGGACTACACCGATCTGCAGGTGGATGCCTCGGATGTCAAAGAGACAAATACGATCATGCTGGATGAGTATATGAAGAGTGAGAACCAGAGCGTGTCCTTCAAGCGATTAGTGGAGGCGAACACTATACCGTTCCTTGTGGCATTGAAAATACTTTTTGCGCTAATAATTGCAGTGATCGTCATATTTGCAAGGCAGCGCGCGAAGATCGCCAAGGTCGATGCACTCACAGGACTTTATAACAGATATGGCATAAGAGACTATATGAAACGGCTGTATGAGAAGAGTAATCAAATATCAAATGTAATTGATATTCTGCGAACTGGAGGGTATAATATGCGGTATCTTTGGATTAGATGCTTGCGGTATGTTGATGCAAGCATGTGTGTATTAAAAGCGAAATGACAGGGGTGAAGGGTAGATGAGAAGATTAAAGTATGTTTTACAGAGTGCGATCGCCTGCTTTGTCGTGGCCGGGGCCATGCTGGTGCTGTTCTGGGGAGCAGGAATATACAATATATATCAAGAGTCACATGGAAATATATCGGATCTGTCAGAGCTGTGGTCGTATATTTCGGAACAGGGATTGATGTTTCTGATCGGATTGCTGGCTTTTGTGTCGTTCCTAGTATCCGGATTTCAGGCGAAGAAGGCCAGCGAGGCGGATAGAGCTGCTAACGGTGGGAACGAGTATGATGGTGTAGGATATGGTGATGCTGATTATTCTGGCACGATAAATGCTGGTGGCGGATATACATATGATTCAACGGACACATCTATAAAGTTAGATGAAGGTTCAGGTATGGAAAATGATAGGAATGTATATGGAAAAAACGGTATGCCATATGCGGACATCTATGGGATGACTGGAGATGCACAATTAATCAATACATATTCATTGCAGTCAGGTGCCAGAAAGATAAGCTTTGACCTGCCTCAGAGGTATAGACTGATAGATGGCGATGACAGTGATCCGGCATTTGCGGGGTTTAATGAGGAGCTTAAGCCGGAACTTTTCTATTGTTCACTTCAGGAGGCTATCGATGATGAGACGGCTGAGGATTACGTGCTGGATGAGCTGGTGGAGGATGAAGCCTGCCCGGAGGAACTGCGGACAAGGGCATATCTGAAACATGAAGTGATAGAGGAAAGACTTTATTACTATTATATATTCAAGTACAAGAAGTCCAGAAAACAGAGACAGAAGTTTGCGGCGGCATGTGACATAGGCGGCGGGCTGTTCTATACGATAGAGACAGAGTGGATATGGCGCAAGGAGGAATTGACGCTGGAAGCACTCATAGACTTTTTGAAGATACGGGTAGAGTGATTTATGACATCTACAGAACATGAGGTGATAATATGTGGACAATAAAGAGAATAGATGAGGCCGACTTCGGCTGTGAGGAGAGGCTTCCGGGGGAACCGCTTATGGTGCTGGTGAGTCTGGAGTGTGACGATGGAAGGATACTTCAGCTTGAGGTGGCTGACAACTGGCTGACCATGCAGGAGCTTGACGAGGGCGATGAGTGGCCGGATGATCCGGACGAACCGGATGAAGAAGATGCGAAAAGCGCAAAGCAGGTGCAGTGGATGGAGAGTTATCTGGATGCTCTGGAGGAGCTGGAATAAGAGTGAAAATAATAAGAATATCGACAAAACCGCCATATCATAAGCGATATTGGCGGTTTTTGTGCGTCTGGAATTACTTTTTGCCATATACTTTAGGATAATATGTTGTTATAACGAAAAGAATGGTTGTGTGAATTTTGTCGATGTTTTTTGTTTTACTTAAAGATATCTTAAAGATTCGCCTCATTGAACCTTAAAGGGATGGCGGCTATAATCAGCAGGTGTAGTGAGAAGCTGCAGTGCGGATTACGCTGATGGATTGAGAAAGTGTAACCATATTGTAATAACTCTTACATATAATTAAGTCTGTTGAATGTATATTAAGTTGAACTGGGAGAAAGGCATGGCATATAATCTATTCGATTTTGGAAGAAGAAAAAGGTGGTTAAACGAGGTGGTAAATATTGAAAAATATATTGGAATTTATAGAGAATTCGGCTTTAAAATATCCAGACAAGCTGGCAGTTGCAGATGAGGAAGGCGGACTCACATATGGTCAGATGGAGAAGCTTTCCAGACAGATCGGCGCATGGATATATGAGAAGACAGACGGCGTGAGAAATAAGCCTGTGGCTGTGCTGCTGGACAAAAGGCCTGGGAGTGTGGCTGCCTATATGGGAGTTGTCTACAGTGGCAATTTCTATGTGGTACTTGATGCGGAGATGCCGGCGTCCAGAGCCGAGTCGATACTCGGAACGCTGAATCCGGTTGCAGTCGTGACTGACATCGGGCATATGGAGAAGGCACTGGAGCTTTCCAGAAATGGCGTGGATGAAGATGGATGCCAGGGACAGGAAGGCGAGAACAAAGAGGTATTCAGGATATTAAATCTTGACGAGCTGGACACAAGTGCAGATCAGTCGGTGTTGGATGCAGTCAGAAGCAGGGCGATAGACACGGATCCCGTGTATGCGCTTTTCACATCGGGCTCGACCGGAGTTCCAAAGGGCGCTGTGGTATCACACAGGAATGTAATATCCTACACCTACTGGTACACGGAGGCATTTGGTATAGACGAGAGTACGATATTCGGAAGCCAGACACCGTTCTACTTCAGCATGTCGGTGTCAGATCTCTACAGCACTCTTAAAAATGGTGCTACGCTGTACATCATACCGAAGGCGTATTTCACCTTCCCTATGAAGCTGATGGAATTCATGAATACATACAGGATCAACACGATATACTGGGTGCCATCGGCACTGCAGATCGTTGCAAACTACAAGCTGTTCCAGTACGCCCAGCTTCCCGAGCTGAAGAAGGTGCTGTTTGCCGGAGAGGTGATGCCGACAAAGCCGCTGAATTACTGGATACAGAATCTTCCGGATGCCATGTATGCCAATCTGTTCGGCCCAACAGAGACGACCGACATATGTACGTATTACGTGGTGGACAGAGTATTTGCCGATGACGAGCCGCTGCCGATGGGACATGCGTGCAACAACTGTGATGTGTTTGTTCTTGATGAGAACGGTAGGGAGGTGTCACCGGAGATCAATCCTGAGACGGGCTTCAGCCATGAGGGTGAGCTCTATGCCAGAGGTTCATTTGTGGCACTGGGCTACTTCGGAAATGCGGAGAAGACGAGAGAGGCATTTGTCCAGAATCCGCTGAATCCGTACTATCCAGAGCTGGTCTACAAGACCGGTGATCTGGTGAAATACAACAGACACGGCGAGCTGGTCTATGTGTGCCGTAAGGACTATCAGATAAAACACATGGGTTACCGCATAGAGCTCGGCGAGATCGAGGCGGCAGCGGGAGCCATAGACGGTATCAGAAGCTATGCATGCATATATGATGATGCGGCTGACAAGATCGTGTTCATCTACGAGGGCAGGAAGAAGGACGAGACGGAGCTGCTTAAGGCGTTTCAGGAGAGGGTTCCACACTACATGGAGCCGAACCGTTTTGTCAGGGTGACAAGCATGCCCCACAATGCAAATGGCAAGATAGACAGGAAGAGGCTGAAGGCGGAATACGCGCAGCATGTGTGACAATTTTATTGATAAGGAGATAAGAGATTATGGAAGAATTATTAAAGATTTTGAATGAGGTAAAACCTGGAGTTGATTATGAGAACGAGACAGATCTTATAGGACATGGCGTGCTGGATTCCATCACGATGGTTACGCTGGTGCTTCAGCTCAGCGACGAGTTTGACGTAGACATTTCTCCTGTTGATATCACACCGGAGAACTTCAAGACAGTCCAGACCATATACGATATGATCCAGAGACTTGAAGACGAGTAAGAGCGGATATAGATATTGGAAGATGGCGGGGACTGACTGCCGTCAAAAAATACTGGAGGAGTGAGAAATATGTCATATACGTCGATATCGTATCTGGTATTTATATTGCTCGGAGCGTTTATAGTGTACAATATAGTGCCGCTGAAGCACAGATGGAAGGTCCTGCTGGTATTCAGCTATCTGTTTTATTTTATCAATTCAGGCAGATATATCATATTTATCCTGTTCGGGTCGCTGACCATATATGTGGGCGGCCTGCTGATAAACAAGATAGATGATGGCTGCAGCATGGCAAGGAAAGCTCTGCCAAAGGAAAACAAAAAAGAGTACAAAGCACTTATCGGGTGGCAGAAAAAGTGCGTGTGCGTATGCGTGGTGCTTGTGAATGTAGGAATCCTGGTATTTCTGAAATATTCGGTATTCATCGGACAGGTATTTACCGATGTGCTTGGACTCATACACATAAATGTAGAGAATCCGATGTATCAGAGGATGATGCCGCTTGGAATCTCGTTCTATACACTGTCTGCGGTGAGTTACATAGTGGACGTGTACAGAGGCAAATACAGGGCATCGGACAAGTTTGGCAAGGTTGCACTTTTCCTTGCATTTTTCCCGCACATTGTTGAGGGACCTATAGCCAGGTTCGATCTTGTTGGAGAGCAGATGTATGAGGGGCACAGGTTCAGTTATGAGAACATGACCATGGGACTCCAGCTTATACTGTGGGGCTTCTTCAAGAAGATAGTTATTGCAGATCGCGCAAATATGTATGTGAACCAGATATTTGACAATTACGCAAGATATACAGGACTTCCGGTAGTAGTGGGAATGCTGCTCTACACATTACAGCTCTATGCGGAATTCTCAGGCTGTATGGATATAGTAAGGGGAAGTGCCCAGATGTTCGGAATAGGACTCTCAGAGAACTTCAATCAGCCGTTTATGTCAAAGACGGTCAGTGAGTTCTGGAGAAGGTGGCATATGACTCTCGGTGCATGGTTCAAGGACTATGTGTTCTATTCAGTTTCACTGTCCAAGCCATTTGTGAAGCTGAGTAAGAAGACCAGGGAACATATGAATACTTTCTTCGCGACATTTGTTCCTATGTCTATAGCGATGTTCATAGTGTGGTTTGGAACGGGTATTTGGCACGGCGCAAGCTGGAAGTACGTCATGTATGGTCTTTATTACTGGGCGATCATGATAATCGGACTTCTTACGGAGCCTCTTTTCAAGAAGCTGTATGGAAAAATGCATGTTGACCGTCAGGGAAAGGTATACAGACTACTCCAGGTTGTCAGAACCTTCATTTTTGTGAATGTTGGAATGCTCATGTTCAGGGCTGATGATCTGACAGCATTTGGACACATGTTTGTGTCCATGTTCAGGGGATTTACATTTGCGGATTTGACAAATGGAACTTTGCTTGGAATGAAGCTTGACATGGCAGATTTTGTAGTGCTGGCAGTGGGCGCGCTCATTCTGTTCCTGGTTGGACTTTACAAGGAGAAGGGACATCAGATAAGAGCAGAGCTTGCCACGAAGAATATAGTCCTCAGATGGGCAGTTTACTATGTGCTGCTGTTTGGAGTGATCATACTCGGAGCATATGGCAAGGGCTATGAGGTGGCTGGATTTATATATGCACAGTTTTAGAGGTGATTTATCTATGAAGAAAAGTGGACGTAATATAATAAAATCCATAGCATTTGCCCTGGTGACCGTGATGATCATGGGAGTGCTGGGAGCTGCGTTTACTCCGAAGCGGAGTGATCCGGGAAGCGGAATAACCAACTCGAATGCAAGGGGCTTCTATGGAGAGCCGAAGAATTCGATAGACGTACTGGTGCTTGGAGACAGCAATGCCTACAGTGCATGTTCTCCGATGTATATATGGAACAAATATGGAATTCCAACATATGTGGCGGCTGAGGGGTTCCAGAATGTGACCGGGGCATCCAATCTTCTGGATGAAGTGCTCACATGTCAGAAGCCAAAGCTGGTGGTGTTCGATGTGAATATGCTCTGGACAGGCAAGACGACATTGAAAAAGGTGGAGAACAATCTGAAGAATCTGGCATATAAGTATCTGCCTCTTGCACAGTACCACAACAGGTGGAAGAGCATGAGTGTTTCAGACATGTTCGGTGCCAGGGACTACACATACAGGTCAGCCTCAAGAGGACAGTATCTCAGCATGGAGGTCAAGCCGTTTTCAGGCCAGAGCAAGATGGTGGAAACCAAGGCTGTTGAGGACATACCGGAGGTATCAAAGATACTGCTCGATAAGCTTATAGACAAGTGTGAGAAGAATGGAATCAAGATCATGTTCATGGAGACTCCGACGGCGAAGTCATGGAATTATGCAAGACACAATGCAATGGTTAAGTATGCTAAGGCCAAGAATATTGATTTTGTCGATATGAATACGCTCAAGGGTGATTATGCAATCGACTGGAGCACCGACACGAGGGATGGTGGAAGACATCTCAACTGCAAGGGTGCAGAGAAGGTAAGCGCCTATCTTGGAAAATATATTTCAGAGAATTATTCTTTTAAGGATAAGAGACATTCAGAAAAGTATGCGGACTGGAATAATGACTATCTGGATTATGTGAAGTATATGTCCGGAGAGACTGTGTCGCTGGAGGCGCAGCAATCCGAGGAAACGGTATCCAACAACTAGATATAAAACACATAAGTGGACGGAGGATTGAATCCCCCGTCCACTTTATTTTTTATTTTACTGTAACTTTGTAGCGGTGACATTTTTCCCGTATTTGCGGGTCTCGGTTAATCCACAGATATCACAGCTTCTGCTCTGGATCTCAGGGCTGAAGACAGTTGCCTGACTATCGGTCAGCCATGGTGTAAATACATGGCAATTGCCTTTGATTTATCAGGAAACTCTATCTCTTTTAATTGCTGACAATTATAAAAGGCACTGTCTCCAATGCTGGTAAGTCCGCCCGGCAAACTCAGTTTTTTCATGGTTGTGTCTTCGTAGAAAGCTTTGGCTTCGATACGGCCAACGACATAGTTATCAATTGTATCCGAGATATAGACACAGTGTATAAGACCGGTCTGGTTATCATCCTCTGCGGCATAGATAGAGACAGGAATCGTCAAAGTTAGTGCTGCAGTCATTATAAATGCTGGCAATAATTTTCTTATCCTCATAGACATAGGCTCCTCTCTTTCATTAAAGGTCAATCTGTTTATAAAAAACATGCAAAAGGATATAAAAAGGATATAAGTTTGAAGTATACTGTGTTCAGAATCTTAGATATCGATGATTTACATAGAGTGGCACGGCGCCGTGAGGTACACAGAATGCAAAGCAGCCACGGGGAGGAAATATGAAGTATAGCATATTGCTTGTCGAGGACGAGCAGAAGATAGCAGAGGGGATAATGGACTATATGAACGGCAAGGAAGCAGAATATGAGACCTGTTTCACCTGGGCTGATGATGGAGACAAGGCACTGGAGCTTGTGTATGAGAACGAATACGATCTGGTGCTGCTGGACGTCATGCTTCCGGGGGCAGATGGATTTGAGATATGCAGGGCCATCAGGGCAAAGAGTTATGTGCCTGTCATTTTCCTGACTGCAAGGGGCAGGGAGGAGGACAGGCTGTATGGCTATGACATAGGCTGCGATGACTATGTGGTGAAGCCGTTTTCCATGGCGGAGCTTTCTGCAAAGATCATGTCATTCCTCAGAAGAAGCAAGGGGCTGTGGGAGAAGAAGAGCAGCATAGAGGCATATGACATCGTGATCTATCCGGACAAGCTCCAGGTATACGCCTCCGGGGAAGAGGTGAGGCTTGCACCGAAGGAATATGCCATGCTGAAGTACTTTATGGAGCACAGAGGAATGCTTATCACAAGGGATGATCTTCTGGTCAGGCTATGGGGCTATGATTATGAGGGCAGCGACAGGGTAGTGGACAATCATATCAAGAAGCTTCGACAGGCACTTGGAGAGTCGGGTAAAAAGATCAAGACAGTATTTGCAAAGGGATACAGGATGGATTGAGACTGTGCGAAACGGTGCAAAGTGTAGATATAATTAATGGATGTGTCAGTACACAGACCCCATGACTCGGAAGTTATTAAAAGGGAAAGGCTGTTTTATAATATGAAGAAAAATAAAAATATGTTATATGGGAAAAAACAAAGATTCGGCTCATTTTTTCTGAGAATATTTGTGCCGTTTATATTGGTGGCAGCACTGCTGGGAGGGATCGTGACATATCTGTTGGTATCTATATATAATACTAGTGTAGACAACGGTGTAGCGAGTGCTGAGGAACGAATCAGGTCAAATGTAAATGAAGCAGTTACAGAATATCAAGATGCACTGGCAGGAGCCTATGTGGATGGGATCAATTATGATTTTGAGACTGCGGATAACAAATTCACCAGTGATGTTGAATATACGTGTGAAATACTAAGTGCGATTGCAGTGGATGGCGGTGCCGCTGCAAGTCTGTACTATAAGGACTCAGATGGCACTTTGACATTGGTTGCCGGGCATGACTACCGTATGTTTTTTGTTGTCACAGATGATAACAATAAAAAGTTTAGATTGTCATGTACATATGAGGATTATCAGAAGATGATGGCGGAGGCTCCAAGATATGGAAGTGCCGATGGTTTGCCTGCTTTATCCAGGATAGAAGAGATATATGTAAAGGGAACCAGTTTCTGGATAAGTAAATACAGTTACTATGACTACGGTGATGACGTTAAGGTCATAGGAACTCATGAGGCCCAAATGGACTATGGCGAATCTGATGAGAAGAGTGTCACAGTAACAGAGATCCCCGATGGTTATGTGAAACTTGACACAAGCAAAGGATACCATTTTTATAATAGCAGTCTTATCGGTTCGGGAGCAGCTTCCCGTAATATGGATTATGAAGGAAATATAGAGACTCTTGTGGCAGATCTGGGGGACTCCGGTGTTGGAAGTTCATCAAGAGTCAGTAGGAATTGTGATCAGGGAAAGCACAACACCGATGTGGTACCGATTGGAAATAGTTATTATCTGGTGATGGATTATCACACAGACCTCGTAAAATCTTCATTTGGAAAAGCAATAATTGCCACGTGGATAGGAATAGCACTGCTGAGCACGCTTGTCTCACTTGCAATAGCCTATGTATTGTACAGATCATACAAATCTGTCTATGACATGGAGCAGTACAGGCGTACCACGTCAAATGCTATGGCGCACGATCTGAAGAGTCCACTGGCGGTCATCTCACTTTACGCTGAAAATCTCAAGGCTGGCACAAATCCTGAGAAGAACCAGTATTATATGGACGGCATACTGGATGAGGTCAGACAGATGAATACGCAGGTTGCGACTATACTGGATATGGCTAAGGCAGAGGACGTGGATACAAAGCTCAAAAAGACAGAAGTGGATCTGACAGGCATAGTTGACACTGTGGCACAGATATATAATGAGAAAATATCGGAGAAAGACGTGCAGATCAATATATCAGGGGCATGCACGGTCTTTGCGGATGAAGCTCTGATGTATCAGGCTGTTGTCAACATCATGGATAACGCTGTCAAGTATGTGACTGACGGCGGACACATCGCGGTGGAGCTGTCTGACAAAGAAGTGTCATTTGTCAATTCCTGCGAACCGCTTGATAAGGACACATTGACAAATGTGTGGAAGCCATTTGTCAAGGGTGATAACAGTCGTCATGGACATAAGGGCACCGGACTTGGACTTTCGATTGTCAAGACCATCATGGACAGACATGGATTTGACTGTGAGATGAAGAATGTCGATGACGGGGTTGAAGTGAGATTAATATTCAGGAAATAAGGAGGAAGATATATGCATTTGTCGGTATCACAGAAAAAGTTAGATGAAGAAATAGGTGATGAGTATCGCAGAGAGCAGCTCACGGCGAAAATCCGGGATACAGAGAATTTGATCTCTGAGTCCGAGAAAAAGATAGCTGCAAAAGAGACACCAATGTATGTTCACTGCCGCCAGGAGGAGAAAGGAACTTCCCAGGATACCAGCAATTATGTTTATAGAATAAAGCAGGAGAAGAGACATCTGGCAGACTATAAGGCAGAGCTTGAGAAGGTTAAGCGGGAATTAGACGAAATTGTCGACTGAAAATGGTTGATTTGCGAGACAGGGGGACGGAGGTGCCTGACCCCGTTTCGACTGACAATAATTGGGCTGACTGCTCTAAACAGAGTAGTCAGCCCTTACTGGATATATAACAGAGTTGTTTCAGGCATTCTTGCTTTTATAATTCTCGCCCCAATTTCTCATTGCGTCAAGCACAGGCTGGAGACTCTGACCGAGTTCAGTCAGCGAGTATTCCACTCTGGGCGGAACCTCCGCATACACCTTTCTGGGAGGGGACGGAGGTACCTGACCCCTTTGGGGAAATGTGTGAAATTATGTGTAAAAGTGGCATGAAAAGTACCGGAGCGCTCCGTCCCCATCTACCTATTGAGTATCGCATCCATATCCTGCTCAGGAGCAGTGATCGGGTTTAGCTTATAATTTTCTACCAGATATTTCACCACGGTCTCGGACATGAACGCAGGCAGTGTCGGGCCGATATACATATTGCGCACGCCCAGCGACAGCAGGGTGAGAAGGATGCAGACGGCTTTCTGCTCGTACCATGACAGTACAAGGGTGAGTGGGAGATCGTTTATGCTGCAATTAAATGCATCGGCCAGAGCCAGAGCAACCTTGATGGCACTGTAGGAGTCATTGCACTGTCCCATGTCAAGTATTCTTGGTATACCATCGATGTCACCGAGATCGAGATCATTGAAACGATACTTGCCGCAGGCGAGGGTGAGGACAAGGGTGTCCATCGGAGTCTGCTTTACGAATTCGGTGTAATAGTTGCGTCCCGGATGCGCGCCGTCACAGCCGCCAACGAGGAAAATGTGCTTGACATGTCCTGCCTTGATGGCGTCTATGATCTTACCAGCCTGTGACAGAACCGCGCTGTGGCCAAAGCCGGTTGTCAGCATGTGACCGCCGTTTATGCCGCTCATGCTCCTGTCGTGTTCATAGCCGCCAAGCTTCTGTGCGTGCTTGATCAGAGGGGTAAAATCTTTCTTCCCTGCTCTTGTACCTGAGATGTGAACCATGCCGTCATAACCCACGACTGATGTGGTGTAGATCCTGTCCTTGTAGCTCGGTCTTGGCGGCATGAGACAGTTGGTGGTAAAGAGCACCGGCGCGGGTATGTTCTCAAATTCCGTCTGCTGGCTCTGCCATGCGGTTCCGAAATTGCCCGCCAGATTATGGTATTTGTTAAGCTCCGGATAGCCGTGCGCAGGCAGCATCTCGCAGTGGGTATATACATTTACTCCTGTCTTTTCAGTCTGCTCGAGTAGCTGTGACAGGTCGTTCAGGTCGTGACCGGAGACCACGATAAATGGCCCTTTTTTGATGTCAACATTTACTCTCGTAGGCACAGGATTGCCAAATGATTCAGTGTTGGCTTTGTCCAGCAGCTCCATGCATTTGAAATTGACCTGGCCAAATTCCATGATGAGTTCTATCCATTCGGTGACGCTGTGCTCCCTGTTAACCTCGCATAGTCCCTTGTAGAACCACTTCAGAACCTCATTATCTGTGTAGCCGAGATTCATGGCGTGATGGGCGTATGCCGCCATACCCTTGAGTCCAAACAGCAGGGTGGAACGCAAGGACACTATATCCGTGTCACCATCCCATAGGTTGATCACCTGTATTTTTTCAGCCTCAGGTCTGCTGATCTTGTTCTGCTCGTTTTTAACCCTTCCCATAAATTCTTTTATTGCATTGTTGTCAAAGTTTACATTTGTCAGGGTTGTGAAAAGACCGTCTATGATAAGTCTGTCGGCGACTGCGCTGTGTTTATTCTCATTTTTTGAGAGTTCTGCAAGTTTTATAAGCTCACACACAAGCTCGTCCTGTAGATTAGATGTGGATGGCTGCTTGCCGCACACTCCGGTATTGATACATGCGGATCCCCCCGCTGTCTGCTGACACTGAAAACAAAACATATTTGACATGTACTGTATACCTCCTGAAATTATGAAACTATCTGAAAAAACTGGTGACTGCCTGGCAGTCTGTGGATTTTCTTCTAAATAGAGTATGGACAGTGAACAGGAGTTTTATACTCAAATTTGCTAAAGTATATCTGTGAAATATAAAAAAGAATACAAAAAAATCGGTGCGACGGGATTCGAACCCACGACCTCTTCGTCCCGAACGAAGCGCTCTACCAAGCTGAGCCACGCACCGATAGTGTTTATCAACACTGCCATAATAGTATAAGAAGATTCTGAAAAAAATGCAAGGAGTTTTCAAAATAATTTGGCATTAAATTCACCAAGAGATTTTCCTGGCAATTTATCTTCAGGGTAGCCGAAAAGTTCTTTTATGGAACAGAAAATCTATCAATGGCAGAGTAATAACCAGAAAGTAGTTGATATGAGGATAAGGTGCAGGTGGTGATGGACAGAATGAAAGCCGTCTGAAATAGAAGGAGACGATAGATCATGAAGATACTTATTACTACGGCTGGTATGAACCTGTTATAAATGGAGTTGTGACATCGGTTGTCAATCTGTCAAATGAACTCAAGAAAAGAGGGCATGAGTTGCTATCCGGATGGTTAAAAACTTAAAAAATACAGTTGACAATACCATGATACTAGTGTACTATTCAACTAGTGCAGCGATACAGAAGAGCTGGACAACATACAAGGAGGAGGTGTGTGATGGAATTTAAGACGAATATCCCCATATATCTTCAGGTCATAGAGGATATAAAGCAGAAGATCATAGCGGGTACACTGCCTTTGGGATCTAAGCTTCCGTCATCAAGAGAACTTGCCATAGAATATCAGATAAATCCGAATACTGCAGCGAGGATTTACAGCGAGATGGAGTCTATGGGGTTGTCCTATACCAGACGTGGAATAGGAACATTTGTGACGGAGGATGACAAGGTCATAGGCGATCTGAAAAAGGAGAGAATAGAGGAAATCATACAGAGCTTTGATGAACAGCTCACTGGTATGGGATTTTCACACGATGAGATCCTTGAGCTGCTAAAAGAACACTTCGGGAAGTAAAAAGGAATAAAAAAGAAGGGAAATGATACAATGTTAAAATGCGAACATCTTGTTAAGAAGTATATCACCACCACAGCGATATCCGACCTGTCGCTGGAGATAGAGCCGGGACATATATATGCGCTGCTCGGTCCGAATGGAAGTGGAAAATCAACACTTATGAAGATCATAGCCGGCCTGGTCAAGCCGGATTCAGGAACCATCACAATAGATGGAGTGCCTATGACATACAGATCAAAGAGGGACATAGCTTATATGCCGACGGAGGCTTTCTTCTTCGGATATATGAACTGTAAAGACATAGGAAAGTATTACAAAGATTTCTTTGATGACTTTGACTATGACAAATACATGGGACTGCTTGCAGAGATGGAACTGAATCCCAATCAGAAGGCGAAGAGCATGTCTTCAGGAATGCTTGCAAAGCTCAAGATAGCGGTTACTCTGTCCAGAGACAGCAGGATCGTCATGCTTGATGAACCACTGAACGGAATAGACATCATAGCGAGAGAGAAGATCATCAGCACGATTGTCCGGAATATATCGGATGACACAGCCGTGCTCATGTCCAGCCACCTTGTGGATGAGCTTGAGAGGATCGTGGATCACGCATTTTTTATCAAGAATGGCACCTGTGTGCTTCAGGGTGATGCAGAGGAGCTGCGCGTGAGCAGGGGCAAGTCGATAGTTGATATGTATAAGGAAATATATGCATAGTTAGATGAAGGAGAGATAGATATTATGTTAAAGATGATGAAATATGAATACAGACGTGGAGTATTTCCACTTCTGGTGGTTATAACGGCTCTTGCGGCAGCAGAATTGCTGTTCCTGATTGGAATATTTGCAGAAAAAGATTTGCTAACTGGACTTGGTATCACCTTCCTTGTGCTGGGAGGCTGGGCTTCGTTTATGTTCGTCTTGATATATGGTGTGATAATATACAGTCAGGATCTAAAGAACAAGACTGGGTATATGGTGTTTATGACGCCGATTTCAAATTACAAGATTATCGGTGCAAAACTGCTTTCAATCCTGCTCACCGGTGCGACACTTGTGGCCTTTCTTGGACTGCTTATAGTTGTTGATTATAATCTGCTTAAGTCACATAACGGCGGTGTAGCTGGCGTTGAGCTTGTGCTGGATGAAATTCTGGGAACAAGAGGATTGTCAATAGGAAGTGTCATTGCAAATGTTGCAGGGTTCATAGTAGTAGCACTTATTCAATTCTATACAATGATCACCATAGCGTACCTCGCAGTGTCACTGTCTTCCACAGTGCTCCAGAATAAGAAGATAAAGGGCGTTGTCAGCTTTATACTTTTTGTGGCTCTTTATGCGATGGTGAGCTACATAGCATACAAGCTTCCGCACCTTGGGAAGAACGTGCAGGTGGAGACTATGCTTGACGCGATGTATAAGAATATACCGCAACTTATTCTCTATGTTGTATGCATGATCGGCAGTTATATAGGAAGTGCGACACTGCTTACTAAGAAGATAAGCTTATAGGCGATATGCTGTAATATGAATGCGCGCGTGAAACGACAGGAGATATGAGGATGAGGAATGGTGATGTGATGAAATATTTTAGATACCTGGTTACAGGAGTCTGCACAGGAGTCATAGTAGTACTCCTTGTACCTGTGGCTGTGTGTGGGATCTGTGCATATGGTGTGTGGCGGCTGCTCAATATGGTAACAGGCGGAAATAAAGAGCCACGCAGGACGATGATAAAGCAGAATTTATAAATGTATATTTTTAATCAACAAGATAACCCGGAGTGAGAAAATGTCTCACTCCGGGTTATTGACGTTCGGGGAGGAATCCTGTAGTATTTTCACTAGAGTTAGGCGAGGCTAACCATAACATGGAAATGCTTTAAATCACTATTTAAAATGTCGGTTTGTATAGCACTTTCCTGTTATTCTCAAACACCTATTTGTCACAAGGAGGTTTTGTATGAGTGAAAATACATGGGAGATCATGAAGGGCATGGAGCTCGGTGACGTGGAACTTCAGATGGCACTTCAATGTGCGCCGGTGATAACGGGAGTCAAGGTGTCAAATCTGCTGAACATAAAGCTCAGTGGATATCGTCAGATGGTGGAGATACTGAAGGACAGTGATATATGTATGTACACACTGGGAGCAACCTGTGGCAGGGTAAATGTATTTATCTACAATGCGGCAAAGCTCAGGGCATTTGTCCAGAGGGATGATGTGCAAAGACTTATGTCTGAGTTGGGATATGAGGACATGGAGCTTTCTGAGATACTTGCGGTGTTTCGTGAAAAATATCAGCAGTACCTAAAGAGCAGAGGAAGATTCACCTCAAAACAACCGGCACAGGAAGATCAGGCTTGTGGCGATGGATCTCTTGGCAAGGAGTGGTTCCCACACGAGATGGGCTTGCTGCTGGGATACCCGCCAGAGGATGTGGAGGGATTTATTCTGCAGAATGGAAGAAATGCACTCTGCTCCGGTTATTGGAAGGTATATGAGAATGCTGAATCAAAGCGGAGAACATTTCATATATTTGAATGTGCGGAAGAGAGACTTATCCAATTTCTTTCAAATGGACTGCATATGAGAGATATCATGGGGATGTACACGGCGAGCAGAAACGCGGCGTAGGATTCAGCTGATACAGGCATAGTATCCATATAGTGAGTTTTTAATTACACATAGCACACTGAACGAAGTATATGGAAAGATGCAGATAAACACAGTTTACAGAAATGTATAGAGTAAATCTCTATAACATATAATTTCATAAGGAGGGGCCCACGCAAGTGGGAGGAATCCATGTGAAGTACGCAGACGCCGCGCGGAGCGCATTGGAATGCGTCTGCTCAATATAATTTCATAAGGAGGATCAACATGAGTAAGATTAATATCGTATTCTGGACACAGGGCGGAAATACACAGATGATGGCAGAGGCTATCGCAGATGGCGTGAGAGAGGCCGGAAAGGAAGCGGAGGTAGTATTTGTAAGCAGCATCGCACCGAATGCACTCAAGGATGAACCAGTATTTGCACTTGGATGCCCGGCTATGGGAGCTGAGGTTCTTGAGGAGGCTGAGATGGAGCCTTTTGTTGCTGAGGTAGAGGGATTTGCTTCAGGCAAGAAGATCGCACTCTTCGGTTCATACGGCTGGGGAGATGGCGAGTGGATGCGCGACTGGGAGGCGAGAATGCAGTCAGCAGGCGCAGAACTCGTAGGCGGAGCCGGACTTATGTGCCATGAGACACCTGACGCAGAAGGCCTTGAGGAGTGTAAGGAGCTCGGACGCCAGCTGGCAAATGCGTAGGTGACGGACGGCACGGATAATAAAAAATAACCATATATATGCAGTCACGTTCGGCTTCCATTGATTCGACCAGTTACATATGCATGCGGCTACGCAAACGATAAGGGCGTTGTTTGCTTCGCCTTAGCAGGTAACTGATCGAACCAATGGAGCCTTCACTACCGACTGGCATATATATGGTTATTTTTATCTGCGTGTCTGGTCGTAAGGGGGGGAGACACTTTAGCGACCTGCATACTGGGCGTTATGGCTGCCGTGGCGCTTAATGTGTGCTGTTATGTATGGAGCTATTGTAACATGTTTGTCCATGGCATTCCCAACTATGGCGATTCCCTTGCCCATGGTGAACGCGGCGAGGACTGTGCCAATTCCCAGACCGTAGATATGATCGAGGATAAAACCTGTCATGGCAGCTGTCGTTGCAAGGCAGATCACATCAAACGAAATCTTAACCTTGGAATATTTTGCCGATATAATCTCAGACAGCTCTCTTGGGAAAAGGTCTGTCGGGATGATCGGAAGTCCACATCTGTTGGATAGTGCGATTCCGATACATATCAAAATGTAACTTATCACAAAGTAAAGGATTCTCCATGGGAGGGCAGTTGGCAAAGCCCCGATCCACATCTCATGGATATCCAGCATCTTGCCAAATACGAAACCAACTATGAAACTGCACAGATATTGGGGAACGAATTTCTTTCTCATGATCATGAGGGTGAGAATAAGTACGCCCTGAAATATGTATGTCCAGGTTCCGAGAGTCAGTCTTGGAAGAACCAGCGAGAATGCGTATGGCACGCTGGATATTGCCGATATTCCTGCTGCAGAATAGAGCATGAGAACCACTCCGAAACTGTTGATGGTGACTGCTGTTATCAGGGCAATTTCGCCCCACATGTTATGCAGATGTGCATTTCCTGATTGAGTATTCATTTTCTGCTTTTCCTCATTTCTTTCTTTATATAATGTGTTTTATAACATAGCCTTTGATTTCCCCAGCATCAGGGAAGCTTTAATTGTATAAGACTTCATATATGTATATCCCTGCGGTTTTTGATTGTAGCACCGACAACACCACATAACAAATAAATAGTTTTTATGGTTTGATAGATTTTGTCTATAAAAAATATTCGGATTGTATTAAAATATGAATAGGATCATATATAAATAGTGAAAAAGGGGGAGGTATAAGTGAATCTGTCATATATTAGATATTTTGTTGAACTGGCCCATGTTCAGCATTATACAAATGCAGCCAGAAATCTGAATATAACGCAGCCAAGCCTCAGTCACGCAATATCCCAGCTAGAGGAAGAGCTTGGGGTAATGCTTTTTGAAAAGAATGGGCGCAATACAGAGCTTACTGCATTTGGAAGAGAATTTCTTGCGTGTGCAGAGCGTTCGCTGGGCACTCTTGATGCGGGGGTGGAGTCCATACAAAAAGAGGCTGCCGGGGATGGCGTGATACGGCTTGGTCTCATAAGACCTCTTGGAATGGAATTTGTACCGCGTCTGGCAGCGGAGTATCTGAAGAAGGATGAAAACAGAAATGTGTCGTTTACATTTCACACAGGAACCACAGGGCAGCTGCTCGACGATCTTGTGGCCAGAAAATATGACATGGTTTTCTGTTCAAGACCGCCTGAGACGATGGGATTTTCCGCCGTACCTGTCGGCAGACAGGATCTTGTTGTCATAGCACCGTCAGGACACCCTTTGGCAGACAGAGATTCGGTGACACTCGATGATACACTTGGATATAAACATGTATATTTTTCAAAGGGATCTGGAATGAGAAGTCTTGTGGATGAGATGTTTGAAGGGCTTGGCAAAGCCCCTGAGATAGCATGCGAAACGGAGGAGGATGAGGTCATAGCCGGACTTGTGGCAGCAGGGTTTGGAATAGCGGTAGTCCCTTACATGGATATGCTCAAAAGACTTGATGTGAAGGTTCTCAGCATAAAACATCAGACGGTTGACAGGCTTTACTATGTTGTTCATGACAGCCGGACATATATGTCCCCTGTGGCGACAAAATTCCATAAATATGTGTTATCTAGTAATTGACAAATTAAGGTATGATATATAGAATGGTTCTCATATAAACTTATAAATTTGATAAAATGTTGCACAAATCAAATTGTACAATTACTACAATAAATCGCCAGGAAGTTTAAGGGGGCGCATAGTTAGTGGATAGGACTGCTGTATTTAATATAGCATTTGAAATGTGGGGAATATTAATTTGTCTGTTTGCATTTGCAGTTATATTCCTTCAGAAGAATAATAATAGAGACAAAAAGAGTGTGAGTCTGTGTATGGAGGCTGCATGTATCATCCTGCTGGCTGCAGATATGCTGTCATGGTATTACCAGGGAAGAGCAGGGCAGACAGCCTATTACATGCTGAAGATAAGCAATTTTGCCGTGTTCTTTATCAATTATTTATATATGACTTTGTTTACATTTTATCTTCTTGTCATTCTCAACAGAGGAGAGACTAAGATGCCGGCGAGAGCAAGGGGTGTGGAAGTTCTGAGTGCTGCCGGGATAGTCCTGCTCATTATATCCCAGTTCAGCGACAAGCTGTTCTATTATATAGATGACAGCAACTTCTATCACAGGAGCAGCGGCTATCTGTTGGCGCAGCTTATTGCGGCAGCAGGACTTGTTCTAAGCTTTTCGATACTTTTACAGTATAAAAAAAGACTTGAAAAAAGAGTTTTCTGGTCAAGTGTTTTGTATTTTATCCTGCCGTGTATATCTACAGTTGTTGTTATATTCTATTATGGAATTTCATTCCAGACAATATCTGTGGTGGCTTCTACACAGATCATGTTTGCAGTTGATATGGTCGAGATGGACAGATCACTTGCGAGATCCAGACAGGAGGTTGAGCGTACAAAGTACGAGGCTGAGCATGATCTTCTGACCGGCATGTACAACAAGACAGCCGGAATGCAGAGGATAAGAGAGTATATAGATAATATGACTGACGAAGACAGTGCTTCTCTTGTATTTGTGGATATAGACGATTTCAAGAGTGTAAATGATACATATGGTCACGCAGTTGGTGATTACTGGATTGAGAAGGTGGCAAAGTTTCTCCGGAGTGAATGCTATGAAGAGGACGTTGCCTGCAGGTATGGTGGAGACGAGTATGTTGTGCTTCACAAGGGCTTATCGGATATATCTGTTCTGGAGGCAAAGGTGATAAGATTTGCCAGAAAACTTCAGCGCAAGACAATGGAGAGAGGGCAGAATGTCCATTGCAGTGCTGGTATATGTCAGATCAATGGTTCAGGATTCGGCACAGAAGAGTGTATGGATGTCGCGGACACTGCGCTGTATGAAGCAAAGAAGAAGGGCAAGAATGTCAGCGTGATCCACAGCATCAGCAGGGATGGTACGGACAGAGTGACCGTACTTGACAAGATAGAGTCTGATATAAAAAAGGCTCAATCCAGGGTAGAGGCAAGGATCGCATATATGTATACTGATATTATATATGTTAATTATGAGAACGATAAATACCGTGTTATAAAAGGCGATTCTGAGCTGAACAATGCTGTATCTTGTGCGAATAACTACGATGAAGTAATTGGATTGATAAGTAACCGGTTTGACTCGGATCGGTCAAGAAAAATAGTCAGAGATTTTCTCAGCCGTGAGCGCATGGAGAGTTGCACAGGCGGCAATACGGAATATCAGACAGAAAATTTCCTCAGAGGGGTTTTGTCAGTCAGCTGTGCAAACAACCATGGGGGTGCAAGTCTTATACATGCTATCCCGGTGGACGAGGATGGTGACAGAGGCTACTTTGTGGTCGTACAGGATCTTGACATATATGCTGGTTGAAGTATAAAATCATACATAATAATTTTAACGAAAACAAGTTGGTGGATTTTTCCGGATCAGGTCATCTTTTCGCCCCACAACCGCAAGGTTGTGGGGCTTTATTTATGCCATCCGGGGACGGAGGTTTTATGAACGAGAATTTTATGAAAGAAAAGCCGGTGTTCCCACTTTTGATGTCCATGGCACTGCCTATGGTTATATCGATGATGGTGAATGCTTTGTACAATATAGTTGATAGTTTCTTTGTGGCGAAGATAAGTGAGGATGCGATGACAGCACTTTCGTATGTATTTCCGCTGCAGAATTTTGTAAATGCTGTGGCAATCGGATTTGGTGTTGGAATAAACGCGGTGATAGCCATATATCTTGGAGCCAAGGACAATGAGCGGGCAGATCGTGCAGCTAGTTGGGGGATGTTTCTTGCTGTTATACAGGGAATAGTGATGACAGTCGTGTGTATTGCCATCATTCCATCGTTTCTCAGAGCCTTCAAGGCAAGTGGAGATGTCCTCGACCTTGGCTGTCGTTATGCAGACATAGTATTTGGATTTTCTATAATTATTTCGGTTGATCTTGCATTTGAGAAGGTATTCCAGTCGGTTGGACGCATGATAGTTACAATGGTTGGACTGATGGGCGGCTGCATTGTGAATATAGTGCTTGATCCGCTGCTGATATTTGGTGTGGGACCATTTCCTGAAATGGGTATAGAAGGCGCTGCACTGGCAACTGGCCTGGGACAGGTGTTTACACTGATCATTTATTTTATTGTGTACTTTGGAAGACCGATAAATGTGAAGTTCGGCATAAGGCATTTGCATGAGGGCGGTCTGATGGTGAAGAAGCTGTATGCCATAGGCATACCTGCTATACTCAATATGGCACTGCCTTCTCTGCTCACAAGCGCACTCAACGCCATACTCAGCATGTATTCGGCAACTTATGTCATGATCCTGGGCGTGTACTACAAGCTTCAGACCTTCCTGTATATGCCGGCAAATGGAATCATTCAGGGAATGCGTCCTATCATAGGCTATAACTATGGTGCCGGAGAGCATGCCAGGGTGAAGAAGATATTCATCATAACGCTTGCATTAAATGTTGGAATCATGCTGGCTGGAACGTTTGTATGCCTGCTCATCCCGGAAAGGCTTATAGGTATGTTCACAGAGAATGTGTCTACAATAAATGCAGGTGGAACAGCACTGCGCATCATATGTGCCGGATTTGTAGTGTCGGCTGTGTCGGTAACTGCATCGGGGGCACTTGAGGGATTGGGAAAGGGAACTCCGTCCCTGCTCATATCCCTGCTCAGATATGTGGTTGTCATAATCCCGGCTGCATGGATACTCTCAAAACTTTGTGGTTTCGGACCTGCTGGTGTGTGGAATGCGTTCTGGGTAGCAGAGCTTATAACGGCGGCGTGTGCGGCGTTTATATACAGAGGGGCTATGAGATGAGAATTTATACCAACCGGGGACGGAGGTATTGCCCCGATAATATACAGTATGTTAGAATTAGCGTGGTTATCCTACAAAAACGCTAGGATAACCACGCTTGTTTTATTAATGCAAGCAACGGAATCAATAGTCATTTTGATACAAGGAAACTTTGGTGCTTGTAGAGATAATCTAAGGGAAAGGAAAAATCGTGGGAAATATATTTAGAAAAGCATTTGTCAAATCAATACCGATCATGTGCAGCTATTTGTTTGTCAGCATGGCATATGGAATCATGATGGAGAATGCCGGATTCAAATGGTATTATTCACTGTTGGTCAGCCTGACGGTGTACACGGGGGCGTACCAGTTTGTGCTTGTGACGCTGCTTTCAAGCGGAGCATCCATACTCACCATGGCGCTCACTGCATTTCTGATGAACAGCAGGCAGAGTTTTTATGCACTGACATTTGTGGATGAGTTCAACCGCATGGGAAAGCGGAAATTATATATGATACATACAATGACGGATGAGACTTATGCTGTGAACTGCACTCTGCCGGACACCGGTAAGGAGAAACAGAGCATCATGTTCTGGGTGGCTTTTTTGTCGAGGTGTTACTGGATGATCGGTGCGGTTGCCGGGGGGATCCTGGGACAGATCATTCCGTTTGACATGACGGGGATTGATTTCTGTATGACGGCACTGTTTGTCATCATATTTATCGATCAGTGGGAGAAGGCGGAGAGCCATATCCCGGCGATTGCAGGAATTGTGATAGCGGCAGTGTGTCTGCTGGTAGTTGGACCGCAGTATTTCCTTTTGCCATCACTGATCATAGCGTCAGCGGTGCTGGTGGTGTGGAATATGAGGAGAAAGTAGGAAAATATCATGAATACGAAATATATATTGATAGGAATTGCGGTGTCGGCAGTTGTAACATTTGCACTGAGGGCACTTCCATTTGTCATATTTAATGGAAAAAGACAGATGCCGGAGATGCTGGTAAAGCTTGGGAAGGTGCTTCCGGCGACCATCATGGCGGTGCTCATAGTGTACTGTCTGAAGGGGGCGGTGGCGGCTCCGGTGGCAACTGGAATACCAAGTCTCGTTGGCGTTCTTGTGACAGGCGGGACATACAAATGGAGGTACAATACGCTTCTGAGTATCCTGCTGGGGACTGTGAGTTATATGGTGATGTTGCGTCTGGTATGAGAAAAAGAAGAGTGGAAAAATTCCATTCCTCTGAAACACTGTTTTTAGCAGTAATCTCTGCAATCGGATTGCGGATAATTTGTACGCAGAATCCCACTATTGAATGAATGTGCATAATTTGTTAGAATAGCTGTGTGTTTATCGACTTAAGCACATATTATAATATGAAGATATCATCGCGGCAGATTCTGCCTGGTCAGGTGATATTTGGAGATATTATTAGAAAGGATCTGAATAAGTAATGGATAGATCAGATAAACAGAGAATTGAGGGAATCGTGCAGAGGATATTGGATGATTTCGGCGATGACAGAGCCATCAACAAGACGGATCTGTGCAACGAGCCGGATAAGACAGCCATTATCGATGTGATCGACAAACTCATGAAGATTCTGTATCCGGGTTATTACAGCGACAAGCTGTATAAGATATACAGCTTGAAGAATAACATGTCTGTTATCATAGAGGATGTAATATTCCATCTGAAGAAGCAGATCATGATAGTTCTCAGGTATTGCAAAAAGTTTCCTGAACTCACAGATGCTGAGCTTGAGGACAAGGCGATGGATATAACATATGAATTCATGGATAAGATACCTCAGATAAGAGACTATCTTGAGACTGATATCCAGGCGGCATTTGACGGAGATCCTGCTGCGGGCAGCAAGGATGAGGTCATACTTTCATACCCTGGACTTTATGCGATATCTGTATACCGTATGGCACATGAGCTTTGTCTGCTGGAGGTGCCTATGATACCCAGGATCATGACTGAGCACGCCCACAGTGTGACCGGAATAGACATTCATCCGGGTGCCACCATAGGAAAATATTTCTTTATTGACCATGGTACGGGAATCGTTATCGGCGAGACGACTGTTATCGGCGAGCATGTGAAGATATATCAGGGCGTGACACTTGGAGGACTCTCTACACAGGGAGGTCAGAAGCTCAAGGGAGCCAAGCGACATCCAACCATCGGTGACAACGTGACCATTTATTCAGGCGCGTCCATCCTTGGAGGCGAGACTATCATCGAGGACAACGTTGTTGTGGGTGGTAATACATTTATCACCAACTCAGTAGAGAAGGATACAAGGGTTACTGCCAAGAAGCAGGAGCTTCAGTATAAAAATAATTAGAGGACATACAAATGAGTGACATACGAAAGATAGCGGTTCTGACCAGCGGAGGAGATGCTCCGGGCATGAATTCAGCTGTGAGGGCTGTGGTCGTATCAGCCATCAACAGTGGAATAGAGATAGTCGGTGTGATGCGTGGTTACGAGGGACTTATTGACTGGGAGACACAGCCACTTGGCCTGGCTGATGTCAGAAACATAAACAATCAGGGCGGAACGATACTTTTCACCAGCAGAAGCGAGAGATTCCTTCAGAAAGAATACCGCGAGCAGGCGGCAAAGAATCTGAGAGATCACGATATAGATGCGCTTGTTGCCATCGGTGGGGATGGAACACTCCGTGGAGCCATAGCATTTCAGAATGAGGGTATCAATACCATCTGCATCCCTGGAACAATAGACAGAGATGTTGCATGTTCTGAGTATACGCTGGGATTTGACACAGCGGCGAATACAGCCATGGAGGCTATCGACAGGATAAGAGATTCGTCGGTTTCTCATGGGAGATGCAGTGTCGTGGAGGTCATGGGACGAAAGAGAGGCTATATAGCACTCTGGGCAGGCATGGCTACGTCGGCTGATGCCATCATAATTCCTGAGAAATGGGATGGCGACTTTGACAGTATCGTAGATACGATAAAGGCAAAGCATGCTGACGGAAGAAACAGCTATCTGGTGGTTGTGGCCGAGGGTGTTACAGATGCTCCAGAGCTTGCCCAGATGATTCTTGATAAGACTGGTATAGAGTCGAGGGTATCGGTGCTTGGCTATATACAGAGAGGCGGACAGCCAACGGCAAAGGACAGGATGTATGGCTCACTCATGGGTGCGTATGCCGTTGATGTACTCAAGAAGAACAAGGCAAATCGTATGATAGCTATCAAGAACGATATACTTATAGACTATGATATAAAAGAGGCAATTGATATACAGAACAATCAGATCGATTCCTTCCAGTATGAGCTGAGTAAGCTTCTGGCCGAGTAATCGATGAGGCTGGCAGTGGGTAAAAAATAAGCTGACTGATTATAAAAAGATATATAAATGACAGGTATAAAAGATACAATATAAAGGAGAAGGTTATGAAACAGGTAATATTAACAGGCGACCGTCCTACGGGCCGTCTTCATGTGGGACATTATGTAGGATCACTTAAGAGAAGAGTCGATCTTCAGAATTCAGGAAAGTATGATGAGATTTACATCATGGTGGCTGATGCGCAGGCGCTTACAGACAACGCAGAGCATCCTGAGAAGGTCAGACAGAATATTATGCAGGTTGCTTTGGATTATCTTGCCTGTGGCATAGATCCTGAGAAGTCTACTATATTCATCCAGTCTATGGTGCCTGAGCTTACAGAGCTTACATTTTACTATATGAATCTTGTCACAGTTGCAAGAGTTCAGAGAAATCCGACCGTAAAGGCAGAGATCAAGATGAGAAACTTCGAGGCAAGTATCCCTGTTGGATTCTTCTGTTATCCTATCAGCCAGGCTGCAGATATCACAGCATTCAAGGCTACAGAGGTTCCTGTTGGAGAGGATCAGATGCCTATGATCGAGCAGTGTAAGGAGATCGTTCACAAGTTCAATTCGGTATACGGTGAGACACTTGTTGATCCAAAAATCGTTCTTCCTGACAATGAGGCATGTCTCAGACTTCCAGGTACAGATGGTAAGGCCAAGATGAGTAAGTCACTTGGAAACTGTATCTACCTGTCAGAGGATCCTGCAGATATCAAGAAGAAGGTTATGTCCATGTACACAGATCCAAATCACATCCGTGTTGAGGATCCGGGACAGGTTGAGGGCAACTCGGTATTTACTTATCTTGACGCATTCAGCAAGCCAGAGTATTTCGAGGAGTTCCTTCCAGACTACAGTGGTATGGATGAACTCAAGGAGCATTACAGCAGAGGCGGTCTCGGCGATGTAAAGGTCAAGAAGTTCCTGAACAATGTTCTTCAGGCTGAGCTTGCACCTATCAGAGAGCGTCGTCAGATGTGGGAGAAGAGACCACAGGATGTATACGACATCTTAAAGAGTGGCAGCGAGGTTGCCAGAGCAAAGGCAGCAGAGACGCTTGCAGATGTGCGCCGTGCTATGAAGATTGACTATTTTGAGAACGACAATCTTTTCAAGTAAGAAATATTATAACTTTTAGCATGATTACATGTGCAAAAAGGATAAAATTCTCACTGAATGTCCTGAAAAGTGATATTTGGGACAGATCAAGGGAATTTTATCCTTTTTTCATGCAAATAATCATTTTAGAGATATTTTTGTGCTAATGACGAGCAAATTATCTCAAAATAAGAAAATCCTAGGGAGACGACATATCACCCAAATGTGGAGTTAAATAACGCTGTCAATCACATATTATATCCTCACAACCACAGCTTCATACGGATACAGTCCTGTCAGTGAAATTACACAGTGCAAATGGGCGTAAATTGCAACAGTCAAAAACAGTAATTACCTGAGTCGTTAACTATATAAATAATCCGGATTTCTCCTTGCTGTGCTCCAGTTTGTCAAGAAGCTTTGCGCAAGGCTTGGCGAGCAGCAGTCCGATGACCGCTGAGATCGCAACATATATCAGCAGGGTGGCAAGACATTTGCCGTAGGTGTGCTGATACATTCCGGCGACACATTCCCTGAGGGCGTTCATGCAGTATGAGAACGGCATGAATTTGTACAGGTACTGGTACACTGATGGGAGCACTTCCACAGGGAAGGTTCCACCTGCTCCCGCAACCTGAATGACCATGATGATCACGGCGATGGCCTCACCGATATTGCCAAATGCCACGGTGAGAGAGTAGATCAGGAATGTAAATACAAAGCTCGTCATCATCGCGGCCAGTGCAAATGCTATCGGATGCCTGCACTGTATTCCCACGTAGAACAGATCGCCCATAACGGTTATGATTGTCTGGACCTGTCCGATGACGAAGAAGTTAAGATATCTTCCGAAGAACTTCTGGTAAGGCTTCACGCCCTCAAGCTCTTCATTGTCCTTGACCTTAACGTGTATGAGTGCCACAAGTATGAGAGCACCGACCCACAGTGCCAGGACCGTGTAGAATGGTGCCATGGCTGATCCGTAGTTGGATATCTCGTATACAGCAACTGTGTTCATCTGTACCGGTGATGAGATGAAATTCACTATCACCTGTGGATTGTCCTTGATGGCATTTATGAAATCCTGGTAGCTGCTGTTAGACGTGATCGTCTGTATGTCGGCCTTGATCTTGTCTATGCTTTCTTTGAGATCCTTCAGACATTTGATCGTTCCCGCGATGTCTGAGGTTCCGTCCTTCAGAATGTCCTGATACTCGGTCAGGGACTTGCTGATATCGTTGAAGTTTCCCGGAACATTTGCCAGCACGGTCTGTGCCTGCGCCAGAGATGACTGGATATTCTCTAACGAAGATTTCAGTTCAGGCGAAAGTTCGTTATTTATGAGATCCTTCACTGAGGCAATGTCATTTGTACACTTCTTTATGTCGGACGATACCGCTTTTTTCAGTGATGCAAATTCTTCGTCCGACAGGCTTGTGTCGGATACAAGCTTTGCTAAGTCTTCGTTCAGATTTTCAAACTGAACTTTGGCATCCGATACTATAGGTGACTGGGCTTCGATCAATCGGTTTATGGTGTCCAGAACATTGGTGCCAAGGGAACCATTGAGGTCAGTTTCGATTGACACTGATCCGATATCGTGGGTTCTTGAGAGGCTGTCCACGGTTTTACCAAGCTCTGTAAGCCTGTCAGAGATCATGTCGAGACCTGTGTTCAGCAGTGATATCGAGGTGTCTGCAACGTCGCTGCTTATGCCTGCGCTGTCGCTCAGATTTCCAAGACTGCTTGAGCCGCTCTGTGCCATGCTGTCTATGCTTGGAAACAGAAGCTGAGTGGTATCGATGGCATCTGATGCAGACTCTGTGAGCAGTGAAAATGTATTCAGCATATAGACGTAATTGTCCAGCGTGGATGAGATCTGTTCCAGTTTGCTCTCAAGACCGGCAACGAGGTCTGAACCGTCTATGTTATTTCCGGAAATGAAATCTCCGGCATTTGCAAATACCTCGGTCAGCGTGCTTATGATCTTTGTGTTTATCTCGTTTTGGACGGTCGTCTTGACCTTGCCGGTTATCTTGGTGGCAATGGCGTTCTTCTTGCTGTTCTCGTAGTATTCGATATTTGGATTGACGATGTTGCCATTTAGTATGCTGAGCATGTTCGCCGTGAAGTCCTTTGGTATGATTATTCCGGCATAACATTCCCCGCTGGCGATGAGTTCAAGTGCCTCATCTTTATTATCGGCAAATGTCCAGTCGATAGTGTTGTTGTTTTCAAGACTTTCGATCACCATGTCTCCGATGGTCAGATTTATTCCGCTCATCTCGATTCCCTCATCCTCAGAGTAGACGGAGATCTTCATGAGTGAGGTGGCGGACTCTCCATACGGATCCCAGTTTGACAGGATGTTGAACCACGCATACAGGGAAGGGATTATGCACAGACCCATGACTATGGACAGTGCGACAACATTTGTGGTGATCCTGCGCAGATCAGATATGTATACACGCCAAATGTTTTTCATGATAATTCCTCCTTGTCAGCTTCTGTGTTTTCTATGGCTTCATCCTGTTCATCCGTCTGAACCGAGTCGCCATGTTCATCCGTTTGAGCCGAGTCGCCATGTTCATCCGTCTGAACTGAGTCGCCATGTTCATCTGTCTGAACTGTCTCGTTTTGCTCATCAGACTGCACAGACACACTCTGATCATTCTGCACAGCCTCAGCCATCTCAACCACCTTGTCCTGCACGGCGGTGATCTGTGTCTGAATGTCTGTTTTTACATTTGTTATTATGTCGTCCAGCTTCTTCTTCGGTGCAGCGACTTTTGTATATATGCTGTTGATGTCGATGAGACCGTCAATATTATCTTCCGTATCCTGAAGCGAGTTAACCATCTCCTGTACCTTGTAATCCGAGTATTCCACATGTATCAGATACGCCGCGATTATGAACAGGCTGGCGATCCACAGAACAAGAAATATGATCTTGGAGCTGCCGGTCAGAAAGAGCAGGATAAGGAAGCATGCGGGAACAGTGAATATACACTTAATACCCGCCTTCAGCTTTTTTACATTTTCTGCATGGGCCTTGTCTCTGAATGCAAGCACCTGGGACTTTATGTCAGATGACTCGGTGCTGGTTGTATTTGAATTTGTATCTTCGTTCATGGGTGTTCCTCCTTATTTGCATTACATCATATCCGTATCTTCCATACGTTTCTCGATGAAGTGCATGATATGGATAAATGGTTTTCTGATTATAAGTCCTATGACCAGTGCAACCACAATGAAAATTGACAATTCAAGCAGATATTTGAACAGGTCTGCGTGATACATTCCGCCAATACATTCACGCATTGCATTTATCGCATATGGGAATGGGAAGAATATGTACACCTGTCTGAAGAAGTTCGGAAGAGCCTCTATAGGGTAGGTTCCACCGCTCCCCGCTATCTGCAGCACCATGATCACAACAGCGAGAGCCTTGCCTATGTCGCCAAATGATATGGTGAGTGAATATATCAATATTGAAAATGTCAGCCCTGTGAGTGCCGCAGTTGCCCAGAATGCAAATGGGTGCAGACACTGTATCTTCAGCAGGAACAGATCTCCAAGCACTATGACTAGAACCTGAAGCTGAGACAGCAGGAAGAAAATAAGGTATCTTCCAAAGAACAACTGGTGTGGTCTGGCATCCTTCAGATAGTCCGCATCCTTCACATGCACCTTCATGAGGGAGACGAGAATTGTCATTCCGACCCAGATGGCAAGCACTGAGTAAAATGGTGCCATGGACGAGCCGTAGTTGGCAATGCTGTAGTAGTAATGTTCCTCGACAGCAACAGGCTTTGACAGAAATGACGCCAGCGCCTCTGAGTCTCCGTTGAGGAAGGCTATGATCATGTCGGTCATCTCGCTGTCGGCGGCCTTGTTGATCTCGTCTGTGGCGGTCTGGATCTTGTCACGTATACCACTTATGAGATCGGAGAGGTCTGTGAGACTGGTGTTCATTGATGCAATAGTCACCTTATAATTGTCAAATACAGAGCTTGCACTGCTGATGGTAGAATTCAGGGTATTTAACAGATCCTGAGCGTTTTTCAGTGCATTTTTGATGTTCAGGATAATGTTGTCCATGTCAGGAATGACCTGGCTGGTAAATGTGTCATCTATGTCTGAGACAGAGTCGATGATCTGGTCGAGCTTATCTGATACGGCATTTTCTGCATTTGTGATCGCAGATATATCCAGACTATCGATGGTGTCAGCGGTGAGAGAGGAAATCTTCTTAACCTCTGTTTTCAGCTTGTCAAGCTTGTTGAGTGCATCTGAAACCTCATTCGTGTTGCTTATGTCAAGAGATTTGATATATTCGTCGACTGCATCGATCTTTTGCTGAAGTTTGTCTGCATCTGCCTTGATATTCTCAAGATCGGCAGATATGTTCTCTGCATCATCCTTCATATGGATAAGCTTTGCAGAGCTTTTCAGATTCTGTATGTCCTGCGCGATGCTGTCAATCTGATCCTGAAGAGAATTCCTGACAGTGTAGTAGGTTGAGCCCACTGAGTCTATATCGGACATGCTTGAATCAATGGCGGAACCCGCATCGGACAGAAGCTTGCTGCTCCTGTCAGTTGCGTCCTTGAGCTTTGTGCTGGTCTTGAGTTTGTTATTTGCCTTGATTATGGAATCTATGGTTTTCTGGTATCCGGCGAGATTGTCATCGACGGTCTTGAGTGCTGTGATGAAATCCGTTCCCTTGAGATCCTTCGACAAATCTGTGTCGGAGTCGTCAATGGCAGTGATAAGCTTCTGTGATATCGCCTTGACGTAGGTCTCGTTGATGCTTGTCTTGAGCGTTGAGACTGCAGTGTCGGTTATCTTAGGTGCCACGGCATTTTTCTTCTCATTTTCATAGTAGGTGAAGCTTGGATTTACGAAGTTGTCCGTCAGGGCATTGAACATGTTGTAGGAGAAATCCTCATCAATGATGACGGCGGCATAGTAGGTGCCTGATTTCACACCGCCGATGGCGGACTTTTCAGATTCCGGAAATACCCAGCCGATACTGGTCTGGCTTTTCAGCTTATCGGCCACTGACTGGCCCATGTTCATCTCGTTGCCGTCCGCATCTGTGTAGCCCTTGTCCAGGTTGACGACGGCGATATTGATATTGCCGGTATTGGCATATGGATCCCAGTTTGCAAATATGTTGAACCATGCATACAGCGCAGGCAGTATGCACAGTCCAACGGCGAGAACTATTGTGAGTATACTTTTTTTGATACCGATCAGGTCGTTTTTGAATATTTTCAGTATTGTTTTCATTTTTATTTAATTCCTATTTATATAGTAAATGCATCAGCGAGGACTGATGTACATGAGAGAGTCCCCGCTGATGATCGTTTATTATTCTACAGGTCTTTGAAATGGAACTGCTTCTTTCCGGTTGCGTAGTCATCAACTATCTGTCCATGTCCGTAAAGCTTGTATTTGTAGGTTACAAGTCCCTCAAGTCCTACAGGGCCTCTTGCATGGATCTTGCTTGTGCTGATTCCGACCTCTGCGCCAAATCCGTATCTGAATCCATCGGCAAATCTTGTGGAGCAGTTCTGGTATACTCCGGCCGAATCGACAAGCTGCATGAAGAGGGCGGCGGTCTCGTTATTCTCAGTCACGATACAGTCAGTGTGATGTGAACCAAAGTGGTTGATGTGTGAGATCGCCTCCTGCACATCGTTCACGATCTTGACTGAGAGCACCAGGTCAAGATACTCGGTATTGAAATCGTCGTCTCCCATGATCTCAATACCATTCGGGCTGCTCATATTGCGTTCAGCCTGATTGATGATCTCCGCTGCCTCGGCGGTTCCGCGGAGCTTTACACCGTGTTTCTTAAGTGCTTTTGCCATGACCGGAAGCATTTCTTTTGCCACATCTCTGTGGACGAGAAGTGTCTCCGTTGCATTGCAGGCGGCGGTGTACTGTGTCTTGGCGTCTACGATGATAGGAATTGCCTTTTCAATATCCGCATCCTTGTCTATGTATGTGTGGCAGATTCCGTCTGCGTGTCCCATGACAGGGATCTTGGTGTTGTTCATTATATACTGCACAAATGCATTTGAGCCTCTAGGTATGAGCAGGTCAACGGACTTGTTGCATGACAGAAGCTCATCGATCTCGTTGTGCTGGCTTGCCTGGAGCATGCAGCCCTCTGGTGCTCCGTTTGCAACGGCTGTGCTGTAGATCACATCGAAGAGAGCCTTGTTGGTGTTGGCAGTTTCCTTGCCACCCTTGAGTACTGCGCAGTTGCCGCTCTTGATGCACAATGATGATATCTGGACCAGCGCATCCGGTCTTGCCTCGAATATGATTCCGATGACACCGATAGGGCAGGAGACTCTCTGAAGGACCAGCCCCTCGTCAAGCTCTCTCTTGAGCTGGATCTGTCCAACCGGGTCAGGGAGCTTTATGAGCTCATCGATTCCATTTGTCACGTCAGCGAGCTTGTGCTCGTCGAACTTCAGTCTCTTCTTGACTGATGCTGCGATCCCGTTCTCCTCGGCAGCAGCCATGTCCTTTGCATTTGCCGCAAATATCTCATCCTTATGTGCGATGAGTGCGTCCTTTACATGTACTAGTATATTGTTTCTTGTATCTTCTGAAAGTGCAGCCATTTTGTAGCTGTCAGCCTTCATGATGCTTGTAGCTTCCTGCATGTTCATAATCTTGTTCTCCTTTATAATCCTGTATGTCATGTGCACTTATTCTGTCGTGGCACATGAGCATATAATCCATTAAATATTACCACAAGTTAGGGGAGATGACCACATGGAAGAAGATAAAAAGAGGCCATCGCATAATATGAGCAACCCACATGGAAAATGAAATCTCCGTTGTGTATGATTGCCATATTATGTAATGACCTTTTATATGGTTATTGAGTTGTTATATATTGCTCCAAATTAGCAGCTTATCACAACAAAGCTCTGTGCCGGAAGAGTGATAACTCCGTCAGCGATACCTGGCTGTGTGCCGTTTATTGCTATAGAATAGATAACCTTTGCGTCACCAGTCAGCTCAGCAAGCTTCCTTGACTGGGTGTCTGTATTCTTAGGGTTCACTGCAAGGAGAAGATTTCCTCTCTTGTATACCAGTGGCTTTCTGCTGATGATCTCAAGGTTGCTCTTGTCCAGCAGATCGGCCTGTGAATGTCTGAGGGAAGTGAGGGCTTTCACTGTATTGAGCAGTGAGTTCTGGTCTGCCTCGGAAGCCTCGACATTTGCGGCATTTTCTGCAGGATCAACCGGCAGATAGAGCTTGTCGGCAGGCGCTGATGAGAAGCCCATGTTGTCACCGCTTGTCCACTGCATAGGAGTTCTTGAGCCGGTTCTTGTAAATCCGCCCTCCTTGCTTGCCATGTTTCTGAATTTCATAGCAATCTCATCGCCGTAGTAGATGAATGGATTGCCGGGCATGGTCATGAAGAATGCATAGGCAAGCTTTAACTCATCCTCAGAGAGCCCGTAGCTGATACGTGTAGTGTCGTGATTTCCTGTGATGAGGGCTATAGCACCCTTGTCCTTTATCTGCTCGTATCTTCCCATGTATTCATCAATGAAGTGGTCGCAGGTTCCCTTGCTGTCAGCCTTGAAGAAGCTGTTGTTCTCCATGCTGTCGTCAAGAGACTCAGGAAGAGATGCAAATGCATTCAGGTGAGCTTCGTAATCTCTTACCAGAGAGTTATATCCGTTGCCCATCCAGTCGAGATAGAAGTCCATGTCGAAGCCGGCCTTGATTGACTGTTCAGCCTTTCCCCACTCAGATACAAATGCTGACTCAGGGTACTCAGCGTGTATATCGCCGAGAATGTCCTGCCATACGGCAACTGTTCCGCTCTTGTTCGCATCATCATGCTTTACAAGAGAATCTGCCATGTCGACACGGAATCCATCGCAGCCCTTGTCGAGCCAGAAACGGCATACATCCTTCATAGCCTCTCTTGTTGCGATACATGCAGGATCGTACATGCTCTTGTGCCATCTCTCAGTTGGGTTCAGAACACCATAGTTGAGAGCCGGCTGGCACTTGAAGAAGTTCACGATGTAGGCTGCATTTCTAGGTGTCTCGCCTGCGATGTAGTTGAGACCTGCACCGCCGCAGAGCCATCCGTCAGTCCACATATATCTGTCTGTGTACTCATTTGCCTCAGTTTTCTTGCTCTCGGTAAACCATGCATGCTCCTCAGATGTGTGGCCTGGAACCAGGTCGAGAAGAATGTGCATGTCCCTCTTATGAGCCTCAGCGAAGAGGTTCTCTATGTCCTCCATTGTTCCGTATCTCTCGGCAACCTTCTTATAATCCCTTACATCGTAGCCTGCATCGGAAAATGGTGAATCAAAGCAAGGATTCATCCAGATAGCGTTGCATCCAAGAGACTTGATATAGTCAAGCTTTGCAGTGATTCCGTTGAAATCACCGATTCCGTCGCCGTTGGTATCATAAAAACTCTGTGGGTATATCTCATAAAAAATTGCGTCTTTAAGCCATGTAGCCATAATAAATGTCCTCCTTATAAAAATGCAGCATGCGCATATAAATGCACTTCGCGCGGCGCATGCGTTACTATTCGTTCCTCCATAATATGAGCAGCGCACTTGCAGCTATGCGCTGGTGGTTTATAAGGAACATCAGCCATGCAAAGCCGCCTAAGGGCGGGACTGATGCTGCATCACAAGTTTTCTGCAAAAACTTATGAAATAAGGTAAGGTACTGCAAACCCACACAGAAATCTGCCTCAAAATACGGAGAACGATCTTATTAGTATTAAGAACATTCTACTCATTATAA
>OJNY01000039.1_pt1 | contig 87559 bp, 81 predicted proteins | sample 1597931 | NCBI WGS metagenome assembly OJNY01 (sample SAMN01915209, study PRJEB22387) | human gut metagenome | isolation source: stool | host: Homo sapiens | place: USA
GAACCATCCTGTCCGTTAATTCCTGTGATTAATGCATTTTTCATTCTTTTTTCCTCCAAAACGTTGTACTCACACATTTCGTTTATTTTATTCCATACAAGCTATGCCTGTCAAGCAATACCCTTAGCGATAACGCCAAATACAGTAAATTGCACGAAGTCCATCCCTGAATCCTATCTTTTTCCCCTCTTTTGTCGTTCTTGGATGATAGGAGATCGGTACCTCATGGATCCTGATCCTTTTCTTGGAAATCTTTGCTGTTATTTCCGGCTCAAAACCAAAACGCTCCTCTTCAATCGTAATACTCTGGATTACATCTCTGCAGAACGCCTTATAACAGGTTTCCATATCTGTCAGATGTTGTCTGGTAAACAGGTTGGACAGAAGTGTTAAAAATCTGTTAGCAAGATAATTGGCAAGATATCCCTTCTCCTGCTTTCGTAAAAAGCGGGAACCATATACCACCTTGGCTTTTCCTGCAAAAATCGGGGTTACAACCTTTGCATAATCCATTGGATCATACTCAAGATCCGCATCCTGTATGATCACTACGTCCCCTGTTGCATGTGCAAAACCAGTCCGTAGTGCAGCCCCCTTTCCTGCATTTTTCTCATGATAAACGATCTTGCTGACAATCGGTTTCACTTCTGTTTCCAGTATTTCCCGTGTACCGTCTGTAGAGCAGTCATCTATAACAATGATCTCTTTATTCGGGATTTCCGATTTCTGTACCAGTTTTACAATATTCAAAATATTATCTTTTTCGTTATAACATGGAATAACGACAGATAACACCTTTTCCTCTTTCACGCTCATACTTTCCTCACTTTGTTTCTGTTTTGCTTATTCAGTCTGTTCTATGCACCCTTATGGAATAATACCACGAAAATAGTTTGGATCAATATTTTAAAATCCAGAGTCAATGACCAGTTATCTATATATTCCAGATCATACTTCATGACCTCATCAAAATCCGTAACCTTACCTCTTCCATGCACCTGCCACATACCTGTGAGTCCGGGTGTAATGCATAGTCTCCTGCGATAATGGATATTATATCTTTCAAACTCATCTTCTGTCGGAGGTCTTGTCCCAACCAGACTCATATCCCCACGCAGGACATTATAAAACTGCGGCAGTTCGTCCAGACTGGTTTTCCGCAGAAATTTACCCACCCTTGTGATCCGGGGATCATTTTCAATCTTAAAGATCGGCCCGTTCATCTCATTTTGAGACTCCAGCTTCCGCTTTTGTTCTTCTGCATCCACATACATGGAACGGAACTTATAAATATGGATTCTTCTGCCATTCTTACCAATTCTGATCTGTCCAAATAAAACCGGTCCTCTGGAATCAAGCTTGATCGCTAATGCTATAAACGGAAACAATACAGCCGTGATCAGCAGACCTACCAGTGCCCCTACGATATCAACCGCTCTTTTTACAAAAACTCTTCTGTAATCCAGATATTGCAGTGAAAAGGTCATAACTGCAAAACCGGCAAATTTTCCAGCTGTTTTTCCCGCGAGATCCAGTTCCTCCATCTCTACGTTATAATGGCAGGTGATCCCCATTGCTTCAAAATCCATAATGATCTCTTTAATTGCTGTCTTACTTGCATCCGGCAGATAAATAAATACCTCATCCAGAATCATCTGCGTTGCCACATCAAATATCGTATCCGCATTAGCCACAACAGGAATGCCCTCAATTTCTTTCCCAACCAGATTGGCATCCATGACAGAGATTGCGGTGATCTGATAATTCCATGCTTTATCCTTTTGAATGCGCTGCAAAAGCTGTGACACACATTCTTCCTGTGTAACGATCATGACTTTATCACTGCTTTTACTGTTTTTATAAAACAACAACATATATCTTTTGAATAATGTATGCAGGATATACGTTATGGTAATGTTCAGAATAGAAAAATATCCAAACGTCAGACGTGAAAAATCATCTGCTATCTTTATCAGGAAAAGGAAACATCCGATTGCTACGCTCATTACAATATCATACTTGCATATCGCAATAAGTTCTACCATGTAGCCCCTTGTAAAAAACCCCCTGTTCCATTCTGTCATAACACCATACAGAACGCAAAAGAGCATAAGATATCCCCATACACTATAGTGAACATCCATATAAAAGACACTGCGGACATTACCGAATCTCAGGAATAAAGCCAAAAGGTATGCCAGGGTCACAGAAATCAGATCAATCAATATTAAACTGTATGTTTCTATCAATCTGTTTTTATGGTTAAACTGATGCATACTTTTTCCTTTTACCGCTTATCTTATACAGTTCTCAATTTTTTCCGCTGTACCGCTTCACTTTCTGACATATATTTCACACCTGTACCCAGTGATTCATACACATTCTGAATACGCTTGTTCAGCATGTCCATTGCATGAACCTCAAGGCTTGCCTTCTGGTCACTGCCCCACATGGAATGAGAAAGCGTTATATGTCTTTCGATACAGCAGGCGCCAAGTACAACCGCTGCTATCGTCGGTTCCAGATTTTCCTCATGCCCGCTATAGCCTACCAGACAGTCAAAACGATCTTTCAATGTCTGGATCATGCGCATATTCAAATCCTTGACCGGCGCCGGATATGCACTGTTTGTATGCATCAGGATATAATCTCCATGTCCATATTTCTCCAGCACCTCTACCGCATGGTCGATTTCATCCATTGTGGTCATACCAGTTGACAGAATGATCGGTTTCCCGGACCTTGCAGCTTCGGCGATCATTTCATCACGTCCATTGGATGCACTGGCGATTTTAATATACGGAATGTCATACTGTAATAAAAATTCCAAGGATGGCATATCCCACGGTGAAGCACTCCACGTCATCCCTTTGTCTTTACAATAGGCATCTATGATATCATACTCCGGTTTTTCAAATTCTACTCTGTATTTGTATTCCAAATATGTCATATCTCCCCATGGTGTTGACTTTGGAACGCTTTTCTGTGCCTCAGGCACTGCAAGCTCCGGTGTACGCTTCTGGTACTTCACATTGTTCCATCCGGTTGCATTTGCAGCATCCATCAGTTTTTTAGCAATATTGATATCACCATTATGATTAATCCCTATTTCTGCAATCATATAAGGACGGCTTGTCTCATTGATCACGTAGTCTCCGATATGAATTTCTTTATTTGCCATAATACTCTCCTAATTTGTCTGTTCTGCTTCTTTTCTTTGCAATTTATGTGCAAGGCTTACTATGCATATGATACACCAAAAGACTGCCTTTTGTAAATGACTGCCTGCTTTTATTTCATTGCATATAATGTAAAAAAAGAGATATCCCTGTCAAGTCACCTTCAAGGATATCTCCCATGTGTTTATTTTGCCTGTATCTGCTGTTCTTCCATAAATGCCAGATGAACCGCATCCGCGACCCTGGCAATATATTCGCTGTTTGTCGGTCTGCCTTTTCCGGTATGAGCAGAGAAGCCGAACATCTCTTCCATTGATCCAATATTGCCGCGCAGCCACGAAACTTCAATAGCGTTTCGTATGGCACGTTCTACCTTTTGTACGGATGTGTTATATTCCCTTGCAACATCCGGATATAACAGTTTTGTTACACTGCTTACTACTTCGATGTCCTGCTCAGAACGTAAAATAGCCGACCTCAGATAATGATAGCCCTTCAGATGCGCCGGAACCCCCAGACTCAACAGCAGTTTTGTTACATACATTTGTTTTTCCACACTTTTACACATTTTTTTCATACTTCCCCCTCTATTGAGAAATAATAGATCAAATAGTATTGCGACTACACAGTAATCATACATTTTTTGTCATAACTTGTCTAATTCTTTTCATCGACAAATTCTCCAGTAAAGATCTTTACAGATACTGCTCTTTCCCCTCCTGCTGAAGCTCATCAACAATCTTTTTCACATCCTGCGCACGCTCTTTCGGGCATACCAGCACCGCATCTTTCGCCTGTACAATGATCAGATCTTCCAGTCCGATCGTGGCAATCAGCTTGTCTGTACCATATATAATGCAGTTTTTTGTATCCAAATTGACCTGTTCTCCATACAGCACATTGCCTTCGTCATCAGCGTTTTTTGTTACAGTCAGCATATCCAGACTTCCGATATCATTCCATCCGAAATCTCCTTCCAGTGTAATCACGTCCCGACAACGCTCCATAATGCCATAATCGATTGAAATCTTAGGAATGACCGGATACACCCTGTTAAGCACCTCCTGCTCCTGCTCAGTCCCCATTGCTTTTCCGATTTCTACAAGGTATGCATAGATATCCGGTAAAAGAGACTCAAATTTTTTCAGAATCGTAGAAGCTTTCCAGATAAACATACCGCTGTTCCACGTATAGTTTCCATCTGCCAAATATACTTTTGCCGTATCTTCATCCGGTTTTTCCACAAATTCCTCTACATCCACATACTTTTTACCTGTTTCTCCTATCGCAGCTCCTGTCTCCTTTTTTCCCCTGATATAACCATATCCGGTTGCTGCAAATGTCGGTTTAATGCCAATCGTTACAAGCTTATCTGTTGTTTCTGCTGCTTCAATCGCTGCATCGATCACCTTTGTATATTCTTCAGTATCTCTGATATAAGAATCTGATGGCAGAATACACATAATACCATCCTCATACTTTTTCACAATTTCCATCGCTGCATATCCGATACAGGCAGCTGTATTTCTCGCTGCCGGCTCCGCCAGGATATGGTCAGGTGCAATCTTTGTTTCCTGTTTCATCAGCTCTGCCTGCGTCACATTCGTCACAATAAAAATATTATCCATGCCGGTCGAATTGGCAATACGGGAAATCGTTTCATTTACCATAATATCTTTTCCGGTCAGGTTCAAAAGCTGCTTTGGTCTTTCTTTTCTGCTCAGCGGCCAGAATCTTGTCCCTCCGCCACCTGCCATGATTACTCCATACTTTTTCATATCTCATTCTCCTTTTCTATAAATGTAATGCATCTGCAAAGCAGATGTATGATGCAGCCTCGCCCCATCGCGAAGCGATTTTCATGGGTGAGGTTCCATATTTTTTATCTATCTTTTTATTTAACCGTTATACGTTGCAATTGTAGTTTTCACACAAATGCGTTATACTAGTAAAAGCATAATATCAACAAATGAGGTAAAGCATGAACTATTTAGAAGAACTGCTCCATAATACGATACTGATCAATGCCGTGACCGGATGGCTTTGTGCACAGATCCTCAAAACCATCACACATCTGATCATAAACAAAAAATTTGTCTGGGAACGACTGATCGGCGACGGCGGAATGCCAAGCGCCCATTCCGCAACTGTCTGTGCTCTCGCAGGTACGACTTTTCTCCACTGCGGGCCGTCAAGCCCGGAATTTGCCATTGCCGCTATTTTTGCGATCATTGTCATGCATGATGCCATGGGTGTCCGCTTCGAAACAGGCAAGCAGGCAAAAATCCTGAATGAAATGATGGACATTTTCAAGAGTATGGGAAACAGCACGCTGACCGCCGAAGAGAAATTAAAGGAATTTGTCGGTCACACCAAGCTGCAGGTTGCCATGGGCGCCCTGCTCGGTATTGTCATCGCTGTCATCCTTGGTTAAATATCTATCTTATGTTTTAAGCAGCCTTTATCAGGCTGCTTTTTTGTTATGGCGACGAGGAAAATGCACGCATTTATGCGGTGCATTTGACGACCGCTATTCAAAGCGAGATTCGCAGAGCGTATCTCGTCTCTGTTATGGCTGCGAATCAGATTTCATTGTATCTGTCTGACCGGATTTTTCCACATGGTCGATCAGATAAGGCGGTCTGTTTCTGGACGCATCCAGTGCACGCCAGACATACTCACCAAGCACGCCCATCATCAGCATCATGATACCAAAAGAAAACAATACAACACACATGATGGAAGCCCATCCAAGGATTGGTGTTCCGACCGTAAATTTCTCTACGATCACCTCAATCATCATAAGAAGCGCAATGATAAAGAACACAACACCCACACCGGACATAAACCGGATCGGTGCATAAGAGAAACTCATCATGGAATCCATGGCAAGCTTTACCTTCTTACCGAGTGTCCAGCGTGATTTGCCGATCTCACGGTCTCTGCGGTGGAAGTAGATCTGGTCGGTCTGGAAGCCTGCCCACAGCACCTGCAGTGTCAGGGAAGAGTTTTTCTCATCCAGTCTTTCCAGCACTTCAATGACCTGTCTGTCGATCAGATAGCAGTCACAGCCGCCTACAGGCATTCTTTCCTGTACGAATTTGTGTATGATCACATAATACATATGTGCAAAGAACTTTTTGACCGGATTTTCATCACGTTCCTTCCGCACTGCCAGCACGACTTTATTGCCCTTTTTCCAGCTTTCATACATTTCCAGAATGATCTCCGAGTCTTCCTGCAGGTCAGCCTGCTTTGTCACGGCGCAATCGCCCGTGCAGACGGAAAGTCCCGCCAGAAGTGCCGCATGTTCTCCGAAATTACGGGAAAGCTTGACACACTGCACATTCTGATCCATTTTGCGGATATCATTCATCACTTCCCATGAGTTGTCACCGGAACCGTCATCCACAAATACAAGCTCGTAATCTCCGAGCTTTCCAAGAATCTTCTGCTTCATATCCTCGTACAAAAGCATCAACGTGTCTGCGTTATAATAAACCGGTATTACAATTGATATTTTGCTCATTTATTTATCCTGTTCCTTCTCTTCCGAAGCAGCAACGGAACGCACTTCCTTCAGATATTCATTATAGTCCCGAATATATTCACTGCCGTCATAGTGTTCGCTTGCCAGGCAGAGCAGCACACTGTCGGCGGAAAAATCATACATATCCTTCCAGAGCATTGTCGGCAGATACAATCCCATACGCGGCTTATTCAGCTCGATCACGTCTGTTTCATAACCGTTATCGACCTTTACCTTGCTTGTCCCACTGACATTGATCAGCACAAATTCCGTCTTACGGTTTGCATGCTGCCCACGGATCACCGTAGCATCGGATCCATACATATAAAAGACACGTTTGATCGCAAAAGGGATATCCTTTCCGTTTCCTTCCGCTACTACAAGATTTCCTCTCTCATCCCCATATTCTCCAAATTCCAGAATCTTATACTGCTCTTTTATGTTCATTCATTTCTCCTTCATTCTCTGAGGTCTTTTAAGGTCTGAATGCATTCAATGCCTCGATCACATAGGTCTGTTCCTCTTCCGTCATTCCATTGTACATCGGAATAGAGAGCACCTCATCCGCATAAGCTTCTGCGATCGGCAGATCGCCTTTGTGATAGCCGAGGCTCTGATACGCTTCTGACAGATGCGGCGGGATCGGATAATGGATGATCGTTCCGATCTCCTTTTTATTCAGATAATCAATCAGCGCTTCTCTATGCTCCGTGCGGATCACATACTGGTGATAAATATGATTGGCATGCGGTCTTTTCTGCGGAAGCGTAAAGGCTGCATTGGAAAGCTCCCTGTCGTAACGCGCTGCGATCTCTATCTTTTCCTGTGTCAGCTCTTCCATATGGGAAAGTCTGACACGAAGAAGCCCCGCCTGGATCTCATCCAGTCTGGAGTTGGCTCCCACCACTTTATTATAATACCGTTTTTCACTGCCGTAATTACGATACATCTTCATATCTGCCGCAATTTTCGGATCATTGCACGTGATCGCCCCGCCATCGCCGAAAGCGCCGAGATTTTTAGACGGATAAAAGGAAAAACAGCCGATATCACCAAAGCTGCCCGTCATTTTGCCGTCATACACGGCTCCATGCGACTGCGCACAGTCCTCGACCAGATACAGTCCGTGTTTTTTCGTGATCTCACAGATCTTGTCCATCTGACATGCCTGTCCGTACAAATGTACCGCCAGCACAGCCTTTGTCCTTGGTGTGATCTTCTCTTCTATCTTTGCTGCATCGATCCCGTAATATGCATCCGGCTCCACAAAAACCGGCGTTGCACCATTGATCGTAATGCCCATGACACTGGCAATATATGTGTTGGACTGCACGATCACTTCATCCCCGGCTCCGATCCCAAGCACACGGAATGCCAGCCAGAGCGCATCCAGTCCGCTTGCCAGCCCTACGCAGTATTTTGTGCCGACATAAGCTGCAAATTCTTCTTCAAAGCTGCTGACTTCTTTTCCCAGCACATACCAGCCGCTGCGCAGCACTTCGACCGCTTTTTTTTCAAATTCTTCCTGATATTGATAAAACCCCCGGTCAAGCCGGTTTGGCATAATCTTCATATCCGTACCTCACTTCTGCCTGCTTTCTGCATAAAATCACACAGGGTACAAAGCATATAGATATATCTTATCATTTTGATGCCTATATTGCAATCGGAAATAGCCCCATGTATTGAAAGAAGAATCCCTGTCGTGCTATACTATGTCATGCATTATTTTACGAAAAGGATCACTTTATGAAAGAAACCGATAAAAACAAACAGCTTATCATTAATATGGCAGCCTCTCTTTTGTCCTGCCTTGTCAGCCTTGGTATCAGCTTTCTGATCACACCGACCGTCATTTACAAGCTCGGTTCCGAAGCGCAGGGCTTTGTTACCATGGCCAATAATTTCGTCAGCTATGCGGCGATCGCCGCCATGGCGCTCAATTCCATGGCCGGGCGTTTTATCACGGTCAAGATCCATCAGAATGATGCGGAAGGCGCCAACCGCTATTTCAACTCCGTCATGTACGCCAATCTGGTCATCGTAGCGGTTCTGCTTTTGCCCTGCACACTGGTCGTTCTGTATCTGGAAAAGCTCGTCAACATTTCCCCGGCGCTTGTAACGGACGTCAAACTGTTGTTTGCGGCCATGTTTTTAAACTTTATGGTCACGATCATCGCAACGACCTTTTCCACAGCTACCTTTGCAGCCAACAGACTGGATCTGTCCGCACTCCGTACGATCGAGTCCCAGATTTTAAAAGCTGCACTGCTGATCGTTACCTTTACCCTTTTACCGGTCCATGTCAGCTACATCGGCTATGCAACACTGCTTGCCAACGTATATCTGTTCCTTACCTATATTCATTATACAAAAAAACTTCTGCCGCAGATTGTTGTTTCCCGGAAATATTTTGACATCCGCACGGTCATTGAGATTCTTTCCGCCGGTGTCTGGAATACGATCATGCGTGCGGGGCAGGCTCTGACAAACGGGATCGATACACTGATCACCAATCTGTGGATCGGCAAAGCGGAAAGCGGCTATATCGGTACTTCCACAACGATCGTGACCGCAGTCAACACCCTGTATGAAACGATTTCCGCCGTCTTCACCCCTTCCCTGACGATCAGCTTTGCCAAGGGAAATAAAAAGGAACTGACAGAGGATCTGAAATCAGCCATGAAGCTGACAGGCTTTTTCGCCAATATCCCTCTCTGCTACATCATCGGATTTGGAATGTCCTTTTACTATATGTGGCTGCCAAGTGAACGCGATATCCTGCCCGTCTACTACAGACTGACCGTTCTGATCATGCTCGGTACACTGGTCGGCGGCGCGATCAGCCCGCTTTTCAACGTTTATACGGTTGTGAATAAGTTAAAATGGAATTCAATCGTCACACTATTAATGGGAGTCCTGAATGTCATTGTTGTCTTTATTTTTCTGGAGATCCCGGCATTTCATCCGTATGGAATCTACTTTATTGCCGGAACCTCCTCTTTCTTAGGCATCATCAAAAACATGACATTTACACCGATGTATGCGGCGCATTGTCTGGAGCTCCCCAAACATGCCTTTTACCCGACGATCTTTCGCTATATTTTTGTTACACTTCTCATGTCAGCAGTATTTGCAGGCATGAACCACTTTATTACGACAACAAGCTGGGGCATGGTCATTGCAGATATTCTGCTTTGTGGTATTGTGGGCTTTCTTCTGAATTTCTTCCTGTTATTTGAAGCAAGAGAACGCGCCATTTTCCTGGATAACATCCGCAGAATACTGCACAGATCCTGACCGGAAAGGAGCATTCTATGCAGACACAAAAAAGAAAGGTACTCGCCGTCGCAAGTACCAGTTATCATCTGATGGTCTTTCTGTTTATTAAAGATGCATTTCTGAAGGATGCGCAGGTTGATCTTGTCCTGACTGACAAATCAGCCTATTTGTATGAGCTGTATCAGTCCGGCAGAACAGACCGGTATTTTCATCATACCTTTTTTGCCGATGCAAAGAAGATCAGAAATCCTTATAAATCCGCGCCTGTGAATTTATGGGAAAGCTTTGTATACAATCCGACCGTAAAAGCCATGCTGACAGAAAAGGATTACCCGGCATTTACTACTTATGATGACCTGTACTTTGCTTCTCCCGGTGTTCCCGACGAGATTGTCAAAGAGCTGATCAAAACATGCATCCGGAAGAACAAAAAACTCAGTCTCCACCGCTTTGAGGATGGGTTTGCCAGCTATACCAAACCGCCTGTCAGCTCAGTTTCCACTGTCATGGGAAGACGCCTGTACCAAACGATCTGGGGCTATGATATCCACAGGCAGGAGCAGGAGCTTTACTTATTCGAGCCCTCTCTTGCCGAAAAAAACGTAGCAGACAGTGCTGCAACCGGTTTTACTTTAAAACAGATCCCGAAAACGCCGGAGCGGATCGCACTTGTCACCGAACAGATCCGGTATATCCTGCAGTTTCAGAGCCGGCGTTTTCCACAGGAATATCTGTTTCTTGGACAGGGCACAGCCAATGGCATGCAAAATCCCAATACATACCAGAGTCTTGTCTATGAGATCGCTTCCCACGTGGGCACAGAGCATTTTCTTGTCAAGCCACATCCACGCGGACAATATGATGCCTTTGACGATACGATCTCCGTTTACAGCGATACGTGTCCGTTTGAGCTTGCTGTCGCAGACGGCACAATGGAAGATAAAACACTGTTATCCTATTATTCCACTGCCTGTGTATCCGGAAAGCTCCTATTTAACAGCCGCTGCAGGATCATCTTCCTGTATCCGCTGGCAGGCGATTCCTTTAACGAAAAGTGCGATTACGAAGATTATTTTCACACATTATGCAGTCTGTACGACAATATTTATATTGCACATACAAAAGAAGAGCTTTGGAAGCTGCTGTCCTGATCACAGCCTCCAAAGCTCTTTTTATCGTTTTTATATGCCCAGCACAACAGCAAGCAGTGTCTGGTCCAGTGCCAGTCTTCTGTTCCACGGATTCAGTATCACACCCGCCACATCCGCTTCGCGCGTCGTTTCAAACAACTGCCGGATGTCAGCAAGAAATGTTGACTTTACAGCCCCGCCGCCCTTCATTTCTTCCTCAAAAGAAGTAAATGCCGCAAACCATCTTCTGCCGTCTTCCGTCCTGACCGTGGCAAGCTGCAGGTTCTGCTCCTTTGCCACAGCCTCAACCGCTACAACTACCTGTCCGTTTTCCCGCATCCTTCTGCGCAGCAGTGTCAGTGTATGTGCCAGCTGCTCATCCGACGGTGCTTCCTGCAGTTCTCTGATTGCTTCTTCTATTTTATCGTTTCCCTGTAATCCCCGGTCCATCTTGGTTCCTTTCTGCTTTCATTCAATGCAATTCATTTTAAATAACATGTGTGTTTATTTCATTTATTCTGTCCTGCGCTAATCGTGCTTCCGATCTCTGCGCGGAACGGGATCAGCACACTGTCCGGTGCTTTTTCGGAATCCGCCGTAAATACACAAATATATGTCTGTCCGTAGAAATCAAGTGTATCACCGACCTCCAGCCGTCCTCTTTCGATCCAGAGGATACAGTCCGGCGGGTTCTGCGGCTGCCTGCCCTGCGCTGCCATATGCGTGTCATCCACAAGAATATGCCGCAGTCTCGCTGTCGGGTATTCTTCCCGGTACAGCTTCCAGAGCGGGTAGTCATAACCATCCCCTGATATCACAACACCAATATCCGTTGCGCCCAGCTTTTCTGTGACATCTTTCAACTGCTCATAAGTATCATAACGTTTGTTATTTGTAAAATACAGTTCCATCCGGTTTGTCAGACCGCTTGCCAGATAGGACTCTGCCACCTGCATATTATAGCGGATCGGCGCAATGCAAAGTACAAAGCTGAGAGCTGACAGCAGCAATAAAATAACAGCATTATTTTTATTTTTTCGAAGGACATGATCCAAAATGTGTGCTCCCGCAGGTATCATCATGGCAAGTGCCGGATATAACAGACGTGATCCCCATGGCTGCCAGCGCAAAAGTGCCATCATAAAGCCAAAGCTGAGCCAGGCAGATACGATAAAGCCATAAGACAGTTTCTGTTCATCCTCTGCCTGCACGGTCTGCTGCGTCTGCTTTTTCCGTTTCCAATGTCTGACCAGAAGTCCAATTACACAAAGCACCAGAAGAATGCCTGCCAGCAGCGCAAAATATGCTGCAAAAGCACTGCTCGTCCTGTCGTGGCTGTACATATCGTCGCCGGTATTTAAATACGTAATAAAATCAAATCCATGAAACGAGATCGCTATATTATTGACCTCTACATGCAGAAGGGCACCCACATGAATGGCAATCCGGTATATAAAACCATTCAAAGCTGTCCAGAAGTGCTGAGTGATCAGCAGCGAATAATTTTTCAGGATATTGACAATGATATAGCTGACATTTTTGGTTGCCACCATAATATCGCCGCTTGTCGTATTGGCGATAAAGCTGCCACACGCCTGATACGTGCGGATCAGCGTTTCCGCAATAACAAGAAGCATGGCGGAGCCGGCAAGTACGCCCGCCTTCAAAAGCTCTGTCAGCTTATCTTTTCTTCTGATACAAAAGAGCAGAACCCATGGCATAAACATGAGCATGCTCGCACAGACACTGACCTTCATCAAAAATCCGAATCCTACACTCAGTCCGATACAGACAAGCAGATTCCGCTGCAGGGTGTTTTTCAGCAGATTTCCGAGCTGCAGGCTGTCCAGTTGTATAAACTGCAGAACCAGATAAACAAATACGGAAAACCAGAGCGTTGCAGACAAGTCATTCTGCGTCGTGATACTCTGTGTGATCGTCAATGGCATTGTCAGAAAGGCAAATACACCAAAGATCGCAAACTGTCGTCTGGTGCCCAGAAGCCGCATACTGCGGTAAAAGAAAACGGCGGTCAGCAGCATTGCCAGATACTGGAACAGGTTCAAAAGCACATCACATTCTGTCAGCAGCATCGCAAACAGCATATTATATTCACTTAAAACAGGAGAATACAACTGCCTGTCAATGTTTGTCACATAATAATCCACACTACCGTTATCGATCCAGTGCCCGATCCTTGCCAGGTGGTACGTCATGGAATCGTAATTATACGGTACGGTGAACAATGCCAGAAACAGCAGGAACAGGCAGAGAACCGTCCCTGCAGCAACCAGGATCTTCTCACAGATGTTCAGCCGCTTTAATGCTGTGATCCCTTCCCGGAAAGATGCCTTCAGGTCTCTGCCAAGCTGCTTCCAATAGCCTCTCACGCCATCCGGAAACAGCTTCCCTCCAAGTAAAGTAAACAAGATAATAACAAACATCCAGCACAGAAGTGCTGACCAGCGGTTTAAGCTGTGTCCGATACTGCACACATTGGCAAATAAAACCACAAACAGCTCAAACCATAAAAGGCTCTTTGCCAGAGCCATCACAATATCATTCTTTTTCTGTCTGCTCCATGCGTAAATACTGCAAAAAGCAATCGGCATTACTATGATCATATATCCACCCTTTATCCTGTTCCTGTCTTTTATGCTTCACATAGTATGATGTATGACATCTTTTGACGCCTACATCATAGTATCTTATTTTCAATCCTTATCTACTATAACAAAGTTACCCGGTCTCTGCAAGCCGGACACTCTTTCCGAAATATCCGTCAGGGAATCCGGTATTTCCCATGAAAAATGCAGTCATATTGACCGGGCGGCAATTATAGTTTATCCTAAAACCAGCTAAAGCTTTTATGTGACTCCCACTGCCGATGGCAAATCTCAATGGGATGCTCTTTAAAACATGAGGAAAACTATGTTAAACATGATACGAAATCAGAAAAAACATCTGGTAACAGCCGGTCTTTCCATTTTGATCTGGCTTGTTACCTTTTATACCGATACGAAGATCTTTTCTGCAGACGGACTGAATATGAACTGTCTTCCTATCGACACGGAAATGGTTCTTCCCATGCATATTCTGACAAAGATTCTGGTACTGTTGTGTCTGTTCGGGCTGTTTGAATTTCTGGCATATGCCTGTCAAAGACCATCTCTTTTACTGCCTTTTCTCGGCTTTCTGGCAATTTACGGGATCGGTCTTATGATCACCTGGCCCGGCTATTATATGAGTGATGATCCGATCATCTTTGCCTATGCGACCAGATACTATCCGGTCTACTGGCATAATTATCTGACTTCCTTATTTTATATGACGGCAATGTCTCTCTTTCCTGCCTCCGCAGCTCCGGTTCTGTTATCGGATGTCTGCTATGCCATGACCTTTGCCTATATCTTTTACAAAGCAAAACAGCTCTATGCCTCCAAAGCATATATACTGCTGCTTGCAGGTATTTTACCGTTCACATTGCTTGGTGCACTGATGTGTTTCCGCCCGGCGATCTACGCTTCATTCTTTCTGTTCTATTTCGCCTATTTATTCTTTGCATGGAAGGAACAGAAATACATTAGCCCGGCAGCATTCGGTCTGCTTGCTCTTTTGACCGCCGTACTTTCTTTCTGGCGGAGCGAAGGTATGCTGATGCCTGTTCTGATGCTGCCGGTTCTGTTTTTTGTCTATCGGAAGAATTGTGTAAATATTAAATCCATATTTAAGTTTTTGTTTTCTTTCTTTTTATGTACCATCGCATTGCTCATGCTGATCAAAGTGCCGCAAAATCACGGGGAAGCAAAGCATTACGGAAAAGACTACCTTATCATTTCCACGACCAGACCGCTGACTGTCATTGTACACAGAGAACAGACCTACCCCGGTGCAGAAGAAGATCTTGCCAATATCAATGCAATCACAGATCTCGGCTATCTGAGCAACGATTCCCTTTCCTGCAGTGCTTATAACCGCTATAATACAGATCACAACGAAGGAAAATATACAGAGACCGGTGCGGATGCAGAGACGCAGAACGCTTATATCAAGAGTGCCATCCGTCTGATCCTGCACAATCCGGATCTGTATCTGGGAGAACGGCTGCAGCTCTTCTGCGTCACAAACGGGATCTTTTCCTACGATCCTGATCTGGTGCTTTCCCTGAAGCCTGTCGTATCTACCGATTTCCACCTGTATGAGCATGACCGCTCCTATGGATTTGAAATGCTGGATGCTTATAAAAGACTTCCATTGAGCGATCACGAAGGCTATGCACTGTTCCTGTTTAGGTGCGGCGGAGAAGCCTATATCCCGATGCTGCTCCTGCTTCTTGGCATCACAGTGTATGCGATCATCAAAAAGAACTGGTTTGTTTTCTTCGTCTCTCTGAATTTAATCGCAAGAGAGGCTGTCATTTTCCTGACAGCCCCTGCATCCTTTATCCAGTATTCTTATCCGATGATGTACGTTACCGCGGTATATCTTCTCCTGCTTTTTGTCGATCACATATCTCAAAAGGCTTCCCGAACAAAAGCAGATTCAAAAGCTTCACTTTCCTGATCAAGAAGATCGTGACCGCCGTCAGCACAGCCATACAGGCAAAAGCTGCCAGCAGCCAAACAATACCGCGCAGCGAATAAAATGTTAAATCACGATTTGATAATTTCAGAATTCTTGCATAACGGAAATGGATCACATAGATTTCCAGTGTGTATTGTCCCAGAAAGCTCAGCAGTGAAACAGCCCCCTGTTTTCCCTGTTGCAGCTTTCCTTTTTTTTCTGCCCATGCAGTCACGGCGAAATAAATAACAATCGTTCCCAATAAAGATGCCAGCATTTGCCGAAGCAGAGTCATCACACCGTCGACCGGCTTTGTCAGATCCTGTGTGATCACCTGCCAGAGAAACAGTGCAGTTAAGAGCACACCTGCGATCCCGACGCAATATGGTCTGCGCTGCCCGATCCGCTCGATATGTTCCGCGATCTCCAGATAGCCATGTCCGAAATATCCCAGAAAGAAAAACGGAAAATACTGCACCGTCAAAGAAGGGCTCAGAAATGTATTGCCGCTTCTGCTCTGTAAAAAGAACAGCACATACAATGCAAAGGAACCAAATGCAAATACAAGTGCTTCCGGAACCTTTTTCCCCGCTGTCAGAAGTACAGCCAGCGTCTGCGCCAGTGTTACCATCAGCTGTATGACAAAAAGCGTTGTCAGGAACCACAGCCCTTTATCCGTCTGGAACAAAAGCTCTTTTCCTTCTGTCAGAAAGCTTTGCAGGGAAATCGCAGCTTCCCATGCATGTGTCCATACGTAAACAACCACAAACCAGGAAGTAAACGGAAGCAGGTAAGAAACCACGCGCTTTGGCAGCTTCTTGATCCCGTACCATTTGTCCTGTCTGTATTTATGCAGGGAATAAGAAGCAAGAACACCACTTACCAGCATAAACAATGGCATCTGCACCGATTTGATCACATCATAAATATAAGGATCTGTCTCATTCAGCCCGTTTAATACAATGCAATGTCCCAGCATCACAAGCAGAATGGCAACGCCCTTTACTGCATCAACCGCCTTGTTTCTTTGCATAGAGCTTCTCCTTTCCATAGCCTGCAGCCGTCAGAAGCACAAGTACCAATAACAGTTCAAACAGCTTCGGAATGCCCGGCCAGACTGTTTCCAGAATCGCAAATAAAAACATATGATAACACATCAAAACAAGTGTCTGCCTGCCTACCAGCGCAAATCCTTTCCAGATATGCTTTTTAAGCTTAAAACCTGCATACATGGCAAGTATAGAAGAAGCTGCTGCATTATACAGTGCCAGGATGATGCTCTTTCCATAGCTTGCAATCGAAAAATTCGCACTTCCGTTCCAGACGCCGCACACGATCAGCAATCCAAGTAACAAAACAAGTGTTATCTTATGCTGATCCAGATAATAAAGTATTGCTTTTCTCCGGATAAAATAGCCTGTCATGAAAAACAGCAGAAAAAACGGAACAGCATCCAGACTCCATGGAAGCAAAACAGGAAACAGATAGCGGTATAGAACGGCAAGCAACAGAAACAGCCCTGCAACAAACCACATCCTCCGGCCGTTTTTATCCGTTACGCGAATTAAAATTTCAAACGCAATAATGGTCAAAAATAAAGCCATTAAAAACCAGGTAGGTGAGTTGAGTATCGTCATCAGATAGACATTTTGATTCATCTGCGGTAAAAACAAGGTCAGGACATCCCAGCTCAAAAGCTGATTTCTGGCATAAAAAATGCCGTATAGGATTTTCAGTTCTTCAGCCGCACTTATGCTGCCAAGCAAACTCTCTTTGACAAAGAAAAACACAAACAGAATTGCATTGGCAGTTATATAAGGAAGCAGAAGGCGTTTTGCCTTCCGCTTTAAAAATCTCCCAAATGTTTCTTCTTTTGTATGATATGTATAGCCGGACAGCAAAAAGAAGATCGGCACAAAAAACATACCGCCCCAAAAGCTGAAACCCGGTATCGTCAGTCCCAGATGGTTCATCATAACGATCAAAATTGCTATGCATTTTAAACAGTCAATCCAGTCTTCCCGACGTTTGTTTGCCATTTTTATCTCCTTATAATTCCTTGCACCTTGCTGCGACAAGTCCCGCAAGCTGCATACCCGGTTTTTCCACAAAACGATGTATCAGCCAGGAAAGAAATACTGTCACACCAAAGGATAATACATAGTTCAGTACGGCGATCAGATGATAAGGCAGTCTGTCCGCCAGTGTCAGATAAAAACCGCACGAAAATGTACAAAGCACAAAGAAATGCACCAGATAAAAGCCGTAGCTATATCGGTTCAACCATGTCAGCGCGCGGCTTCCAAGCGGTTTATGGAGCTTTGGCAGATGGATCACACCATAGAGCACAAGACTGGCACCGATGATATAGTAGATCAGCACCTTGGCCGGTATATACTGATAGATCGTTCCTGTCAGCCGCTCACCGATCGGCGGATAAGAACCTAAAAATACACCAAGCAGCACCGCTATCCACATAAGCCACTTCTGCTCAGACAATTTTTCCACAAAAAGAGGCGGCTGATACGTCAGATCACAGACAACACAGCCGAGGATAAACGGCAGAAAATCTGTCCGGATGCTCAAAATAGCCGCGATCGCATAAGCAACATAGCGCACTTTGCTCTTGCCGACAAGAGAAAGAATTGCCGCAACAAGCAATGTCCCGAAAAATTCATAGTAAATAAACCAGAGCGGCCCGTTATACTGATTGGCTCCTGTTGCAAAACAGCCCCAGACAGCTTCTTTTACCGCGCCAAAAAGACTTGGCGCAAACTGGTTATAATTACCGAAGAAAACGCTCGTCCCTGCCAGTGCGGAAGCCTCCGCATTCTGGAACAGTCCAAGCTTCATCAGTGCAAAAATCGCAATGTTGGCAGTCAGGATCGGAAAGACCAGACGGAAATATTTCTTGACAGCACCGCTGCCCAGACTGTGTTTATCGCCCGTCAGGAAAAATCGATAGCCGACAAAGAAACCGCTGATCGTCATAAACATACGCACACCAAACTTGCCGCCCATGATCAGGTTCAGCGGTGTGCTTCCGATGATCCATTCCAGATGTTCTGTATGGAAATCTGCCGGATTTAAAGAATAAAATCCGCAGTAAAATGCATTGATAAAGTGGAAGTTAAAGATCATCAGACAGGACAGCACCTTCAGTCCGTCTATATAATCCAGTTTTTCTACCTGTTTCATACGCTACCAGTCTCCTTCTTATCTTGCTTCTTCCTGCTGCACCTTAAATACATGGTCCGCACGCCGGATCGTAAGCAGCAGCACAAAAAGCTCTGCCAGCGCGACCGCACTCAGCGGGATCACACTTTCTCCGCGGAAGTAAGCAGAGAATGAAATATAGGTAATAATCACCTGTACGATCGCCAGATAATAAAGATCCGGATGTTTCATGGCAAAAAGCAGATACAGTACGCAGGATAACAGCCCCGCACGCTCATCCATCTGTGGCATGACATATGGGATCAGAATTGACAGCACAAGTCCCACATACCAGATACCTTCTCCGCTCATTTCCCAACTGCGCAGAAGTACAAGCATAATGACAAGCAGCATCAGCGATGCAGCAGCCACTTTTGCAACAAGGGAATATTCCTGAATAAATTTATCTGTACCGATCATCTGGAAAATATTCGGCCAGTTCTGGCTCAGCAGTGATTCACCGCGCAGCTTCACAAACATCCTCTCCATTTCAAAGCTCGGAACCGGCAGATAACCTGACTGATGTACGATCCCGTTCCGGAACCACACCCCGCAAAACGGAAAAATAAAGTACATAAGTTTATTTTTTTTCTGCATAAATGCAATCGCATAGACCGGCAGAAGAAAAAAGGCATATCTGCTTAAGAAAAGACTGATCCCATAGCTGACCAGTGAAGCATTTCCTTTGCCTTTCATCAGCAGATACAACGAAAGCACTGCGAAGAAAATATAAATAGAATCTCCCATGCCCCACATAGCACAGCTTGCACACAATACCGGAAGCATCAGCAGGATCGCATATGTCAGAAAAGCTCTGATCTTCCGCTCTGTCAGATCATAAACGATCAGCGATCCTAAAACTGCCAGCAGCAGATCTGTGATCCCAGTCACAAAACTGAGCATATTGCCGTATTTTACAAATGCCGGAAGCTCGATGGCTGCATAATCCACAACACTGATACGGATCATGACGGAAAATACCGCCGCTGCCACAAACAGAAGCAGATCGATCGGTGCCAGCATCCATTTTCCTATTTTTATTTCTTTTACGAGAAAATCCGTTATCTTTTTATCCATGTTCTACTCTCCAACTGCTATTTTCCCATCCTGCATGCCCTTTACACAGGCACGTGCATGATCCAGCATCAGAAGCAGGAACAGGATTGTATACACATACATCGGAATGATGTTATTCTGTGCCAGATAGACTGTATATCCTGCAAAAGAACACAGGATCGTAAGTACCGGTATATAGAGTTTTCTGAAATCAAAAAATACATAAACAATTGCCATCACATCAACCAGAATTGCATAGCGTTCATGCATATGCGGCAGGAAAAATACGACAGTCATAGTCAGAAGCATACCCATGCGCAGCAACAGACAGGCATTCATTTCATATTGTTTTCTGGCAAAGCAGTACATCAGGATCATCAGTGCACCAAGTGTCACCCAGATGCCCGCATCCGCATACTCAAACAGGAAACTGTCCGTTCCGATCAACTGATAAATGTTCGGGAATTTATGGGACAGTGCATAAATATCCATCTGTCCGTTTGCCTGGAAAAAATAGACACTGATAAGCTCCCAGAAGCTCTTTCCGGCGAGCAGGGAAGGGATCATCCCAATCACATACATCAGTGGCAGGAACAGAAAATGTTTCAGCTTTACCTTTCCCTTCATCCAGAGGATCACATAAAGCGGTGCCAGAAACAGGGTCTGCAGCTTAAATGCAAAGGCGATCCCGTAAAATGCCATCGACCAGGCAGGCTTGTCCTTCAGCATAAAGTAAAGAGACCACAGGACAAAACTCGTAAAGATGATATCACACTGTGCCCACATCGCTCCGTTTGTCAGAACAGTCGGTACCATCAGAAGTGCACCATAGCCTAAAATGCCGTAGGTCATATTTTTTGTTCTGTCATATACGATCGCCATGACTGCAAACGCTGCCACAAAATCAAAAAAGATCGATACCAGCTTCATCAGAAGCAGCGTATTTAAAAATGGGCAGATACTGATAAAAGACAGTATTGTCAGATACGGGGTTGTATAATCCACATATTCAAACTCCGCGGAAAGCCCTTTGATCCCGCCGCCTGCTTCGCGCAGTGTGGCTACCCACGGTTCAAAGAACATTTTATAATCTCCCGCTACTACATTGCGCAGCGCATAGCGCATGATGAGCGCAAAGCCTGTCAACACCAGAAACAAAAGTATATCCATGACTGTGAATGTTATTTTTTTTACCGATATCTTGTGGGTCAGGACAGACCTGATCTTATCATCCATGCATCTGTTTCCCTTCTGTTTAGTACTCAATTTCTTTTAAATATCTGGAAAGTGCATCCTGCCACGTCGGAAGAGGCTGGAAGCCATTCTCTGTGAGTTTGCTCTTGTCCAGACGCGAATTAAACGGTCTTGCCGCTTTGGATACGCCGTATTCTGCCGTCGTGACCGGTGTTACCTTTGTGGAAAGTCCCGCCTGTTTATAAATCTCACAGGTAAAGTCATACCAGGAAATATAACCGCCTTCGTTAGTTGCATGATAGTAACCGTATTTATCGGTTTCTGCCATATCGACAAGCAGTCTGGAAAGGTCATAGGTATAGGTAGGTGTTCCGATCTGGTCGTTTACCACTCTGACCTCATCATGTGTCTTGCCGACAGAAAGCATTGTCTTAATAAAATTCTTACCATTTAAGCCAAATACCCACGCAATTCTGACAATGAAATATTTGGAAACTGTATTGCTGATCGCAAGTTCGCCTTCCAGCTTTGTTTTGCCGTAAACATTCAGCGGCTGGTAATCCTTGCAGTCAGGCTGCCATGGCTCTGTACCCTGTCCGTTGAATACATAATCCGTACTGATATAAATCACCTTGCAGTCCAGCTCTTTACAGACATCCGCAATATTCTGGGTGCCCTTCGCATTGATCGCATATACTTTCTCCTTTTTATCTTCATCTTCTGCCAGGTCAACCGCAGTCCATGCAGCACAGTGCACAACTACATCCGGCTTCACAGAAAGAATCGTCTCTCTGACAGCCTTTGCATCTGTAATATCCATCCCAACGTAAGGCATGGTGGTAACACTGCTGCCATCCTCAACGCCGCTGTACTGCGGTGCGATATCGCTTCCGACTCCTTCGTATCCTCTTTTTGCAAGCTCGTTCATGACATCATGTCCAAGCTGTCCTGCTACACCTGTTACAAAAAATTTCATGATTGTTCTCCTTTTATCTCAATTCTGTTTAGGCTTGGTCTGCTTTACCTCTGCGTGCATGGCTTGGTCTGCACGGGAACTTAACGCCATGCCCCATTCGCAAAACCGGTGCTTCGCACCTTTCCTTTTGCTCATGAACGGCGTCCCGCCGTATATATGCCTCGTCTGCCAGACCTCTGCGTGCATGGCTTGGTCTGCACGGGAACTTAACGCCATGCCCCATTCGCAAAACCGGTGCTTCGCACCTTTCCTTTTGCTCATGAACGGCGTCCCGCCGTATATATGCCTCGTCTGCCAGACCTCTGCGTGCATGGCTTAGTCTGCACGGGAACCTCAGCCCATATAAAATCTGCTTCGCAGATGGGCTGAGGCTACATATCGCGTTTTCTTTGAAAACACGATACATTTTTTACCATATGGTTCTTCCGCCATCTAATACGACCGTTGCGCCGGTCATGTAAGAGCTGGCGTCGGAAAGCATGTAAAGTACGGTCGCCGGATATTCATCCGGGCGTGACATTCTTCCCATCGGTACAAGAGCGGAAAGCTTTTCGATAAACTCGGGATCCTGTCCGTTTTGAAGGCTCGCCGGGCAGAGTGTATTTACGCGGACACCCTTTTTGCCCCAGTAGGTTGCCAGATACTTGGTCAGTCCCATAATGCCATGCTTCACAACGCTGTAAGAAACCGGTTTGATCGTCTGGTCTTCTTCTGCGACACCTTCCTTGCGGTAAATATTCTGATTCGGAGAGATAATACCATAATCGGAAGAAATATTGATGATCACACCGCTTTTCTGTTTTTCCATTTCATAGCCAAATACCTGACAGCAAAGGAATGCACCTGTCAGTCCGACATTCATATCATCCTGCCACATGGAAAGCGGCAGATTATGGAACTGGATGGCTCCCATATTTTTGGAACCGCCCTCCATTTTCGGATTGTTGGCCGCATTGTTGATCAGACCGTCGATATGACCGTATTTTGCAAGCAGATCATCTCTGACTTTCTCAAGTGATTCCCTGGAAGTGATATCTGCCACATAAGTTTCCACCGGCTTGCCCGGATATTTCTCAATCATTTCCTGCTTTGCTCTCGCAAGGGAATCCTCAAAAATATCAAGCAGTACCGGAATGCCTTCGCCCTCCAGCACAGCCTCTGTATGCTTTCTGCCGATCAGACCGGCTCCGCCTGTAATAATGACTACTTTTCCCGTTATTTTATACTGTTCCAGTAAACTCATCGATCACGCCTCCTGTTTCCATTGATTTTCTGGCTGCCAGCGCCATTTTCAGGCTTACGATACCATCCGCAAGCGGGATCGCCGGCTCCGTATCTTCTCTGATACAGTCTATAAACAATTTTAATTCTTCGATAAACATATCATTTCTTGCAAAGTCGGGATACGGAATGACCGTTACCTCATCACCGACTGCCTGTGTCACTTCTGCCTTTAACAGGTCTACGATGATATGTCCCTTCTCTCCGACTACCTTGACAAAACGGCTTGGCGGATACTGGTAAAAATCCGCATGCACCGATACCGGGAAGGTTCCCTGCTCTGACTCATAACGGTAAATTGCATCCAGATTGTCTTCCACATCGATCCCGAGATTTCCGTTAATACCACCCAGCGCATACACGCTCTTCGGCTGTCCGAACAGATAATACAGATAATCAAGCTCATGCACCATCTGATTGAGCAGCACACCGCCGCCCATATCCTTGCGCGCCATATACGTATCCTTATAATTCTCATAAGTATGCATCGTTGTCAGACGTTCTCCCACAACACTGCGCACGGAAAGAATACGTCCGATACTGCCATCTGCCAGAAACTGTTTCAGATATTGAATGCCCGGATGAAACCTGTTCTGATAACCTACAAATACTTTCAGCTTCTTTTCCGCAGCGATCTTTGCAAGCTCCTCTATCCCGTCCAGACTGTCCGAGATCGGTTTCTCCAGAAACAGATGACAGCCTGCCTTCGCACATGCGATCGCACATGGAATATGGCTTTTTGTAATATTTGTGATATAAGCAATATCCGGTTTTTCCAGAAGTGCTTTGGAAAGATCATCAAAGCTTTTTATGTTGTATTCTTCTTCCAGTGATACATTTTCCCGGATCTGCATCGTATCGGAAAAGGTACGTTTCAGTCCCCGCACACGATAAGCAAGGATCTGTGCTTCCTCTCCGTATACACGTTTGATATTTCTCAGATGTCTCTGCCCGATCGAGCCAAGACCGATCATCAGAATTTTCATAGACTACTCCTTCTCTTCCTGCAATTTTTTCAGTTCCCTGCCCATGCGGTCCAGTTTTTCCTCATTCATGGCAACAGCCTGTGCAAGTTTTCTGACTCTTTCCGCCATACGTGACAGCATGACCGTAAGCGTAAAAATGATCAGAAGCGAAAAACAGAATCCCAGGAAAAAGATCATATTGACAGGCGCCCAGACACCAAGTGCCATAGACAGCTTCGTCAAAAGCACCGGAAACAGATCCAGCACCAGTACAAATACAAGAGCAAGCAGCCAGGACAGCGCATACTTCAGATCCAGGCTTCTTTTTTTGATCATATACACGATCACAGTCAGTGCCAGAAACAGGCAGATCCCGACAATGATCTGCAGCTTTACAGTCATCATTTTTTATATTCCTTTCTGCGGATACGCTCCACCAGTATTGCCAGTGTTACTTTTATCATGTAATAAACGGATTTCAGCGGTGAAATGGAGGAAACGCCTTCCTTCCGCTCCCGCATCACTACCGGATATTCTTCTACCTTTTTGCCTGCCTGCAGAACCGCTACAACACTCTCCGGCTCCGGATAATCCTTCGGATAGCAGTCTGCATACATTTTAATAATGCTTTCATTTACCATACGCATACCAGAGGTCGGATCTGTAATGCGCTTTCCGGTCAACAGCCGAATCAATCCCGAAAAATAACGGATCCCGAATCTTCTGAGACTTGAGGACTGGAAGCCCTCCTTTTCAATAAAACGCGATCCGATCAGCATATCCAGATCATGCGCATACATATAATCCCGCATTTCCTGTAAAAAGGCTGCATCATGCTGTCCGTCGCCGTCAAATTGCACCGCATAATCATAGTGGTTCTTTTTGGCATACAGATATCCTGTCTGCACCGCACCGCCGATTCCCAGATTGATCGGCAGATTGATCACAGGGATCCCTGCATCTTTACAAAGCTGCAACGTCTTATCCTGCGAACAGTCGTTGATAATGATGTAATCAAAATCAGGCGCATTTTTCCGGATATCCGCAACTGTGTTTAAAATGCTCTTTTCTTCATTGTATGCTGGTATGATGACTAAACTTTTCATAGTTCTCCTTCAGCGCTCATCTGACAAATTGCCGAAGCACCATGCATGTCCGGCGCAGTGTCGTAATAAAAGGATGTGGCATATGATTTTCCCGCAGTGCACGCATGCCTTCTCCAAAAGAAGCAAGATAGCTTTTCAGACCGCCTGTACTTGCCGATTCTTCTCCATGGAACATATGCACAAGTACCCGCGGAATATAAGACAATCTGACCTTGTCCTCTTTTAAGATACGGATCATAAACTCATAATCTGCGGCTATTTTATAATCTGTTTTATAAAAACCGTAGGTTTCGTATACTTCTCTTTTTACATATAAGGTCGGATGACCGGGCATCCAGCCCCATCTGAGCTTTTTCGCAGTTCCTGCGCCCATCCGCCATTTGCGGATCACTTTACCGTCCGCCATGTAGTCAATATCACCGTGTACGCCGTCTGTTCCGTCCCTCTGCATCTGCCGTACCATATCGGACAGCACATGGGCATCCGCAAATTCATCACACATCAGCCCGACAATCGCACCGGTCGCCATACGGATTCCTTTATTCAGCGCATCATAAAGTCCTTCATCCGGCTCCGAAACCCACTTCAGCTTATCTCCCAGCTGCTGCGCCGCCTTTTGTATGATCTCGTGCGTTCCATCAGAGGAACCGCCGTCTACGATGATATATTCTATATTTTCATAATCCTGTTTCAGGATCTGCGTCACACATTTTTCAAGATGTGCACAGTCATTGTATGTCATTGTAATGATGGACACCTTTGGGGTATCGGGTAAACTCTTCATAACCGTTCCTTATTTCCTATGCTCTGCTCATCGCATTTTTGCCGCTAGCATCGTATCTTATAGTATAGCATACTCCCTGTAAAAAATCATCAGCTTTCCGATGCGAAATAATCATCGATCCCATCTGCGATTCCGATCGAGATTTTCTCCTGGTAGACCGGATCTGCCATGTTCAGATCTTCCGCTTTATTTGTCATATATCCCATCTCCACGATTGTGACCGGTACCTGACACCAGTTAATACCACTCATCGTGTCTGTCTCCCAGACATATTCCTTTTTTGCGCCGGTACTTGCTACCATAGCATCCAGAATACAGTCGGAAAGCTTCCTGCTCTGCTGATATAAACCTCCATTATAAGGATTGGCGGCGGTCTGGCAGATCGTCATGGCACCGTTTACATCACTGTTTTCGGAACCATTGGCATGGATCCTGATAAAGGCATCCGCTTCCGCTTCATTGGCGATCTGGGCACGCTCAGCATTGCTGATATTGACATCATTCGTCGTTCTGCACATTTTCACCTCATAGCCTCTTTTTTCCAGCTCTGTCTGCAGCTTGAGAGCCACCTGCAGATTCAGTTCATACTCGGCAAGACCGGATGCAACACCGCTTGTACCGCCCGCTACCTTTGCCTTCATTTCGGAAGAGCCCGGTGCGATCGGTTCCTTTTCGGAATTGCCCTTCTGCTGATGTCCCGCATCGATCACGATCAGCTTTCCGCCCTGTGCATCCGTCTGATCTGTGTCTCCGTCCGCAGTATCATTCGTATCGTTTTCATTGTCTGATGCATTCTGCTGTGCGCCGGATGCATTTGATGTATCCAATGTATTGTCTGCATCCGTATTGTCCGTATCGGTTTCTGCCGTATCTGATCCGCTTTCCATGTCAGTATCTGCAGTCTGGCTGCTTCCGATTCCATCCGCCGCATCTGCTGCATCTCCTGCGCCCGCTGCCGGCAGATCCCCTGCATGCATTCCGGAGTCATCTGCAGCCTGCATATCCTGCGTCGCATCCGTTGTCTGTGTATCTGCCGTATCTTCCGTAAATGCCGTTCCGCCCGTTACCTCCGCAGTACTTCCTGCATCCTGTCCACATCCTGCCAGTGCACCCGTCAGAAGCAGACAAATCATGACTGCTGCCAGTTTTTTCTTTTTCATTTCATTCTCCTTCTTTCTCCTCTGCCCGCCAGTACAAAAAGCACTGCCAGCGCAACTATAAAAAATGCTGTAAAAGCCCAATATCTCTTTGCCGTCGTATACGCCCTTGTTTCTGTCCTGCTGACCGCTAACAGCAGGTCTTTTGTCAGCTCCTGCCCGCCCAGCGTCAGCGTGCCACCTGCATAAGCATCATAATAGCCCATGCTGTATGTGACAAACCGCAGCTCATCTGTTCCGCTCTTTTTGCGGATCGACAAAGTATACATCTGTGTTCCGTCCGGTGTTACCGTAGGAAACGAAAGCACCGTTGCACCATTATAAGGCTGTCCCGCACCTGTGATCTCTTCTTCTGCGATCACGCCAGTTTCAGAGGCAAGCACTGCCTCATAAACCGCATCCGAGCTGCTGTCATCATTGCGCCACTGAAAGATCACCCGGTCAAACGGCTGCGAAGCTTCAAACGTCTGCAGAAGTTTTTCCTTTCCAATGGATAGTTCCTCATTTGCCAGAAGCTGCATTACAACCGGATGCGTATATTCCTGTGTCTGCCCGATAAAAACAGAATAGTTGCCTATTGCAAACACGAGCAGCCCTGCCAGCAGAACCAAACAGATACTCCTCTGCAGCTTACACGTTTTTCCCCTGTCAGAAACTACAGCCTCTTCCCATTGCTCCACACCGTTTTCCGCCAGAAACTGCAGTACAAACAAAAATGGGAGCGAATACTGGGAGCCTGTTTCCCATAACAGATAAAATAAAACCGCACCTAAAAAAGTCAGCTGAAACACATAGCTGTCCCACTCACGTTTACGGACTGTCCGTAACAGATCATAAAAAATGCCAAGCAGCAGGGACAGATAATAGCCCTGATGGTACAGGATCACAAAATCCTTATGATCCCCGAACAGATACGGATACAGTCCGTCTGTCCGCAGACAGTTTTCCAGATAAACCGGATACCCGTTAGAACCTCTGCCCCATGTGTTTTCTACCTTTGCATGCGCAAGTGACAACAGCTCTCCCGCCGTCATTGCCTGCAGCTTTTCCATAAGCCGTTCCCTGTCCGCCGCCTTCTTTTCCGCTGCTGTCGGAAAGGATGCTGTGTAGGTTTCATCCGCTTCATTATGACTGCCCGGCGAAGTCATGGACATCATGACCCAGTGTGTCAGCGGAAAAGCTGTGTCTTTGGTATCCAGCCCTATATATTGGCGGTTTCCCGCGCTGATCCCCGCAATAACCAAAACAGCAACAATCCCTGCCAGAAGATCCCGTTTCTGCAGCCGCCCCCAAAACAGCAGACAGGCGATCACTGCAATAAAGGGGATCATTGTCGTTGCACGCAGCAGATACCCGAAGCCAGCCACCAGTCCAAGCAGGACCAGCACCACATAAGGATGTTTTTCCTTTTTTCGCAGAAAACGCACATACAAGTATAAGATTCCCATGACAAAAGGCATCGACAATGTGATGGTGTAATAATAGGAAACACCAATATATAAAAACGGATTACAGAGCAATAGAAACAGAATCCGTACAAAACCGCCCGGCGTCTGCTTTTTGTAAGCACTCACCGTCAGCAGAAAAAGAACTGCGGCCGTATCCAGAAAAACAAGGTTCACACAGTTCAGCAGAAGCGGCATCGCTGCCCGGCTGATCCCTGCAGCCGTTCCCAGCTTCCATAAAACAGCAGTCAGCACCGCATACGCGTTCTGATTCGGATAGACTGACAGATAATAAACTGCTTCCTTTGCCACCTGTCCATCCATGGCAAGCGCAGAAGCACCACCGGTCACAAACGCATTATCAAACAGATAACTGCTGCGATAGTAGAAAAGCATATAGATCTGTAGTGCAAATGCCGGCACTAAAAGCAACGCACTGACCATTTTTGCCTTCCGCAGCGTCAGATTTTCCGTCAGACGTCTGCAGACGGAAAAAACAAGCAGCAAAAATGCTGTCATAAACAGACATAAAAGTGCCAGCACCGGTTTTTTCTGGGTCTGAAACAGGAACGTGGCATCTACATAATCTACCAGTCCGTGCACGATCAGCTCCAGCACGACCAGCCCCAGAAACACATTCCCGGCGAGCATCAGATATTCAATTACTTTCCCCGGTCTTTCACTTTCCCTCATGTTCATGCAGGATCCTTTCGTATAATGCCAGATATTCCGCATATCGATCACTGCGGTCATAATTCTGCGCCCGCTGTCTGCAGACCTTTGCAGAAAAAGGATGCTCCTCGCACACCTTTAAGATCGCTGCAAGCAGCTTCTCATAGTTTCCTTTTTCTACCACAATACCGCAATCTTCTGTGACAGACTCACCGCTTCCTCCCGTGTCATACGTGATAACGGGTGTTCCACAGGCAAGCGCCTCTAAATTGGTTGTCGGAAAATTATCCTCCATTGTGGCATTCACATACACATCCGCGCTGCGGTAAATGGACGAAAGCAGCTGCACATTTGCTGTCCTGTCGATTGGAAGCAGTTTACCGGTCGGAAACTTTTTCTTCAGCTGTACCGTCTGTGCTTTATCAAGCCCCAGAATTTCCACCGTATAGTTAGCCGGCAGTTCCTCTGCAAGACGGATAAACGTATCCAGTCCCTTTCGTTCCTCCCAGCGGTTTGCCACACCAAGTACTGTTCTGTGCGGGTAACCTGCCATCTGCTGCCTTCTCTTCGTTTCCTGTTCCTCCGTCAGCAGGATAAAGTTGTCCAGATTGATCCCATTCGGAATGACCTCTACAGGATATTCCTTTAAAAACGACTGCTTGACAAGCCCTTTCAGCCATGCGGACGGCGTTACGATCGTCAGGTTTTTCACGCCCGTAAACACTTCCTTTTTCCGCTTATAATTCCATTTGGAATTGTCTTTGAAAATCGCATACGGATAGGCACTTTTATGAATACTGCAATTATGGCAGCCTCCATTTTCTTCCTTCCATTTCTCACAGCCGATATAATCAAAATAAGCACAATGTCCTGTAAAACTCCAACAGTCATGCAATGTCCAGACAACCGGGATATCATTCTCTTTCAGGTAAGCAAAGAGCAACTCTATCTGCAGGTAAAAACCGTGGATATTATGCAGATGCACAAGATCCGGCTGCACTTCGGAAAGCCAATGCAGAAACTTTTCCGTTACCTGCTTTGAGCCAAATCCCGCTTTGCCCTGTGTGAAATTTTTCATCACATGGCACACAAAATCAGCCTTATTGCCGATCACATACCCTTTGATCCCCGGTGGCAGACTTCCACGCCCCGTTGCAATATAAGCTTCTTCCCCATTCTTTTGCAGCGTTTCATACAGATCCACACAGATCCTGCCAATACTGCCCACACCACAAATGGTATTTACCTGGACTATTTTCATAAAAAACTCCCTTTTTTTCTTCTTTTCTGTTACACTAAATATAATCATGTATAACATACATCTAACAAGGAGACATACTTATGATAATCATACAACCAATAGGTGGTTTGTGCAATAGAATGCGCGCCATAAATTCCGCCCGCGTCCTCGCGAAAAAACGGGGCGAAACTCTGAAAGTCATCTGGAATGTAAACCCGGAACTGGGCTGTCCTTTCGAGGAGCTTTTCCAAAAAACTGACGCCTTCAGCCTTCGTAATATCCATTCCAAATGGGATCCGCAAAAGGTCTTTTACCAGCTCACGCGCATGGTGGTTGGAAACGAGGAGCTTCGGGCAAACCGCACAGAACAGGGATTACCGGATGCTTATGTGGCATCCCTGCCCAAAAATCTGTATATTGCCACAGAGGAACACTTTTTCCCCTGCCATGATTACAGTCCCTTTCAGCCGACAACCGAGATTGCGGACCGCGTAAATACCATAACCGCCGGCTTCAAAAGCCATAATGTCGGTATCCATATCCGCCGGACAGATAATAAGCCCGCGATCGGCAAGAGCAGCACGCAGGCATTTATTGATGCCATGCAGAAGGAGCTTTCCATGGATCCTTCCACAATGTTTTACCTTGCAACGGATGATCTGTCTGAAGAGGCAAATCTGCGGCGGGTATTTCCGGACAGGATCATTTCCAACGAAACAAGAGATCTTTCCCGCGACAGCGTAAACGGTGTAAAAGACGCTCTGCTTGATCTTATGTGCCTTTCCAAAACGGACAAAATCATTGGCAGCTATTTTTCTTCCTTTACCGATATCGCCGCGGATATCAACGGTATTCCGAAGATCGTGGCCGGGGAAGAACAGTAAAAACCGCCAGATCCGGTCTATCGGGTCTGGCGGTTTTCTATCTGATTATTTTGTTTTATCAAGAGCTTATTTTACGCCCTGATTTGCAGTTGCAATGGCATCATTTGTACTTGTGATAGCTGTTTTTAATGCTTCATCTACATCACCGCCATTACATACGGCTTCCAGAGCAGTTGCAATATCTGAACGTAACTGTGGTAACTGGGAAAGAAGCGGTCCGGCTGTAACATCCGATACTTTGGAAGCAAGTAATTGCTGCTGTGCTACTTCCAGCTGTGGTAATTCTTTATAAACTGCTTTCAGTGTATCTGTTTCATAGGCAGCTTTACTGATCGGGAAATAACCGGTATTACCTGCCCATGAAGCCTGTACTTCTGCTGATGTAGCATATTTCAGGAAATCCATGACACCGCTTTCCACATCTGCGTCCAGCCCCTTTGCTACACAGATTGCTCCGCCGCCTGCATAAACGCCCTGTGCCTCTGTTCCTTTCGGAACCGGTAAGTATGCAATTCCCACATTAAAGTCAGAGCTGTTGATGATATTGCGGGCTGATGCCGAACTGCTGATAAACATTGCAATTTCAGCCTGTGTAAATGCACTGACCGTATTCTCAAAGTCTGTTCCGTAGCTCTGTAAACATCCATCATCCCTGAGATTGGCAACCCAGTTGAAAATCTCAGTCATGGCATCTTTGTAAGCCACTTCGGTCGCACGTCCGTCACGGCCGTTTTTATTGTTAATGATATAAGATCCCATGTTGGTGCACATCTGGTCTAAGGCATATCCGTATGCAAACATTCCTACCGGTTTGATATCAGTGTTTTCCTCAGCTACTTTTTTGGCGGCTTCTTCCAGTTCTTCGAAAGTGGTAGGAAGTTCTGTATAACCGGCGCTTTTGAACACATCCGCATTATAGTATACGACAGGACATGAACTGTTAAATGGCATAGCATACATATTGCTGTCTACCGTATAAAAATTCACAGCCTGCTCTAACAGATCGCTATCATCAAAATTATATTTTTTGATCAGATCTGTAACCGAACAGATCATATCCGAATCTACCATAGACTGCAGATTCTGTTCTCCGATCTGAATCATGGCAGCACTTCCGTCCCCATTTGCCATATTAAAAAACTTTCCCGTTGACTCATCATAATTCCCCTGATTTTCAGCAACTACTTCATACGTATCCTGACTTGCGTTATAATCGGCTACAAGGTTTTCCAATACTTCCTGGTTTGCCCCACTCATAGAGTGCCAGAATGCAATTTGTGTTTTCCCACTTGTACTTTCCTTTTGCGCATCTGAAGAGTCAGCTTCCGTATTCGCTTTTCCGCATCCTGTCAGCACGGCTGATGCTACGCATGTACAGGATAAAACAATTGATAGTTGCTTTTTCAGATTCTTTTTCATTTTTTTCTCCTTCATGTAAGTTAGTGTATTTATTTTAATGCTCCCTTGGTCATTCCCTCCTGAAGACGTTTCTGACCAAAGAAAATTAAAATCAGTGTTGGTAATGTTGTAATAATGGTTCCTGCTGCCATGACGCCAAAATCGCTGACAGCATCTGTGTTCTTTAACTGTCTTAATCCGATCTGAACTGTTCTTACCGTGTCATCCGTAGTAGACAAAAGCGGCCATAAATAAGAGTTCCAGTTTACCAGAAAGAAGTAGATCATAAGTGTCGTTGTGGTATTTTTTACCATGGGTATGACAACCTTTGTAAAAAACTTAAAATCAGATATTCCCACTACTGTAGCTGCTTCTTTTAGCTCAACCGGTATCTGCATCATATTCTGCCTGAACAGGAAAATACCAAATGTAGTTGCTATACTCGGTAAGATCAACCCGGTAAATGTATTTAACAGCCCCCAGGAACGGATCACCTGAAAATTTGAGATAATCAGTACTTCCGTCGGGATCATCATTGTCGCCATCATTGTGAGAAATATGATTTTCTTCCCACGGAACGGAATAAATACAATGGCATAGGCTGCAGCTACGGATAATAAAACCTGCAAAACCGTGCATAACACGCCGGCTATAACCGAATTGTAGATGTACTTCAACAGCGGCTGTGTCTGAAATACTTTTATGTAGTTATCCCACTTGATCGCTTTGGGAATAAAATTTCCCTTTAAAATATCCGAAAGATCGCAAAAGCTGAGGGAAACCGAAAATAAAAGCGGCATGCAAAATAAGATGGCACAAATGATCAATATGATATAAATAGTTGTAACCTGAATTTTTTTCATTGGTATGTAACAAACCTTTCTGTAAGTTTTGTCTGCAGCTGTGACACAAGAAAGATAAAAAGGAAGAGAATGATTCCCTGTGCTGATGCAGAACCAAATTGGAAATTAACAAAGGCATCTTTATACAATTTATATACCAGTAATGTGGTCGTATTGTTCGGTCCGCCGGAAGTCAGCATATCTATCAGACCAAAGGACCGGAATGCTCCTATTAACGAGATAGTCAGTACAAAAAACAGAGAGGGCGAGATCAGCGGAATGGTTACTTTAAATAGTTTATAGAAAAATCCGCCTCCCACGATATCCACGCTTTCATAATGAGAAGAGTCTATGCTTTTTATAGCTCCCATCAGGATCAGATAAGCAAACCCTATATTCATCCACACCGAAACCAGTGATATGGAATACATTGCTACATTTTCTTCCGTAAGCCATCCTACTTTAACAAATCCCAATCCACTGATCACTTTATTTAAAAGCCCTGATGTCGGGTTAAAGATCAGACTCCAGAATACAGATCCCGCTGCTACCGATATACCCATGGTAGAAGAGAAAATCGTTCTGAAAATTCCCATTCCCGGGTAATCTGTACTTGTAAGTACGGCCAGTAACAGTGCAATTATGATCGTAAGCGGAACGGTCAAAAGCATATATTTTACGGTATTTCCCAAGCACTGCAGATATCTTGCATTTTGAAATAAACCAATATAATTTCCTATTCCCACAAATTTGGTTAAAGCTCCTGTATTTGATGTAATAAACAAACTTGTGACCACCGTTTTTATAAACGGATAAATAGTAAATACAAAGAAACATAAAACAGAAGGTAACAGATAAAAAATCCATGTCGGAAATCTTTTTTGCGGAGCAGCATCTTCTACCATTGTTTTTGTTTTATCATCACTAAAAAAAGACACATCCATACTTCTTACGCCTCCTGACCCACTGTGACATTCTGTCCTTTTATTCTCAATGCAGGACGTAACAATTTATCGCTTTCTTTATCAAAAAAGAGGAACATAGCGGGATCTAACCGGATATATATCTTCTGATTCCTTTCAATGGAATACTGTCCCGACAGTCTTGCCGTAAACAAACTGTCCCCTACATAGAAGAGGATCTGTGTCTCATTTCCCATCATTTCTACATTTGCAACAGTAACCACAACTGCATTCGGCGTATCCGGCGCAGCCAGTTCCACAGCTTCCGCACGCGTTCCGATCTTCCACTCTTTTCCATCGGGCAGCTGGCTTGCTTCTTCAGGACTTAAAGTAACCGTCAATGTATCATTTAATACAACTGCCTGATCCTCCAGTCTGGCATTTGCGATATTCATCTGCGGAGAACCGATAAATGTTGCGACAAAAATATTTGCCGGTGTATTATACAATTCCAACGGCGTTCCTACCTGCTGTACCTTTCCCGCGTTCAGTACCATGATCCGATTTCCCATCGTCATGGCTTCTACCTGATCGTGTGTCACATAAACAACTGTCAGTCCCAATTCTTTTTGTAAGTTGCATATCTCACTTCTCATCCTGCTCCGGAGTTTTGCATCCAGATTAGACAGAGGCTCGTCCATTAAGCAGATCGGTGTCTGACTGCAGACGCTTCTTGCAAGTGCAACTCTTTGCCGCTGTCCTCCGGAAAGTTCTCTCGGTTTCCGGTTTAAATATTCCGTCAGGCCTAATAATTCCGCTGCTTTCTCAAGGCGCCGTTGTCTTTCTTCTTTCGGAACCTTTTTTACATCAAGTCCGAACAGAATGTTCTCTTTGACGGACATATGCGGATACAATGCATAATTCTGGAACACCATGGATAATTCTCTTTCTTTTGGCAATAAATTATTTGCCACTTTTCCGTCTATCCGCAAAGTGCCGTCAGTAATCTTCTCCAGTCCTGCGATCACACGCAAAAGAGTACTTTTTCCACACCCTGACGGGCCAACCAATACAAAAAGTTCTCCTTCCCGCACATTCACGTTTATTTTCTCTAAAATATTTATTTTTCCATCATAGGATTTGACCAGATCCTGCATTTCTATTTTTCCCATGTCAGTTATTTCCTTTCCATACGCCTAAGAAATGCATCACATTCATGTCTTCTTCAATATCTGCTCCATGAGAACCATGCCCGTCCGCATTTGTATGAATACCATGGTCGGTTGCCCAGCAGACCATTGCATTATCTTCTTTCCAGTTCTCTTCACAGACTTTGCACAGCGCATCAAATGCGGCAATATGATTTTTCAGTGCCTGTAACGATTCTTCGGATTCCGGGAACGTACGATGCATTACATCATCATATTCCTGGTTATAGACAACGATAACGTCGTATTCGTTAGCAGCTATTAACTCTTTTGTTTTTTCATTTACTTCGTTATCATAAGGCAAAATAAAATAATCAATATCCCGTCCGCCGAACAGAATTGCCATACTTGAATTTTCCACTGCCACAATAGCTGTACGTTTTTTATTTTTTGCAAGGCAGTCAAACAGCGATTCCTGGGAAAGCTGATACTTTTCATATTTCTGGATTCCATGAACCGATGGCATGACTCCTGTATACATCGTTCCAAAACAGACCGGCGTAACGGACGGCATTACAGTATGTACCGGAATACCTAATTGTGTATGGTTTAATACCGGCGCAAACCATGTGGTATACTTTTGAAACAGCCACATGCCGATCGCGTCCGGATTATAAATAAGAACTTTATCTACTTTCGAAATATCTCTTTTCTGCAGATAAGATGCCATAAAAGGAATCTTTGCTTCAGCGCCATCCGGTGCATTGATACCCAGACAATCCGCAACAGTTGCTGTAAATTGAGTCATAGAAATTTCGTTTTTCATTGTTGTTATCCTTTCTTCTTTTTAAACAGATTTTACGGTATGCAGTAGTACGACACTATCAACAACCGGTAAAACAATCGTAAATTTTTTGAAAAATGAGTCGAATTTTCGCGATTATCTGCACGCAAAAAAACAGGCTCCGGAAATTCCGAAGCCTGTTCCATTTTTCTATTCAAATTTCATTTCTTACTGTGCACTTGACGCATAATCTGTTCCGTTGATCGTTACATATTTGTCATTCTGTACAACTGCGATATAAGTCTTACCCGGGTTAAATTCAACCGGTGTCAGATCATCATAGTAGTATTTGGTCGGTGCATAGTCGCTTGTCTTACCCCAGCGGATATGTACTGCCTTTCCGTTTGTGATATAGTAACCGTCCTGTGTGTCATCGTGGCACTTGAAGGAAAGATAGCCCTTTGCATCTCTGACTTCATAATAGGTAAACTGAACGATCACATTTTCAAATGTCAGCTGCTCACCTGTTGCACCGTCCGTCTGCGGGCTTTCATACAGATTCTTTTTGTAAAAACCTGTTGCAGCATCATATTCCAGAGAAGATTTTGTATAAGGGAATGCACCCTTTAAGCTGATCTCTGTTGCATCAAAGCTGTCCTCGTCGCTTTCCAGCGTGTTGAGCTCTTTCTTGGCAAACTGGAAATGCTCTGCATGGTAATTCTCATTGATATGAGTCAGCGAATATCCAAGACTGTCACACTGTTCAACCAGATTTGCACCACTTGTGTACGCATTGTGCGGAACCGGCTTATCACTGGTACGATAAAAAGCATTGCATCCCGGTGCTGATGAAGTGGAATTTACCGCACAGCCTGTAATGTTGTTGACATCCGGTCTGTTAATAATGTCTGCCAGATAGTATGGTCCGCCGAAATGTACCAGGATCGGATCCCATTCCAGTGCCCAGTATACATAGTAGTCACGACAGCTTCTGACATTACCAAGCTTCTCGATCCCCTGCCAGTCCTCAATGATCGCCATCTGACGGGACATATCGCCCTCTTCCATACACTCATATAAAACGCCTGCCTGTCCGATACCATACTGTGGCTGGGCTGCTTTATCTGTCGGGAGCATGATCGCCAGAGGTCTCTGCTTTGCAATTTCCTTATCTTCGATTTCACCGGTCAGCGGACTCCTTGCCATACCATCCGGAATCTGGTCATCCTCCACGATCTCGTCTTCTGCCGAAGGAGTTTCTTCAATCTCCTCAAGCTGCTGTTCCTCCACTGTCTCATCCGGTACAGGTGTTTCCTCTTCCTTTGCGCCGCAACCGGTTAATATAAACGCCGATGTCAGTGCCAAAAGAAGTAATACGCGCAATTTTTTCATAGTTTTTACCTTTGTCCTTTATATACTTGACAGCCCCGACTGTCTTTTATATTTTAGCAGAAAAATAGTATCTTGTCATTCTTCCGAAACATTTTTTGTAATATTTTTGTAATATTTCAGTAATTCTTAAGAAACATCTGAAATCCAGAAACTCTGAATCCAGTATCTGTACATCCTCATTAATATCCCACCGATACTGCCACATAATGTTCCGACTGCCCCAGCGGCGCATCAGCCGTTACAATAGATGCCATTTCCCGATAAGTTTCCCTGTCGAGAAATAAAATGCCTGTCTTTTCCTCCAGCGTATCCCGGGTAAGCAGATAGGTAATACCTCCGTTTACACAGGTATAATCCCCATAAGCCTCTGCCACAAAAACATCCTGCTGGCTCCAGTTTTCTTCGGTTTCCTCTCCCGAGCCATAGTCTACAAATGCCGTGCATCCCACAAGCTCCTGTGCCGCATCGCTCTTTGCCACAGTCTTGACCAGCTCCTGAAATTCATTTGTGTTCTGCTTACCGATTGTCTGCAAAACACTGTTTCCATAGATTAGAAGGATAAAAGCACCTGCTGCCGCAGCCAGTATGCGCAGCCACATCCCCAGTTTTTTCTCCTTCAAGAGCCGGCCCAGACAAATTCCGGCAAGTGCCAGAAGCGGAACCAGCGAAGGATACACGTACCAGAGCAGCTTATTCGATACTGCGGAAAATGCCAGAAGCGGAACCAGGATCCAAAGTGCCCAGCCAAGAAGCTCCCGCTTTTTTTCTTTTTCCATCTGTCTGATGTCCGGTGCAAATACAAAAACTGCGATCAGGCAGATTACCAGCGCACAGAGATACGGTGTGATCTTTCCGGATGCAGCGCCGAAATAGTAAGACAGATAATAAGAAAACGGTGCGATATTATTCTGCAGTGTGCCATCTGTTCTGCCCAGTACATCAACCTCCCACATCTTCTGAAAAAAGGTCATTCCGTCGATCCGGTATCTGGCTGCTGCCCAGAGCATGATCGGAAGGAGTGCAGCAGCCAGAAACAGCAGCCAGTTCTTTGCCTTCCATTTTTTCAGTTCTCCGGTCAGAAGCAGGAAAAGCCCGCCGATCACCGCGATCAGCCCGGCGTGATAGCTCTTTGTCAGAAAAGCAAGTGCAAACAGAAAAGCACAGGCATAACTGTATCTGCCATTTTCCCGGATCTTCATCATACAGATCATCGCCAGCGTAAACAGCAGCACATAGAGGCTGTCCGCATCGCCTGAGCGTATCATATGCGCCTGAAAAGCCGTTGTATTGACAGCAAGAAATGCCACTGCCAGTAGTGATTCCAGCTTTCCGTAACGCTTTGCAAAAAGCCCGACACAGAGCGCCAGCAGTACATAGGAAAGTGCAGCATAAAACCGGAGCGCAAATACCGTATTGCCAAAGATCGCCATCCCCAGCATAATGCCATACATACTGAGCGGTGGTTTTAAATTATAATAATCAGCCTGTCTCATATAAGTAGACTGGATCAGACTTCCTCCGTTTGCCATCTCATAGGCATTAACGCCGTGTCTCGCTTCGTCCCACGGATCTACATATTTCACATCCAGCTTATAAAAAGATAAAAATGCGATCAGCCCGATCAGCAGGATAAACAGGATCGGATACCAGATCGTTTTTTTGGGGATAGTTTTCATGCATATAACCTTTCGCTTTTCTGTCAGTTTCGAAAATACAGTTTCACGACTGCGTAGATCGCATAATACAGCCTGTGCTTCATAAAGAAGAGAAAGAGCTTTTCCGCTATCGTCAGCTTGTCCATCGTATGGATGCAGATTGCCTTTCTGACCTCCGGTGTTGTCAGCAGCTGTCTCAGTTCCGTGCGCAGGCAGCTGTATGGCAGCTCCTTCTGCTTATAGACGATCCCTTTTGTATACAAAATCAGCAGACACAGGTAATCGTTCCAGATCTGCTGCTTAAAATCATACATTCCCTTAACATCCGAAATGCGGCAGAGATTTTCACGCATGATATGGATCTTTTCCGGATAGCTTCTGTCATGCTTCATTGTCATGGAAGCCCCGTTCATATAATACTGATACGGGAAATAATCGCGGATGATCTCAATATGCCGTGCATCCAGAAACATGCACAGGGAAAACTGAAAATCCTCTCCGATACTGACCGCATCCGAGCAAAGCTGCAGATTTTTCTTGACCAGTTCTGTCCGCACCAGCTTGGTAACACGGTTCGGCTGTAAATGGCGCCCCATAAAACTGCCGTCATTGATCAGTGTCGGATAAATCTCATTGGCAAGCGTTTCTCTTTCCAGACTGTCCGTCCGAAACTCCATCTGCTCCGTCCATTTGCGCGACGGATCATCCTCGTATAAATGCGTCAGTCCGCAGCATACGATATCTGCCCCTGTTTCGCAGGCTCTTGTATACATCCGTTCATACATATCGGGCAGAATATAATCATCCGCATCCACATAGCCGATATAGTCTCCTGTTGCCTCTTCCGATCCTCTTTTCCACGCGCTTGTCAGTCCTCCGTTTGGTTTATGTACCACGCGGATCATCGGATTTTCCTGCGCATAGGCATCACATAGTGCGGGCGAATTGTCACTGCTCCCATCATCCACCAGAATAATCTCTATGTCCGAAAGTGTCTGTGCTTTCAGACTCTTGATGCAGGCAGCAAGATATTTCTGCATATTATAAACCGGTACTACAATACTTACCTTTGGCATGTTTTCTCCTTCTCCACAGTATCAGAAATTCTTTTTTCTCAGCAAATAGTAAAGATCAGGAAAAAGCAGGAAGAGTCTGTAGCCCATCTGATTCGAACCACTTAAAAATCCCTGTTCCTCAGCCGTTCCGTGCCTGTTTACATACAGTGCTTCTTTGACATAACCGCGAAGCATCTTACCTGTTTCCGGAAACTTTTTGCGAAGCGGATAAAAATAGCGGATCGCGCCGTCTGCTCTTGCACGCAGTGCCGCTTTCTTCCCGTCTGTCTCACCGATCCGGTCAAAAAATGTGATCCGGTCTGTCAGCGCATCCATGAAATCCATCCGTTTTTTGCTGAAATTTTCCCGCGTAATACTGCCCGGTGCTTCAAAATAGGCGTAAAGCGGAAGTCTGATATACACTCCTTTATGGATACGGTCAAAAATGCGGTAAATTGTGGCTTCATCCTCATGGATCTTGCCTTTCGGAAAACGCACCTCCTGAAACAGGCTTCGTTTGTACAGCTTATTCCATGCCACGATAAAATAGGTGGCATCCGGGCACAGCGCATCATACTGGTTCAACAGCATCTGCTTTCTGTCATAGACTGTGATATCTGCCTTTCCCTGTTCGTATGCAGCACGTACCGCGGCAAAATCCGGTCCCTTTTCCGGCTCTAATTCCTTTGTTGTTTCATAGCTGCAGACTGCCACATCCGCATCTGCCCTGAAAAGCTCCCGATATAGTATTTCAATAAAACACGGAGCATAGTAATCATCACTGTCCAGAAATGCAATATAATCGCCTCCGGCGACTGCAATCCCCGCATTTCTGGCATCCGATAAGCCCCCGTTTTCCTTATGGATCACACGAACTCTTGCTTCGCGCGCCGCATAGGCATCACAGATCGCAGGACAGTTGTCCTTGGAACCATCATCTACCAATATGATATCCAGATTGGTGTACGTCTGATGCAATACAGAGTCCACCGCTCTTTTTAAATATTTTTCCACTCCATAAATCGGTATCACGACCGAAATCAATGGTTTCATTCCCTTACACACCTTTTCTTCGTCTGACTATTTCCACAACCATTGCCCTGAGCCGGATCATCAGCATGGTCATACCGATCTGCTGTCTGCGCAGAAAGAAAAATACGATCCGGTAATCCAGCAGCGTAAGCTCCGGCTTACGGATTCCTTCCCTCTGCAGGAAAGCTCTCGTCTGCTTTGCATATTCTGCCACAGCTGCCCTTTTTTCAGCATATGTCATATCTTTTGCAAAGCCAAGCCCTTCCACTTCATCCAGAAAGGTCGTGCAGACTTTGTCCGCCAGAAACGCAAACTGCCCCACATCCGGATAACAGCTCTGAAAGAATGCCTTTGTTTTTTCATAGAGCAGAAGCGCAGTTTCTACCTTGTCATTTCTTTTTTTCGTAGACAGGGTTGTTCCCCTGTCGTCCTGAATATATTCGCAGACAGGCTGCTGCAGGACGGAGATCCTTGCCGCCTGCCTGATATACGCCTCGTTAAATAAAAGATCCTCGCCCAGATTCAGATCTACCGGGAATTGTTCCCGGATCAGTTCTTTTTTGTATAATTTATTCCATGGCATATTGAGAAAACCGCCCTTGTAAAGCTGCTTCAGATCCTCATAAGAAGACCGAAGCTCTATGCAGGCATTTGTATGCGGCAGTTTTTCGATCTTCTGCCCGAAATACAGGTGGTCAAACCCGGCGATCACCAGATCGCTCCCATCCTGCTCGATCCGCCGCACCATTTCATCCAGTCCGTGATACAGTACATAATCATCGCTGTCCACAAAACGGATATACGCCCCTGCCGCTTCCGTAAGTCCACGGTTTCTGGCACGGGAAACACCACGGTTCGGCTGGTTGATCACACGGATCCGGGCATCCTCTTTTGCAAGCTGATCCGCCAGAATACCGGAACCGTCCGGCGGTCCGTCCACGATCAGCAGAATCTCTATATCCGCATACGCCTGTCTGCACAGACTTTCCACACAGCGGCGCAGCGTTTTTTCACTTTTATAAACCGGTACGATGATACTGACCATGGTTTCCTCCCTTTACAATATTGCCCAAATATACTATCCGGTAAATAAATTATTCGTAACTGTTCAGAGCAAGCCTGACTCATACTTTTGCATAACAATCCGCCTGGCTCTGAACAGTTAAATATTGATCACCGTAATGACCAGTGTATAGATCATAAACAGGTTCACTGCCATCATAACGCCATACAGAATTCTCCTGCGTGCCAGTTCACCCAGTCTGCTTTCCAGCCTGTTGTTGAAAAAGCACGATGCAAACGGCAGAAACAGCGGGATAAAGTATCTGCCCTGTACGCCTCTGATCTCATTTGCACCGACCGTTGTATAGCTGACATACATAGAACTCCAGACGATCGCAGACGTGCCAAGCAGCATGATCAGCGTCAGCACAATAGAGACAGCCGGCATTTTCCAGCGTTTCACGCCTTTTGCAGACCAGAGTGCCAGCCAGAGTCCAAGCACGATCACGATCCATGTAAAGATCGTAGAACCTGTTCCCAGATATCCATACTGGAAGAAGTCTGCGCCGCCGCTCAGATATATGCCTAAGAGCTGCACCATGGATTTAAGCAAAAGCAATGCATACGTGAATGGATTTTGCAGAATGTACTGCAGCTGTCCCGTTACGCTTGTACCGATATTTCTCTTATCGCCCGCAAAATCAAAATTGCCGACCAGATAATAATCACTTCCTGCTGCAGGCGTCGGACGGAAGATGTTATACAGCATCAGTCCTGCCATGATCAGAAGTGCAAGCTTATATACGATCTCCTGCGGTCTGTTATAAAACTTCTTACGCCCCAAAAACAGCAGCATAAGCACCATAACAACATAGATAGGCTTGGACTGACAGCCGATCGCAAAAGAAAACAGGATCAGAAGCGTGTTCTGCCACGTCAGCTTCTCTTCGGGCGAGATGAGTTCATTTGTCACAAGCACCATACCAAGCAAAAGGAAGCTGTTGACAACCGCATCATACGTCAGCGCGGACGCCAGAAAAACACTGTTCGGAAGCAGGGCGACAAGTGCCACAAGTCCCTGATAGCGTTTTGCCAGACGGATCGCAAAAAATACGACCAGAATGTAAAACAGCAGGTTTCCAAACTTAGCCAGCGCTACCGTATCTGCGAACCGCAGATGCAGCATACGCCCCAGCTTAAAGCCGAGTGCCATCGGATAATACACTCTTGTTTCAGAGCGGACGAATCTGCTCTGTTGTCCGATATCCGCCCAGCTGTAATCATTGTTTTTATCCTCATAGGCTTCCACAAGCTGTCTTTCTTCCGGGTTATGGAAGAACGGCAGCAGATTTCCCGCCATCTGGATGGCGGATTCCGTCGATTCTATTGTTGTGCCAAAGGACAGCTTATACGCTGCCTTGGCGTGTACATATTCATCATAGCTGACCTGATTGGTTCCGATCCCACAGATCAGAAGACTGCCAAGTGCAAAACACAGGATCGCAAAGATCCATTCCGGCTTATCCCGCAGAAGTGTTTTTGCCTGATACAAAAGTGCTCCTGTTCCAAACAGGACAAACAGGAAAAACAGACGCATGCTGTTTGGTCCGAACCGGTTGGACAGTGTTACCTGTATCTTACTGTTGTCGATCGTTTCATTGGTCAGAAGTGTGATCTTGATCCGGTCACAACGGTCGGAAATATTGGCAATACCGGCAGAGATCTTTGGATCAATACTGCAGTAGACCGAACCTGTCTTTTTCCCATCCAGATATAGTTCGACACTGTAGCCTGCGCTTTCCGTTACAGGAACGCGCAGATCCAGCTTATGGATATAATAAGGCTGGGAAAGCGCTGCATCGATCACCGTTTTTTTGACCTTCCGATACAATGTGCCATCCTTTTTCACAAGGTTTTCATCCAGCTTTTCCTCATACACTTCACCCTGATACTCTGCAAGCAGCTTCTGGTTACTCTGTTCTACCTCTATGCTTCGGATCTCCTCATCCGACAGCTTCGCAAGAGCATTTTTTGTCCGGATCTCTATCTGTGGATCCGAACCATCACAGATAATGTCCTGCGGCTTTTCCTTGTAGTAAAGTGCCGGAAACTGGAACACAACGCATTCGACAAGAAGTGCCGCTGTTGCAACCAGGATCAGATTGATCAATATTCTCAGAAGGATCAACGGCTTTTTTTTCTGCTTCATACCTGTTCCTCCTTCTTTCTTCTTGGATAACAGACTGCCATGGAGGCAGCCAAAAAGACAAATGTCAGCAATCTGCAGTCATACAGGAACGGATATGTGTTATGCGTGTAAATATAACTGCATTTTAAAGAAACATCCCCCGGCGCCGCGGTCTGCTGCGCCTGTGTATCTGTCTGTGCGGGCATTGTCACCGTATCTTTTACTTCCGTATGGTTTGCCATAAGGGCAGGCAGAACAGGATCTGTCTCCCCTTCATTTTCCAACTGGAAAGTGATCTTCAGCTTACCGACGCAGTCCTTCTGGTTCTCAAACGGCAGATAGACATATTGCAGATCGTCCCCGTTTCCTACCGCATAACGGTTTTCGCTGACACAGTTACCCTCTGCATACACACGATACACAAGTGTTGTGCCCGAAAGAGCCTGTCCCTGCTTACTGATCCCTACCTGAATACCTCGCATCGCCAGCGTTCCCGTATTCATTTCATAAGTGACCGGATCAGTGGCAGAAAGCGGAAGCAGCAGTTCTTCATCCCCTTCCGTCTCTGTCATATTGATCACATACGTATCGAGTACCGTATTGGGAAATAAATAACTGCCAATAAACCCTGTTAAAAATAACAGGGTTATGATTGGCAGTATATAATATGGTTTTCCCAATTTACTTATCTTATTCAGAATCTTTTTCATACAAACGACTCCACATGGATCACTTTCCGATTCCAAGTCTGTTCATTGCTGAGAAGATAGCACGTACAGACGCTCTTGTGATATTACTGCTGACACCAACGCCGTATGTGACGCTGCCATCATCAGAATCCAGCAGATGGATATAAGCTGCAGCCTGAGAGTTAGAACCACTCTGCAGTGCATGCTCTTCGTAATCGAGAACTTTGATGCGAACACCCGTTTCTTCCTGCAGGCCACGCTGTACAGCATCGATAGGACCGTTTCCGACTGCTTCAAACTGCTTCTCCACACCATGATCTGTGTAAAGAACAGTAACCTTTGTATCGAACTGAGACTTTGTCTCTCCGGACAGATCGTCCACCTTGAGCTTTCTGAAATGCAGCGGTTCTTTCTGATCCAGATACTGTTCGCGGAACTGCTCCATGATCTGATCCGGTGATACTTCTCCCTGTTTTTCGGAGATCTTCTGGATCACATTTGCAAATTCTTTGTGCATGCCCTTTGGCAGCTTGAAGCCAAAATACGTATCCATGACAAAGGCGACACCGCCCTTTCCGGACTGGGAATTGATTCTGACGATCGGCTCGTACTCTCTTCCAATGTCCGCCGGATCGATCGGCAGATACGGAACCTGCCAGATTTCGCTCTTTCTTTCCTTCATGGCTGCAACGCCCTTGTTGATCGCATCCTGATGCGAACCGGAGAATGCAGTAAACACAAGCTTACCTGCATACGGATGACGCGGATGAATCGGGATCTTGCAGCATCTTTCGTAAATTTCAATGATTTCATTGATATGTTCAATGTTCAGCTGCGGATCAATGCCCTGCGAGAACATATTATACGCAATGTTCAAAACATCCACATTACCGGTACGTTCGCCGTTTCCGAATAAAGTACCTTCTACACGGTCAGCACCTGCAAGCAGGGAAAGCTCTGCGCTGGCAACACCCGTTCCGCGGTCATTGTGCGGGTGTACGGAAAGGATAATGCTGTCACGGTCTTCAAAATGCCGGTTCATCCATTCGATCTGATCCGCATACACATTTGGCGTGTTCATTTCGACGGTGGACGGCAGATTGATGATGATCGGATTCTCTTTGGTCGCGCCCCATGTCTTCTGTACTTCCGTGCAGATACGAAGTGCAAACGGAAGCTCTGTTCCGGTAAAGCTTTCCGGTGAATACTCTAATATGATCTTACCCGGAAAATCCTTTGCGCATTCCTTTACCATTTTGGTACCTTCTACCGCAATGTTGACGATCTCATCCTCGTTCATATGGAATACAACATCTCTCTGCAGCGTGGATGTTGAATTGTAAATATGAACGATTGCCTGACTACAGCCTTCGATAGATTCAAAGGTTCGTTCGATCAGCTCTTTTCTACACTGTGTCAGGACCTGTACGCGGACATCATCCGGGATCATTTTGCGCTCGATCAGCTGACGCAGGAAATCATATTCGATCTGGCTTGCTGCAGGGAATCCGACTTCGATCTCCTTAAATCCAAGCTTTACAAGATAATTAAACATTTCTACTTTTTCTTCTACGATCATTGGATCGATCAGTGCCTGATTACCGTCTCTGAGGTCAACGCTGCACCAGATCGGTGCTTTTGTGATCTCCTTGTTCGGCCATTCTCTTTCCGGATAATCAATGACCGGATTTTTTTTGTAACGCTTATAATTTAACATTTTATGCCTCCTAAAAAAACAGCCCATCTACTGTTAGACGGGCTGCTATCATTTACTCTCCTAATCCATTTTCGATGGCTTCCACAAGAGCCTTCAGGGCCTCTTTTTCATCTTCGCCATCACAAACAAACTCGACCTCATCGCCGCATTTAACACATGCGCCAAGTACGCTTAGTACGCTCTTGGCATTTGCCGTATTATCACGAAATGTGAATGTAATCAAAGACTTAAACTGCATTGCCTCCTTACATAGGACACCAGCCGGTCTTAGGTGTAGGCCTGTTGGATTTTTTATAACAACTTTTTGGCTAACCATGTAAATACCCTCCATACAATATAATGATCCGCCTCGCAAATCATAACTCTATACCCTTTTTTCAGTGTATCATATTTGTGCAATTTTCACAAGAACAATCCATGTACAATGGCTTTTCTTTGCAAGTTCATCACATTGCACTTTCAATCAGCGCTGCAAGTTTCTCTGCCTCTTCCTGAATCCGGTTCTGATCCCTGCCTTCGATCATGACACGGACAAGTGGTTCTGTTCCGCTCGGTCTGATCAATACGCGTCCTTCTCCCGCGAACTTCTTTGTCAGCGCATCGATCGCATCTGCAATCTGCGGATTATCCATATAGCTGTTTTTCTTATCATTCGGTACTTTTGCATTCACAAGTGCCTGCGGCAGTACTTCCATGATCGTTGCCAGCTCGGATAGCGGCTTCTTCGTATCTACCAGCACCTGAAGAAGATGCAGCGCACTTAACAGACCGTCACCGGTCGTATTCTCATCCAGAAAAATAACATGCCCCGACTGCTCTCCGCCCAGATTTGCACCGATCTGGCGCATCCGCTCCAGTACATATCTGTCACCGACCTTTGTCTGTTCCATATGGATACCCTGTTTTTCTCCCATCAGGAAGAAGCCCAGATTACTCATAACAGTTGCTACGATCGTATCCTTCTTTAATTTCTTCTGTTCTTTTAAATAATTGCCGACAATGCCCATGATCTGGTCACCGTCTACCTTATTCCCTTTTTCATCTACTGCCAGCAGACGATCCGCATCTCCGTCAAACGCCAGTCCGACATCTGCCTTCTCTGCCTTTACTCGTTCCATGAGTTCTTCCATATGGGTGGATCCGCAGCCTGCATTGATATTCGTACCGTCCGGATTGTTGTGGATCGCCACCACATCCGCACCAAGCAGCTTCAATGCCTCTACAGAAGTATAGTAAGCTGCTCCTTCCGCGCAGTCTGCCACAATCTTCATACCATGCAGATCTACCGGGATCGCCTCCGTTGCATGTTTCACATAGTCCTCTCTGGCAGCCGTCCGGTATGTAATACTGCCGATCTCTGTTCCGGTCGGAAAAGCAAGATCCTTCATATCGTTTTTAATGATCGCTTCGATCTCATCCTCCATAGCATCCGGCAGCTTATACCCGTTCGCATCAAAAAATTTAATACCGTTAAATTCCACCGGATTATGGGATGCGGAAATCACAACCCCCGCGTCCATATGATTTTTTCTGGTCAGATAAGCAACTGCCGGTGTCGGTACAACACCGACATAAACCGCATTGGCTCCGACGGAACATACACCCGCCATCAGTGCATTTGCAAGCATGTCTCCTGAAATACGTGTATCACAGCCAACCATGATCGTCGGCTTATGAGATGTCTCTTTCGTCAGCACAGAGGCTCCTGCCTGCCCAAGCTGCATAGCCAGAAGCGGTGTCAGTTCTTTATTGGCAACGCCACGCACCCCATCTGTTCCAAATAATCTGCTCATTTTTCTATCCGATCCTTTCTATTCTTCCTCTATATCTGTCAGACGCACGCTGATCGTGATATCGCGATCCACCGATACGCCGTCCGGTAATGCAAATGTCAGCGGCACACGGTATGTCCCTGCTGAAAGATCAGCAAGTTCCGCTTCCTCCATATATTTTTCCCAGTCTACCGTTGCCTTCAGTGTCAGCGAGCGCACACCAACACTGTTCATAACAGAGGCTATGCCTGTCAGATCCACGTCGATCGTATCTGACGCACCGAGTATTTCTGCCTCAAGCGTATCCGGGAGATTCTGCATTGTAATATTCTTTTTATCCAGTGTATATGTGTTTGTGATGATCCGCTCGATCGGAACCGTTACATTTACCGTTTCCACATCCTCTGAGATCAGCGAAATACCTTCCGGCAGATACCGTGCGATCGTCACCGGAACTTTCGTCGTCTGTGACATACCATCTACATTGACAGCCGCAGCAGCAACCTCAAGTACCGACATGGAAGAAAGCACACTTGCTCTGCCCGCTACCATCACAGATTCCACATCCGAAGTCAGCTCGCCGGAAACGCAGCATCCTTCAGCCGGTTCCCCACTGTAATTGAATTTCAGCGGCAATTCCTTGGTCGCAAGAATCTGCACTGAAACAGCTACCGTGGAAATATTCTTTGTCAGATTGGTATCCTTGATCAGATCCCCGTTTTCATCATATAAACGCAGATCCACAGAAGTATTGATGCTGTTGCTAAGTCCCGCCACAGATACCTCAGCTGTTACTTTTTTTATAGCAGAAACGACTGACTGCGCACCCGAAATACGAATGATATTTTCTGCTGTCGTCACATCTCCTGTTACGTAACCTTCCTCCGGTTCTCCCGTTATCACAGGCGTGATCACAAACTGTTTTGCCAGTTTATCTTCCACACTCACCGCAACGTTTTCCGTCTTGGATTTCATGCTGTCTATCTGGTCATTATACTTATTCGATTCAATCCGTACCGGAACAAGCCCTGTATTTTCATTATACTGGGACAGATCCACGATCGCCTTGAAATTATCTTTACCGAGAGAATCCAGAATGGAACGCTTGGCACTGACAGAAATCGACACCGTATCGTCACTTGTAATATCGTATACCTTACCCTGACTGGTAATAGAATCCGCATTCACAACCGTCAGCGGAATATCGCTGTAAGAAGTATCACTGACCGGATCTGATACATTGATCACGATCAGCCATAAAAGGATGGAAATGAATACAGCGAGTATTTTCAGGCTCAGGTTTTCTAATATTTTAGCTTTCTTCACGCTTACCCCTTCCCTTCCATGTTATTTTCTTTTTCTTTTTATCATCCGTATCTTTATTCTGGATCATTTCCATTTTTTCGCGCAGCATATCCGCATCCACATTCCTGGTCAGCTTTCCGCCATACGCAACAGAAACACGTCCGGTCTCTTCCGAAACAATGATCGTCAGAGAATCGGTACATTCGGAAATGCCGACACCTGCTCTATGCCTCGTACCAAGTTCCTTGGACAATTCCATATTATCCGAAAGCGGCAGATAACACGTTGCCCACGTTACACGGTTTCCTCTTATGATCACAGCACCGTCATGCAACGGTGTGTTGTGTTCAAAAATATTAATAAGCAGCTGACTCGTCACAATACCATCCACTTCGATTCCCGTTCTTTCATACTCGGCAAGCGGCGTATTCTGCTCAATCACGATCAGCGCACCTGTCCGCACCTTTCCCATTTCATAGCAGGCTTTGATGATCTCATTTCTTGTCTTATCGGAAAAACGTCCTTCCGGTACTTTCGCCGTCTCAAAAGGCAAAAGACTGCTGAATATGTTCTTTTGTCCCAATTGTTCCAGCGCCCGCCTCAGCTCCGGCTGCAGGATCACGACGATCGCGATCGCCGCAACCGAAAAAATCTTTCCGGCAATCCAAATGATCGTTGTCATATTGAAAATCGCTGCTACCATCAAAAATCCCAAAATCACAAGCACACCACGTAAAAGAGCCCAGGTTCTTGTATTACGAATCCAGGCCAGAATCTGGTATACCAGAAAGGAAATAATAATGATCTCTACAATATCCGTCCATACAAACGTCTTCGGAATATGAACCGTTGCGAGATATTTGTCTATGAAAGTATTGATTTGTTGCATGAAAACACCTAATCCCCGTTTTTATAATACACTGGTGATCTTCTTTACTGTATGCTTCGCCTTGGATACCGTATTTTTTGGAATGGCCTTTACATAATAATAGTATTCGTCATCTTCAAACTGCACATACTCCGTTCTTGTATAATCCACATTAAACGCAAAGAATTCCACAAGCTTTGCCAGCAGCAGAGATACAACTGTTCCAAGAATTGTTGCAACTACCGAAATATTGGTATCAAAGGTCAGATCTCCCAGAAGCAGCATGACAACAGATACGACCGCACCGGCAAACATGGCGATCGTCCATGCATGATCTACAGATAATCTACGAATGACATATACAATTATTGTGGTAATACAAAAAGAAATTAAAACGATCAGCATTGCCTTATTATTCAGGAGCCCGTCCATAACATAGCGGAACTTACTTACCGCATTATCCGCATCCAGCGAGCTGATCACAGTCGCATTCAGCTTCACATAATCCATCATATAATACACGATCACGCCGCACGCTACCGAAACAACCGCCGCAGGCGTACATAAAAGCCCAACAATGATCGGTATCGCATACGGGATCTTCAATACAAAGCAAAGCGGAAGGAGAAGTACGATCAATGCATCTTTCGGTGCAAAACGGTAGTATAAAAGCAGCATCAAAAGAAAAACCGCTCCGCCCACAACAGCACATTCCATGGACACCGCATAAAAATGCAGAATCACAAATACTGCAGAGATCACGATAAGCAGATTTATCGGAAGGAAGGAACACATCAGTGCCAACACCAGCACAATAAAAATATTATCTATTTTTGACATAAATCCCAGATTTCCGTTGATCATCAAAAGTGCCACAAGTGCCAGCAGGAATTTAAAAAACGGCTGCAGATATACTTCATTGCGGCTATAAAAATTTCTTATATTCTCTCTGATTTCAAGTAATGATGACATAACTTCATCCTTTCACGGTATACAGGCTAATGCCTGCCTTTTTCAATATCATAGATCGCAGCAAGCTGCTTCAGATGATAGTAATAATGCTTCAGGCTTCGCTTCGCCCTGCTGTAGCGGAAAGAATAGATCACATAAGTGATCACGCTGTACGCCGCTATAAATACAATATAATAAAACAGAACTCTGCGCCCGAGCAGCAGCAGATCCATTTTATAAATATCCTGCATCATCGTCTCAAAATGATAATAGACATAAAGACCTGCAAGCAAAAAGAAAGCCAGCGTTCCGCTGATAACGGAACGGATGACCTGCATTCCCATATAATCACTTCGGAAATAGCTGCCGATCGACATATATTTCTTGCCTTCGTTTTCTTCATATGCTGCCATTTTGGTCATAAGCTTGATTCGTTCCTGGCTTAACATTGCAGCCTCCGTTTCTGTTATTTCAGGAACCGCATTCTCGGATCCTGATGTTTATTTTCATGCTTTGGTTCTTCCACCATCACACCGGAAAGTCCCATGGCGCTGTTCAGCTTGCGTGCCATCTGATCCTTGCACTGTGGACAGAACCGACCGCTTCTGATCATCTTACCACACATCTCACAGGCAACCTGGATCGGAGAATCATCTGCAAACTGCAGTCTTTCCTGTCTGATCCACTGCTGGATCTGTGCTGTATCGACATCGCAATCCTCCGATACTTCTTCCATTGTCGCACGACCATGCTGCTGGATATAACTCTTTACCTGCTGAAACTTTTTCTCCAGTGCCTCTTTACACGCCGGACAAACAACGGGCCCATATACATAATTAAACAATTTACCGCATTTGCGGCAATTTTTTACATCCATGACTACCTCCCTATTTTCCGCCGGCTATCGTCAGAAAATAGATGTTTTTAATTCCTTTTTCCTGACAAAGGTGCGCAATCGCATCTATTGTACTGCCGGTTGTATAGATATCATCTATTATAATAATCGTATTTAATTTTACATCATTTCGTATGAATTTAAAAGCCCTTTTCAAATTATTTTGACGCTGTGAGAACGTGAGCTTTTTCTGTGGAATCGTATTTTTTGTTCTGCATATCAGATGTGAGTAAACCGGTATGTGGAAGATGCTGCCAAGCGCCTTTGCCAGAAGTGCCGCCTGATTGTATCCGCGCTTCTGCTGCCGCCTGATATGCAGCGGAACAGGGATCAGTGCATCGGCCCTGCAGTTTTGTATAAAATCGCTCATTTCTTCTGCCATAAGCCGCGCATATGCTTTCGCATATTCCTGTCTGTTTCCGTATTTATAGCGATAAATAGACTTTCTGGTTTTTCCCTCATAAGGCAGAAGACAACGTCCTCTGCTGAAGTTATGTGATATTTCCCTGCAGCTGCTGCAATATTCTTCTCCCTGCCCTACATGCTTTCCGCACTTCATGCAGTAGTCTTTTATCGGCGTAAGCTCCTCTCTGCAAGTATCACAGATCAGTTTTTCAAAGCCCGGTACGATCTCGTCGCAAAAGGGGCATCTGACCGGGTATAGCAGCCGCAGGGCAATCCGTCCGTATTTCCTGCCGGTATTTAAAATGTGATGCACCCCGTTATGTCCTCCTCTTCTTTCTCCACCCCCGGGATTTTCTCCCGGATTCTTTCTCCCAGTCCGGTATATCTCGTCTGCGTATTTCCGTTTTCGATCATCTGATGAACTGTTTCCTCACTGCCGATCAGCGTCACACACTTTTTGGCTCTTGTAACGGCCGTATACAAAAGATTTCGATAAGCCAGCAGATACGGCACATGAAATACCGGTATGACAACCGCCGGATATTCACTGCCCTGCGATTTGTGCACTGTGATAGCATATGCCAGTTCCAGCTCTTCCATTTCATCAAAGCCATAACTGACTTCACGCCCGTCATCAAACAGAACACGTACGGTTTTGGCATAAGTATTGATCTCACTGATCCTGCCCATATCGCCGTTAAATACACCGAGCCCCTTATCGATCACGATCCTGTGCAGTCCTGTAATCTCCCATTCCAGCTTATAATTGTTGCGGATCTGCATCACTTTATCACCTTCCCGCAGAATCCTCTCTCCAAACTGGTTTTCTTTCTTTTTACCGTCTGCCGGATTGACATAAGCCTGCAGGATCTTATTCAGTGCCTCCACGCCAAGCGGGCCTTTCCGCATCGGAGTCAGCACCTGTATTTCCGCAGGTGTTGTATTTGTGTAACGCGGCAGTTTGTCCGTTACAAGCTGCACAATATTGTTATAGATCAGATTGATATCCTGTCTTGGCAGAAAAAAGAAATCCCGGCTCTTATTATCCAGCACAATATCTTTTCCACACTGGATCTGATATGCGTTCCAGATAATGTCACTGTCGTCCGACTGCCTGTAAATCGTCTCCAGACAGACGCTGGCAAAGGCTCTGCTCTCCAGCAGGTCACGCATTACCTGTCCCGGTCCCACCGAAGGAAGCTGATTTCTGTCTCCTACCAGGATCAGTCTTGTACCATACGGGATTGCCTTTAACAGTGACTGCATAAGAAAAATATCCACCATGGACATCTCATCTACAATGATCACATCCGCTTCCAGTGGATTTTCCTCATTCCGCTCAAACATTTCCCTGTCTTCTCCGCCCGCATTGACCTCCAGAAGACGGTGGATCGTCTTTGCTTCATAACCTGTCGCCTCCGTCATTCGCTTTGCCGCTCTTCCGGTCGGTGCAGTCAATGCCAGATTCTTGCCGTTTGCCAGAAAATATCGGATCATCATATTGATCGTTGTTGTCTTTCCCGTCCCCGGCCCGCCGGTCAGCAGAAAAACACCATTCTGCACGCTTTGGATCACTGCCCGGCGCTGCAGCGGATCAAGCTGCAGCTTATCCCGGCTTTCCAGATGCAGAAGTTCCCTTTCTACTGCATCTTCTTCCGGCTTTTCAGGGAGCGTGCGCAGGGAAAGCAGCATCGTTGCCACATTGTTTTCAGCATAATAGGCAGGCATACTGTAAATACAGTTTCCTTTGATGACCAGCTTTTTATCCATCATCAGATTTGCAATATGCGGCTCGATCGCATCCTGCGGAACGCGCAGAAGTTCTGCGGTCTGCTGCATAAGTTCCTCTTTAGGCAGATACAGATTTCCTTCTGCCATGCTTTGGGACAACACATACAAAATACCGCTTCTGATTCTGTAATCGGAATCTGTCCGGATACCGATCTTCTCCGCGATCGCATCTGCCATCCGGAAACCCACGCCTTCGATATCCTCCGCCATCTGATACGGGTTTTCCTGCAAAATACCATACATCCGCATTCCGTAGGTCTTGTAAATCCTGACCGCCAGTGTATTACCGATCCCATATTTCTGCAGGAACATAAGCGCACCGCGCACATCCTTTTTTTCTTCTACCTGCATGGCGATCTCCTGCGCTTTGCGCAGACTGATCCCCTTTACCTCTGCCAGCCGTTCCGGTTCTTCTTCGATAATACGCAGGCTGTCATCTCCAAATCTTTTCACGATCCTGCCTGCCAAAGATTCACCGATTCCTTTAATGGCACCACTTCCCAGATAACGGCGGATGCTTTCCGCATCCGTCGGCTCAATGATCTCGTACTGCTGCATCTTAAACTGCTCGCCGTAATTGGCATTGTATTCCATCTTTCCTGTGACCCGCAGCATTGCACCCTGCACATCCCCCTGAAAAATGCCGGTAACGATCAGTTCCTCTTCTTCATAATCTGCAGACAGCACACAATAGCCGTTGCTCTCGTTGCGGTAGATCACATGGTCTACAAATACTTCTAGTGTCTCCAAATTGTTTCCTTCCTTGCTATAAAATAAGGGCTGCTTTTGGCAGCCCTTTCCATTTTCTTTTCTTTTATACAGAACCTGTATTGCGCTTCATCTGCTCGTACAGCATCTGTGCAAGCCCCAGACTGTTCTGCTCTGTCGATTCCTTTGCCAGATCAGCGATCGCAGTGTCCTTGAAATAATCGACCATTGTATTGGAAGATTCATCCTCTCCGTCCAGTTTCGTCGTTTTTATCATTTCCTTCATGACCTGTTCCATGAAATACGCTTCAAATTCCTTGCAGGCATCCATCAGTTCTTCATCTGTTGCCTGTGACATATCTTTTCCCTGCAGCTGCGAAATCTGATTTCCTGTCGCGGAACCTGCCGCTGTCTGATTGTAATTCTGATACATAGCAGAAATATTACTGATATCCATATGCTACTCCTATCTTCTCAGGTTGTTAGCCTGCGACATCATTTCGTCCGTTGCCTGGATTGCTTTGGAATTCATTTCATACGCTCTCTGTGCCACGATCATATTTACCATTTCATCCACAACCTGCACATTGGAACCTTCCAGATAGCCTTGATTCACCTTACTCTTTGTCAATCCTGCTGTTACAGCCTCATTCATAGCCTGCCCGCTTGCTGCGGAAACTGCATACAGACTGCTGTCCATCTTTTCCAGACCTGACGGATTCTGGAACTGGTAAAGTCCAATCTTAATGCCAAGCGACTGTGCATTATTAGTTGCATTAGGGTAACATATCTCTCCGTCTCCCGTGATCGTAATGGAAGAAGTCATGTACTGGCTGGAATTAAAGCTGATCTTATTTCCGTTAGAATCCAAAACCGGAAGTCCCGCCGTTGTTGTCAATGTAATATTGCCGTTATCGGTTGCCCACAGGAAATTACCGTTTCTAGTATAATAAGTCTGACCGTCCTCTCCACGCACTGCAAAAAAGCCCTTGCCTTCTATACCAAATGCAGAGGTAGATGTGCTTTCCAGCATATTTCCCTGAGTAAACATTGAATTAATCGATGAATTACGCACTCCAAGTCCAACCTGTGCACCGACCGGCTTATTCTGCCCGTTTGCCGTTGTTGTCTTTGTCTGCATTGTCTGATACAGCAGCGATTTGAATTCCGCTACATCCGTTTTATAGCCCGTTGTATTGACATTTGCCAGATTGTTGGAAATTGTATCAAGATTTGTCTGTTGTGCGATCATGCCGGATGCGGCAGACCATAAACTTCTAACCATAGAAAAAAGCCTCCCTTATCTATCGGAGCTGGCCAAGCTGGTTGGCAGCTATATCAAGTGTTCCGTCAATTGTCTGGATCACTTTCTGGTTCGTCTCATAATTACGTGTAACGGAAATAAGCTCTACCATTTCATTAATGACCGTTACATTTGACTGCTCCAGATAGCCCGAGAAAACTTTTGCATCTGCCTGCTTACGGGTGGCTCCCTCTACCGGCTGATAGTAGTTCTCACCAAAGTGCTCCAGATAATTATAATCTGTGAAATCTGCAATCTGCAGAGCCGCAACAGTCACACCATTCTGTGTGATCGTACCGTTTTCATTGAAAACGGTTTCCTGCTGCGGATTCAATCGGATATGCCTTCCGTTTGCATCAAGAACATAATCGCCATCCTTGGTGACCAGATCTCCGCTTTGATTCAAGATAAAGGATCCATCCCTTGTATATTTGACAGAGGTCACTCCGGCTTTGTTGGTATATTCACACGCAAAAAAACCATTTCCGGAAAGTGCAAGATCAAACGGATTTTCCGTCGTCTGGAATGCCCCCTGTGTAAAATCCGTATAATTTTCCCCGACCTTTGCGCCAAGACTCAGACTGCCGATATGTCTGACATTGGTCGGATTCGACTGATCCTTGATGTGATAAGCAAGGACGTCATCAAATGCCTGTGTGGTGGCACCTTCTTTTTTGAAGCCTACGGTGGCGGAATTTGCCAGATTATTGGTCAAAACATCCATTCTGTTCTGCTGATTCAGCATACCTGTGTATGCTGTATATAATCCTTTTACCATCGCTTCCTCCTATAATACGCAACTATTGGATTTCATCTCTGTAGCCTGCAAGGAACTCAACATATTTTCCTGTTCCGATCGCTACACAGGTCATCGGATCTTCTGCCGTCATCGTATTGATTCCGGTCTTTGCATAGATCAGATCCTCCAGACCTCTCAAAAGGCTTCCGCCTCCTGTCAGGACAATACCGCGATCTGCAATGTCCGCTGCCAGTTCCGGTGGTGTTTTTTCAAGAACACTGTGGATCGTATCGATGATCTGCGAGGTTGCTTCCTTTAATGCTTCCTCTGTTTCCTCGCTTGTCACCTTAACGGTACGAGGCAGGCCTGTTACCAGATTACGTCCTCTGACTTCTACGGAATCCACTTCCGGTCTCTTATAAGCAGAGCCGATCTTGATCTTCAGATCCTCTGCTGTACGCTCACCGATCAGCAGATTGTGTTTTTTTCTCATATAACGAACAATAGCCTCATCAAAATCATCACCTGCGATCTTGATGGAAGCACTGACTACTGTACCGCCTAAAGAAATGACTGCGATATCGGAAGTACCGCCGCCGATATCTACGATCATATTGCCGCATGGCTTTGAAATATCAATTCCTGCACCGATCGCGGCAGCGATAGGCTCCTCAATGATGGAAACCTCTCTTGCACCTGCCTGATAGGTTGCATCTTCTACGGCTTTCTTTTCAACTTCTGTAACACCACTCGGTACGCAGACAGCGATACGTGGCTTGCGGAAAGATTTCTTTCCAAGTGCCTTCTGGATGAAATACTTCATCATTTTTTCCGTTACGGTGTAATCTGAAATAACACCCTGACGGAGTGGTCTGACTGCCACTATATTACCGGGTGTACGACCCAGCATCAGTCTGGCATCCTCCCCGATTGCTTTAATTTTATTTGTATCACGATCAAAAGCAACTACGCTCGGCTCTTTCAATACAACGCCCTTACCTCTGATATATACAAGGATACTGGCTGTTCCTAAATCAATTCCTATATCGGTATATTGCATTTTATATGCCCCTTTCTATGGTATCTGTTTCTATCATTTCATACGGATGATCCGGCTTCTGTATCAACCGGCGATCTGTTTTCTGTCCTTTTTACGGTATCTTATGACACACCGTGGATATTATAGCGCATTTCACTACCATTTTCAAAGGGTTTTCTGCAATTTACTCTTTTTTTTGAATTCCTTAAGAAATTGCTTTGTATTAAATATCGGCACATCCGTCTTTCATGCTTAGAATATTTAAATAAAATTTGCAGTTACCCGGTTTCTTACTTATCCCGTTCCAGCATTTTCTTCACATATATACCTGTATAAGAAGCCTGATTTTCCGCCACTTCTTCCGGTGTTCCCTGCGCAATGACCGTTCCGCCCTTTTCGCCGCCTTCCGGTCCGATGTCAATAATATAGTCTGCTGCCTTGATCACGTCCAGATTATGTTCGATCACCAGAACTGTATTTCCGCCATCTGTCAGTTTCTGCAGGATTTCCACCAGCTTGTGTACATCCGCAAAATGAAGTCCTGTCGTCGGCTCATCCAGAATATAGATCGTACGTCCTGTACTGCGTTTGGAAAGCTCCGTTGCCAGCTTGATACGCTGCGCCTCACCGCCGGATAAAGTTGTCGATGGCTGACCAAGTTTGATATAAGAAAGCCCTACATTATAAAGCGTTTCCACCTTCCGTTTGATCTGCGGTACGTTTTCGAAGAAGGTAAGAGCTTCTTCTACCGTCATATCCAGTACATCCGCAATACTCTTTCCTTTATATTTTACATCCAATGTTTCCCGGTTATATCGTTTTCCGCCGCAGACTTCACAAGGCACATAGACATCCGGAAGGAAATGCATTTCAATTTTGATGATACCGTCACCGCTGCAGGCTTCACATCTGCCGCCTTTTACGTTAAAACTGAATCTACCTTTTTTATAGCCTCTCGCCTTGGCATCCGGCGTCGTCGCAAACAGATCCCTGATCTGATCAAACAAACCTGTATACGTGGCAGGGTTGGAACGCGGCGTTCTGCCGATCGGCGACTGATCGATATTGATCACCTTATCGAGCTGCTCGATCCCCTTGATTGCCTTATGCTTACCCGGAATCGTCAGGGCATGGTTGAGATCATGTGCCAGCCTCTTATATATGATCTCATTGACAAGCGACGATTTGCCGGAACCGGATACACCGGTCACACATGTCATGATACCAAGCGGGATCTCCACATCGATATTTTTCAGGTTGTTTTCCGCCGCACCGATTACCTTAAGGTAACCGGTTGCACGTTTTCTCATTTTCGGAACCGGGATCTTCATGGCTCCGCTCAGATATTGTCCGGTCACGGATTCCGGTATCTTCATGATATCCTCTGCCGTTCCGGCTGCAACCACTTCTCCGCCATGACTGCCCGCTCCGGGACCGATATCCACAACCCAGTCTGCTTCCCGCATCGTATCCTCGTCATGTTCCACAACGATCAGTGTATTTCCCAGATCCCGCAGATTTTTGAGTGCTGCAAGCAGCTTATCATTATCCCGCTGATGCAGTCCGATACTCGGCTCATCCAGAATATAACATACACCGACAAGCCCTGATCCAATCTGTGTCGCCAGACGGATACGCTGCGCTTCTCCGCCAGACAACGTTGCAGTCGCTCTGGAAAGCGACAGATATTCCAATCCTACATTCATCAGAAATCCTACTCTTGCACGGATTTCCTTCAGGATCCGTTCCCCGATCAGTTCCTGCTGTTTCGTCAGCTTCAGCTTACCGAGAAAATCATGCAATGCTTCGATCGACATAGAAGTAATTTCATAAATATTTTTATCTGCGATCGTTACAGCAAGAGATTCTTTTTTCAACCGCATACCACCACAGGTCTTACACGGCGTGATACGCATGAAAGTTTCATATTCCTGTTTGATCGTTTCCGATCCGGTCTCTCTGTATCGTCTGTTGACATTTTGGATCAAACCTTCAAAAGCAACCGGATATACACCCTTTCCGCGCTGCCCTTCGTAATAAACGTCAACCTTTTCGCCGTCTGTTCCATGCAGCAGAATAGATCTGATCTTTTCCGGATAGTCGCAGAACGGAGTATCCAGATCAAAGCCATACCTTTCTGCAAGCGCATGTAACACAGCGTTGGTAAAACTGCCCTTCTGGTTACAGGACTGCCAGCCCATCACAACGATCGCCCCGGCATTGATGGAAAGCGTTTCATCAGGAATCATCAGCTCCGGTGCAAATTCCATCTTATAGCCCAGTCCGAAGCAGTCCGGGCAAGCACCAAACGGATTGTTAAAGGAGAAGCTTCTCGGCTCGATCTCGTCGATACTGATCCCACAGTCCGGGCAGGAAAAACTCTGACTGAAATTCATAGCATTTCCGTCACCTGTATCTACTACAAGCAGACCGTCTGCCAGATTCAATGCATTTTCGACAGAATCCGTCAGACGCTTCTCAATTCCTTCCCTGACGATCAGACGATCCACAACGATCTCGATCGTATGCTTGATATTTTTATCGAGCTTGATTTCTTCTGAAAGCTCGTACAGATTTCCATCCACACGGACACGCACATAACCACTCCGCTTTGCACGTTCGAGCACCTTCACATGCTCGCCTTTTCTGCCTCTGACAATTGGTGCCATGATCTGGATTTTTGTTCGTTCAGGCAGTTCCATGATCTGATCGACCATCTGATCAACTGTCTGCTTTGCAATCTCTTTTCCACATTTCGGGCAGTGCGGAATACCGACGCGGGCATACAGCAGCCTGAAATAGTCATAGATTTCTGTCACGGTTCCGACTGTAGAACGCGGGTTTCTGTTTGTGGATTTCTGGTCAATAGAGATAGCCGGGGACAATCCATCGATCCGCTCCACATCCGGTTTTTCCATCTGTCCGAGAAACTGTCTGGCATAAGAAGAAAGGGATTCCATATATCGTCTCTGTCCCTCTGCGTAGATTGTATCAAATGCCAAAGAGGATTTTCCGGATCCGGAAAGTCCGGTCAGCACGACCATTTTATTTCGCGGAATATCCACATCAATATTTTTCAGATTATGCTCTTTTGCACCCCTGATCTTAATAAATTCCTGTTCTTTACTCATTTCTTTCACCTTTTCATTCTATCATTCGTTACTCATAGGTAACATTTGCAAGATTTGTATACGCATACAGATCATCTACAAATGCCCGTTCCGCATTTTCAAAAACAACCACATCCGGTTTTAGTGTTTCCACATAATACTGCATGGATTCATAATTCTGTCTGGAGATCATATAAACATTCTGATACCGGTATGCAAAGAAATCCTGTTTTCCATCCAGGAAGCTGTCCTGCAGGATCAGTATCGTTTTATCGGACAAGGCATTTTCATTCAGATAATGCTGGATGCCTGTTCCCGCCACATGCGGCAGTACATCCAAAAGACTTCCGTCCGCCAGAATGCTGTCACCGTATTCCGATTTTAACATGTAGACCGGAACCTGTTCCGTGATCGGGAGCGATATAAATTCCAGTGTTTTTTCCTCAGAGGATGCTGTAAAGACATCTTCTGTCAGAAGCGGGACATCTGGATCCATTTCCCGCACTTTTTCATTCAGAAGCCGAAGTCCGATCATCGCACCTCTCGCATTCCAGTGTGCACTGTCATACTTCTGGTTGTAGACACGTTCTACCTGCTTTGCATCCCGCAGCTCCTGTACCGGGATCACATAAGGCACCTGTTTTTCTGTCAGCTTCCGTGCCAGCATTTCCATAATACTTTCCTTCGTTGTATCCACACGGATATAATCCGGCATTTCTTCTCCATACACAGTTTTCTTATCCAGCCCTGCCAGAAAAACAAATGGAACGCCCTGTTTTTCCAGATATTGATTCGTCCGATCCAGATATGTCACAAGAGAATCGATCAGTTCTTCATCCGTCGCCAGATGCTGGTATGCCCGGATATATCCGTCGTCTGCCGGGAAAACCTCTCCGTCTTTTCCGTACATATGCAGATCTTCCGAAAATTCTCCAAACACCGCATAGGTCGCGTCCATATAAAAACGGACTGCTGTTTCCCGGAACGCCACACGATCTTCCACATAATGTCCGTACCATGCATTGATCTCCTGATTAAAATGCCAGCCCGGCCACATTGTCATTCTGCGGTTTTCCAGCGAGGAATCAATGATCTCCGTCGTATCCAGAAGGCAGAACGGCAGAAAGATCATACCGACAAATACAAGCACAAATATGAAATTGACCATTTTTTCTGTTTTCGAGTTGTTCATAGCTTACTTTCTATCCTCTGTTGTGTTTCTTGACCGTTTAAAATCGAAAATAAATAAATGGGTTATAGGAACTGTTGATAATAAATACAAAGCACAGTACAAGCAGTCCCAGAATCAGTATCTTTTGTAATACATCAAATACAAGTCCCTCCGGCTTTTTCCACTTCCACGGAATGCAGACCAATACAGACACGATCAGATAGAAGATCGTCTGGTTACTCAGATAATACCTGAGCCCATAGGCATGAAATCCGCCTGCATTCTTACCGAACATAATGCCCAGATACGTCAGCACCTGATCCAGCTGCACAAGGCTGAACAATACCCAGCCGATCACCACCACAAGCATGGTATAGAGCCAGCCAAACGCTTTCGCTGCAATTCCGCTCCTGACTTTCTGCATTCCGTGATTAACCCAAAAACGTTCCAGCAGCACAAAAAAGCCATGCCATAAACCCCAGAGCAGAAATCCCCATGCAGCACCGTGCCAGATTCCCGTTGCCAGAAAAACAAGCAGCAGATTCAGATACACATTACCGGATCTGCTTCCGCCCAGCGGAATATACAGATAATCCCGAAACCAGCCGGACAATGACATATGCCAGCGTCTCCAGAATTCGCGCACCGATGTTGCGATATAAGGATGGTCAAAGTTCTCCAGAAAGGTAAACCCAAACATTTTGCCAAGTCCGATCGCCATATCGGAATAACCGGAAAAATCAAGATAGATCTGCAGCGTATATGCGATCGCACCCAGCCATGCGACCGATGCGCTCATCACCGAAAAATCACCCTGCATGATAGAATCTGCCAGTGCTCCCGTCATATTGGCAAGGATTGCCTTCTTTGCCAGACCTGTCACAAATCTTGTTACACCATCTGCAAATTTTTCTGCGCTGTGTGTTCTTGCATCAAGCTGCAGTGCAATATCCTTGTAGCGCACGATCGGTCCTGCAATAAGCTGTGGAAACATAGAAATATACAATGCCAGCTTACACGGATTCTTCTGCACGCTTTTCCCGCCGTCCCTATACACATCAATGACATAGGACAATCCCTGAAACGTGTAAAAGGAAATACCGATCGGCAATGCGATCTGCCATACAGGCAGCGACGGGATCAGTTTTTGCAAGTTTTCCATCGCAAAGGTCATATATTTAAAAACAAATAAAATACCGATATTGACAATGACTGCAAGTGTAACAACAAGCTTCGCTTTTTTCCGTCTCCTGTCTGTGCCATATCCGTCTGTGCCCGCATTTTCCGCCATTCCTGCATCCATACCGGGCGGCATATGTCTACTGCCCAGCCTGAACAGCCATATGCCAAACAGATAATTGCAAAAAATGGAAAAGAGCATTACAAGCAAATACTTCGGCTCTCCCCACGCATAGAAAAACAGGCTTGCTGCCAGCAGAAAATAATTTTTCAGTGCCTTGGGCATGACATAATATAAAATTATCGTGATCGGCAAAAACATGCATAAAAACACTATTGTCGAAAATACCATTTTAGTCCTCCACCTCGTGCAGGTGTTTCTTCAGTTCTACCATCCTGTCACGCAGCTGTGCTGCCAGCTCGAAATTCAGATCCGCAGCCGCTTTCTTCATCTGTTTTGTCACATCGGCGATCTCTTTTTTCAGCTCGTCCGCATTCATGGATTCCATATCTTTTTCCATGCGTGTATCCTTGCTGTCGATCACACGAGTCACACTGATCAGATCGCGGACATCTTTCTTAATTGTTTTCGGAACGATACCATGCGCCTTATTATAGGCATCCTGGATCTCACGTCTGCGGTTCGTCTCATCGATTGCTTCCCGCATAGAGTCCGTAATGACATCCGCATACATGATCACGTGTCCTTCCGCATTTCTTGCAGCACGTCCGATCGTCTGCACCAGAGAAGTACGCGAACGCAGAAAGCCTTCTTTATCCGCATCCAGAATCGCCACCAGAGAAATTTCCGGGATATCCAGGCCTTCCCGCAGCAAGTTGATACCAACCAGAACGTCAAACACATCCAGACGCATATCACGGATGATCTCTGCACGTTCCATCGTATCAATATCGGAATGCAGATATTTCACACGGATGCCCACTTCCTTCATATAATCTGTCAGATCTTCCGCCATCCGCTTTGTCAGCGTTGTGACAAGTACTTTATTTTTCTTTTCCGTTTCCTTTTTGATCTCCGAGATCAGATCATCGATCTGCCCTTCAATCGGGCGCACGTCCACCTTCGGATCCAGAAGCCCGGTCGGTCTTATGATCTGCTCTGTCCGCAGCAGCTCGTGCTGTTCCTCATATTCTCCCGGCGTCGCAGAAACAAATAAAAGCTGATCGATCTTCGATTCAAACTCCTCAAAATTCAGCGGTCGGTTGTCCAGTGCTGACGGCAGACGGAAGCCATAATCAACCAGTGTATGCTTTCTGGACTGGTCGCCGTGATACATGGCACGGATCTGCGGAACCGTCATATGCGACTCATCAATGATGATCAGATAATCATCCTTAAAATAATCCATCAGTGTCATCGGTGTCTCGCCCGCTGCCAGCCCGTTCATATGACGGGAATAATTCTCTATACCGGAGCAGAAGCCTGTCTCCATCAGCATTTCTATATCAAAATTCGTCCGTTCCGCAATACGCTGTGCCTCTAAGAGTTTGTCCTCACCCTTGAAAAATTTCACCTGCTGTTCCAGTTCTTTCTCGATCTCTCCGCACGCATGCAATATCTTCTCACGCGGTACTACATAATGGGAGGCCGGGAAAATAGAAATATGCTCCATCTGTGCATGCACTGCGCCGGTCAGCGGATCTACCTCTGTAATACGGTCGATCTCATCGCCGAAAAATTCAATCCGCAGAATATAGTCACTGCCCTGCGCCGGATTTACCTCCAGCACATCCCCGCGCACGCGGAAACAGCCGCGGTCAAGATCCAGATCATTGCGGTCGTACTGGATATCGATCAACTCGCGGATCACGTCGTCCCTATCCTTGATCATGCCCGGGCGCAGAGATACCATCATGTTCATATAATCGTCCGGACTACCGATACCGTAAATACACGATACGGATGCCACAACAACAACATCCCTCCGCTCCGTCAGAGAGGCAGTCGCCGAAAGGCGCAGCTTATCGATCTCATCATTGATTGCCGAATCCTTTTCAATATAAGTGTCCGTCTGTGGCACATAAGCCTCCGGCTGATAGTAATCATAATAAGAAACAAAGTATTCCACCGCATTTTCCGGGAAGAACTCCTTAAACTCTCCATATAACTGTCCTGCCAGCGTCTTATTGTGGGCAATCACAAGCGTCGGTTTATTGAGCGCCGCGATAATGTTAGCCATGGTAAACGTTTTTCCGGAGCCCGTCACACCAAGAAGTGTCTCAAACTGGTTACCTTCCCGGAACCCATTTACCAGTTCCTCGATCGCCTGCGGCTGATCTCCGGTCGGCTGATATTTTGAATGTAAGACGAAATGATCCATCTATCTATCTCCTGTTTGTTCTCTGAACAGAGACGAGATATGCTCTGCGAATCTCGCTCTGATCAGCGGTCGTCAAATGCACCGCATAAATGCGTGCATTTTCCTCGTCCCCATAACAAAAAACTGTGATATGGTACAAAATCTTCTTGTACTATATCACAGTTTTTGAAATTTGTATAGATTTTATACAAACGTTTGTTCGTTTTTCTGTAATTTCAGACCGATGCTCAGAGCAGCACTGTCAGTGCCACAACGCCTCCAATGATCGCTACTTAAGACTCGATCCCAAGATCCTCACGGAGTCTGTCCCGGAGGATTTCCGACTGCTTTGGATGAAATTTCCGGGCAAATGCACAGCCGCTGGCTTTTACCTTATCATAATCTTCCAGCGTCAGATACGCCGGGCTGGAACCGTCTCCCTTTGTCCAGTCCATATAGCGGAGCTGTTTGTTTACCACATGCTCCCGCCAGTTTTTATCATTCATAAATATCGTCTGGAAGAAGAACTCCTCCGGTACCTGACATACCGCAAGATCATCCCAGAATTCTCCGTGCTTTGCCACGAAAGAAACGACATAAGCTGCCGCTTCTCTTGGCATGGATACATACACAAGTCCTTTGTAAATCTTTGTAAAAGGCCCGATTCCCTTTCGGCAGATACCCGCCTTTTTCTGCACCTTTACCGTCATGTTCTGCAACTGCCATAACACTTTATTTTTCACATTCTGATCTGTAAACCAGTTATAATACCGATATCGCTTCGTTACCGTTTCCGGAAGCTGTTCCGGCGTCAGATAGTCCATAAAGATCTGATCGGATGTAAGGAACTTTTCATCCAGCTGTTCCGGTGTCAGGAGTGGAAAATCCTCTCCGGTCAGAAGATGCATATAAGAAACATCTTCTTTGGAAAGTGCCATTGCGATCAGCTTTACGATCGCCTGCACATGTGCAAAACCGCCCCATACAATGCGGTATTCCCGGATCGCTTCGCAGCCCGGAAGCCGGTTCAGCTTCTCCACATCCGCATCTGTGATCTCACGGCTTTTCTCATCCACATGAATGAATACATATGCTGTCTTTGACAATATTTCCGCAAGCTCATACAGTTCATCAAAATTCTTATATGCGGTTATCAGATATGCCTGTTTCATTTCGCTATCTCTCCCTCAAGTATCTCCGTTGCACGCTCAAGCTGATTGTCTGTACCATTCTTCAGATACTGATCTACATCCAGATCCAGTGTTTCATCCGGCTCGATACCTACGCCATGGATATCATTCCCGTTCGGTGTATAATAATGGCTGATCGTCAGTTTCACAGCGGAACCGTCCGTGATGCCGAATACCTTCTGTACAATTCCTTTTCCAAAGGTTGTTGTACCAAGCAGCGTGCCAATACCATAATCCTTGATCGCACCGGAAAGGATCTCGGATGCGGATGCGCTGTTTTCATTGACCAGCACTACCATCGGTACTTCCAGCTCGTGAGAACCGTCACATTTATATTCATCCCGTTCTCCATTCTTATCCTCCGTATACACGATCAGTCCTTTCGGCAGAAGCTGTCTCGCCACCTCAATGACACTTGTCAGTGTTCCACCCGGATTATTACGAAGATCAAGAATCAATGCTTTCATGCCATCTTCTCTTGCCTTTGCGATCTGCTCTGTAAACTGATCTCCGGTCACATCCTCAAATTGTGCGATCTGAATATACGCAATATTGCTATCCAGCATCTTATAGCTGACAGTCGGTGCTTCCACCTTTTTACGTGTCACGGTAATATCCAGATAATCTGTTTCACCCTTACGATAGACCGTCAGCGTTACATCTGTATTTTCCTCGCCTTTGATGAGTGCAACCACATCTGTTGTTGTCATGCCTTTTGTGCTTGTGCCATCTACCTCTACAATGATATCCTCCGCCTGCAGCCCTGCTGCTTCAGCCGGGGTGTCCGGTATCACACTTGTGATCTTACAATATTCCGTCTCTCCGTCAATACCGATATAAGCACCGATACCATAGTAAATGCCCTCTGTGCTTTCCCGCAGGGTATTGAGCTCATCCGGTGTATAATATTCGGAATACGGATCACCGAGCGCATCGACCATACCCTTATAAATCCCTGTCTCCAGATCCTCGTTTGTCGTATCCCCCAGATAATATTCATAAATACTGTCTTCGAGAAGTCCGATCTTATTTTTTACTTCATTTGTCAGAACCGTATCATCCGTCTTTGACACCGATCCTGCCGCCAGCTGTGCACCCGGATTCAGAATACCGCCACCCACAAGTACAACAGTCAATAAAAAAGCGACCAGAAGCCCTACCAGAACACCCAGCGCAAAAAAGTTATAGCGGGCTGTCCGACGCCTCTTTTTCTCGATCCGCTCCAGAACTTCCTGATTTGATTCTGTATTCTGTTCGTTTTCTACTTCCTGCCTATTCTCTTCCAATTTGATTTCCCTTCCCTTGATTCACTATTTCATGTGGGCTGCTCGCCGTCTTTTTTCTCCTGCAGAGCCTCATTCGCAAACTCGCCGCTTCGCGGCTCCTTTTGCTCATGTGGGCTGCTCGCCGTCTTTCTTCTCCTGCAGAGCCTCATTCGCAAACTCGCCGCTCCGCGGCTCCTTTTGCTCATGTGGGCTGCTCGCCCCATAACCGCATCGATTTTCTGCTCCGCAAGCAAGCTTGCTCCTCAGAAATCCGATGCGGTTACACGGCTCTGCAGGTTTACAAGTAGTTCCATGGGCTGACATAGCTTCCGTTCTGGCGGACGCTGAAGTGCAGATGCGCACCTGTGCTTCGTCCCGTTGAACCGACCGCAGCGATTGTACTGCCTGCACTGACAGACTGTCCGCTTGATACATAAAGGGCAGATGCATGCATATAAATCGTATAAAGTCCGTTTCCATGATCGATCATCACATAATTACCCATTGTTGCATTATAAGTAGCTGCAACAACGGTTCCATCCGCTGCCGCCAGAATGGAAGAACCACTCGGTGCCGCCATATCCACACCACTGTGAAACTGCTGTATACCCAGAATCGGATGTGTCCTGTATCCATAGTCGTCTGATATTCTTGTATAAGATGGAGCCGGCCATACAAATGCGCCACCGCCGTAATGCGGCTGGTCTGCGGCATTTGTACTGTTGTCGGATACCGTCATCTGCGCCCGTTTTGCCTTCGCTGCAGCCACAGAAGCCTCCAGTGCCTTGATGGTGGAATCCTGCTCTGCAATCATAGCTTCATATTCTTTGATCGCTTCTTCTTTATTCTGGATATCATTTTCATAGCCTTCGATCTCCGACTGCTTATCTGAGATCAGGCCTGCCATCTCCGTCTGCTTCGCTTCCACATCACCCTTAACCTGTTCCAGTACTTCTTTCTGGTCCTTCAGGTCCTTTTCCAGCCTTGTGATCTTATCCCGGTTATCCTGATATGTCTGAAGCATATTTCTATCATATTCAGATACCTGCTCAATATATTCTGCTTTATTCAAAAGTTCACTGAAGCTGCCACTGCTGAGCAGGATCTGGATATAAGACATCGTACCGTTTTCATACATAAACTTAATGCGGAGCTTCATGTCCTCATACTGTTTTTCCACATCGATCTTTGCCTGTGCAAGTTCCTTTGTTGTCTTTTCCAGCTCCGCTTCCTTTGTGTCCAGAAGGTTCTGTACCTCTAACAGATCGTTGGAAACTTCACTCATCTGGGAATCCAGCTCCACTACATCACCGGTCAGTGCGGTCTTGGCATTTTCCAGTTCCTTTTTCATTGCCTGCGCCGCACTCAGATTGGACTGCAGCTGTTTCTTTTCATCCTGTGCATCCGAAAGTGCATCCGTTCCTTTATTGATCGCATCATCCAGACTGTCTGCCGATTCCGGCGCCGCAAAAGCAGTTCCTGTTGCACCAATGAGCAAAACCGCTGCCATAATTGCCCCAATTACACCTTTTTTCCTTACCATTTCCTAAATACCTTACCTTTTCCTATCCTGTATTAAACCTGCATCATACCCGGATATGCTTTCGTACTGTTGAAAAACTGCCAAAGAAACCGATACCGATACCGATGATCAGCGAAATTGGCATCAGCACCTGAAATACCTGATCTACCGTCAGGAATTTCAGAAGCTGTGACAGCATGGAAAATCTGGTTGATACATATGCGATCACATTATTATAGATCACATAAATGATAGCAAGCGGCAGAACAGATCCCGCAAGACCGATCAAAATACCTTCGATCACAAACGGCGCTCTGACAAAAAAGTCCGTCGCTCCTATATATTTCATGATATTAATTTCCTCCTTGCGGACAGAAATACCGATTGTAACCGTATTGCTGATCAGGAAAATGGATACGGCAAGCAGGATAGCGATAATACCCGCTGATGCATAACCGATCAGTTTATTCATACCGGAAAGGGTATTGGCTGTTACCTCAGAACGGTTAACCCTCCTGACACCATCAAGAGATTCCACATAAGTGACCAGGGAATCCTGCATGGATACATCATTCAGATACACCTCATAGTTTGCCGAATTCGGCAATGGATTGTCATCCCCGAAGCCATCTGCATATTCTCCGAGATAATCATCCTTGAAGCTTTCCCATGCTGCATCTGCCGATACAAAATTAACATGGGATACTTCTGCTCTTTTTTCAATCAGCGATCCGATCTCTGCGATCCTCTCATCACTGATCCCTTCCTCAAAAAATACCGTAACCGCAACGCCGTCCTGCGCTTCCTTTACAATGTACTGGAAGTTTGCCACAAGCGAATAAAAAATGCCGAACATGAACAAACACGCGCTGATCGTTGCCATAGAGGCAAGTGAATACCATTTATTACGGAATATATTAACAATACCCTGCTTTATTGTATAGATTAATGTACTAAATCTCATCGATGTATGTACCTTCCTTCTCGTCATTCACAATAACGCCTTTGTTCATTGTAATAACACGTTTCTTCATTGCGTTTACGATTTCCCGGTTGTGCGTTACAACCAGAACCGTTGTGCCTCTCTCATTGATCTCTTCCAGAAGCTTCATGATTTCCCATGAGTTTTTCGGATCCAGATTTCCGGTCGGCTCATCTGCCAGAAGGATCGGTGGATTATTCACAAGCGCTCTTGCCAGTGCAACACGCTGCTGCTCACCACCGGACAGCTGCTTCGGCCTTGCCTTATATTTGCCCGCCAGTCCTACTGTCGAAAGAATGGACGGAACATTTTTTTTGATTTCCTTAGACGGTGTCTGCACAATACGCTGTGCAAACGCCACATTTTCATATACATTTCTATCTTTCAGAAGACGGAAATCCTGAAATACCACGCCAAGCTTTCTGCGGTATTTCGGAATCTGTTTATGACGCAGGCTTGCCACATCAATGTCATTTACCATTATTTTCCCGGAAGTCGGAAGCAGTTCCCGCAAAAGCAGCTTGATCAGTGTTGATTTACCGGAACCGCTGTCTCCTACGACAAAAACAAATTCTCCCGCTTCAATCTTCAGGCTGACATTATTCAGTGCCGGTGCTCCTGTCGAATATGCTTTACTTACATTTTCCAGTGTTATCATGAGACTCTCTCCTCGTTTATCAATACTCAAATGTTTCCATATATTTCATATATTTGACAACCATCATGGCAATCTTAAAAGTGATCGCGTCCTCAAAAACACGCAGATCCAGTCCTGTTGACTTCTGCAGCTTATCCAGTCTGTACACCAGCGTGTTACGGTGGATAAACAGCTGTCTTGAGGTCTCCGAAACATTCAGACTGTTTTCAAAGAACTTATTGATCGTCACAACGGTTTCTTCATCAAAATCATCCGGGCTCTTATTACCAAAGATCTCGCGGATGAACATCTTGCACAACGGAATCGGAAGCTGATAAATCAGACGCCCTATACCAAGCTCGCTGTATGCCATGATCTCTCTTTCACCGAAAAAGATCTTGCCAACATCCAGTGCCATCTTGGCCTCCTTGTAAGAACGGCTGACTTCCTTCAGTTCTCCAACGATACTGCCGTATGCGATATGTACATCAGACGCCCCTTCTTTCTCCAGCGTCGTAATGATGCTCTTTGCCACACGCTCCAGCTCTGCCTTTGGCACTTCTTCCAATATCTCTTTGACAACGATCACGCTGTTTTCATCCACAGCGGTAATGAAATCGCGGTTTCCGTTGCCCAGACATTCTCTGATCACTTCCACAGAATTGGCATCTTTTCCCTCGCCCGCTTCAATGATCATTACGGTACGCGGTGCTTCCATCTTAATACGCAGCTTTTTGGACCGGCTGTAAATATCTACCAGAAGCAGGTTGTCCAGAATCAGGTTTTTGATAAAGTTGTCCTTATCAAACCGCTCTTTATATGCAACCATCAGATTCTGGATCTGAAATGTTGCCATTTTACCGATCATATAGACATCCTCTCCGGAGCCGATAGCGACCAGCACATATTCTGCAACCTGTTCATCATAAATCTTAAAGAACTGGTATTTGGAAACCTCCTGGCTGTCCGCCGGTGATTTTACAAAATCAACCACTGCCACCGGATATTCCAGCTCATTTTCCGTTGTGGAAACAATAGTCTTTCCGTCTGTATCAATGACTGCAAAATCAACACGTGAAATTGCTTTTAATCCGTCTAACGTATTCTGCAGAATTTGATTTGAAATCATAGCCCCGCTCCTTTTCCCACCTATCCCCGTCGGATAGTTATACATTTTTCACAAAGATAGATACCTTCTCAATAGCCTTTTGCATATTGCTTTTTCTATTTTAATACATATCCACAAAAAAATCCACCAATTTCCCCTACTTTTTTATGCATTTTTTACCTTATTTTCATGATAAATCCTATCATATGATGCAAGTGGCAAAATTCACTTTTAACACTCATATCATCATATACAAACAGAGAACAACACAGTGTGCGCCGCATAAATGCGTGCATTTTTCTCGTCGCCCGGCAAAAAACAAAAGACTCCGGAAGAAATGCATCTGCTTTCCCTCCCGAAGCCTTATGATTCTTTTTCATGGTTTAAATACTGTACTACTTTGTGTTTAAAGAGCTTACGGACAACTCTGTCATGTAATATCCAAAACAATCCTTTATGTTTGTTGCTGTGGACTACCTCATCCTTCAGCATCAGCCAGACTTCCACATTCAGTTTCATCTGGTTTGCTTCAAAAAAAGCCTCTCGCTGTGGGGATGAAATATTCGTGATGAGTACATTCGGTGTCTCTACATTGATCTCATTTACCAGATAATCGTCATCCTGCTCCAGCTCATCCAGAGAATAGCTTCCTATGATCCGCAGATTCTCCTGATAACTGAGAAGGCCATCCCGAAGCAGCTGCAGCTGCCCCTGTGTACTGGTCAACAAATATACCGTCTGTCTGCCTCTGACAATCTTCCGCAGAAATTCCGTCAGAAACTCATCGTTATCTACTTCTCTCACTCTGTTTCGCGTTGCAATGCCGGCCGCACGCAAAATATCGCTGTCTGCCGGAACAGTCAGATCAAGCTCTCTTAAGAAGTCCTGTCTTTCCTGCGATTCTTCCGCTTCCATCAGACCACGCATCGTAATATAGGCAATCGTACTGACTTTTCCGTCCCGCAAAAAGGCATCCGTTTTTTTCATTGCCTCACGCACGGTATGATCCTGCAGTTCTATGCCCAATACCTGCATTTTTCTCATATTAGTTTCACCTTTAACCCCAAAATACATCTGCTGTCATATATAGCAGGCAAAGCACAACAGAAATGACCAACGGAACAGAAATCAGTTTTGTCCTTTTCTCTCCCGTATTTCCATGCAGCAGCTGCTGCATATGCTGCACTCTGTTTTCTTTTTTCACGATCAGGTAAAGCAGACAGCCTGCAAGTGCCGCCGCGCCTGCAGCGATCACCGCGTAGACCGATACAGAAACCGCCAACGCCTGTTTATAAGGCATCTGCATCGTCCGCTCAATATATGCCATGCTCTCTTCCTGACTCATGATAGTGCCCTGTGCCTTCTGCACCAGCATCTGCACAACATTTGTCGTGTTAATGCAGATATGGAACAGCATACTGTAAAAGATACTGCCGCTGCCCTCTAACAGCAGTACACTGACTATACCCACCAATACCGCATAGCTCATCTGGTTGAAATTCAAGTGGGTAAGTCCAAATAAAAGCGCCGATAACAGCATGGAACCGACAAACCTTTGGCTTGTCTTATAGCCATGATAGATGACGCCCCGGAACACAAATTCTTCACTGACCGGTCCTATAATACCGACCATAAGCAGAATCTGCCACCACGGTACTGACAACATATAGCTTTGCAGCCCGGCGACCTCATTATCCACAAACAGCATGGAAAATGCATTTACCGCTATGATCGCAGGCATACACAGAAAGGTAAATACCACGACCAGAAGCGTCGTGGTAAATTTCGGTCTGTTATGGGCGATCAGCCTGCCAGGATCCGTCCTTGTCCCAAGCAGGAACAAGACAGCCGGAACCAGTACGATCAACTGACTGAGCAGAAGACTTTCTATAATTCCCAGTGAAATATCACTGCACAGATACATAAACGCCATGACCGCCGCTTCCACAAGCAATGTTGTCAAAAACAGCCAATTAACCTTTTTCGGATTCATGCGGCTCTTAGTTGTTCATCATGAAGTTTACTAACTTATTGATATCTTCCGGCTCATATGCCAGCAGCTCCAGCTCTGAAATCGTACCGTCAGAAAAAAGCTTTGCCATGGAAACGTACTGGGAAAGCTTTGATTTCAAATTCAGTCTGTCGCCTTCTCCCGTTACAAGTTCAACCTTGCCTTCACAGCTGTCAACTACTTCAAAAAATTTTTCAATGTTTGTAATATTCTGGATCTTCATTTTTCATTCTCCTTTTTGCAAATATTCATGTACGTTTTACAGTTTCAGTATAATCTATATTTTTCCAAAAGAAAAGTATTCTTTTACTTCTTTAACCGGATTCCGTCACTTTCCAGCATGATCAGATGTTCTTTATAAAGATGTCCGACCGCACGCTTAAATTCATTTTTACTCATACCGATCGTTTCCCGGATCTGTTCCGGCGAGGATTTGTCATGCAACGGCAAAAATCCCTTCTTTTCCCGCAAAAGAGACAGCACTTTATCCGCATCCTCACTCATCTGCAGATGTGCCTTCTGCCGGATCCCCAGATCCAGCTTACCGTCTTCCTTCACACCGATCACGCGCGCACTGATCTGCTGAAGCACATGAAGTTCTCCGTACAGTTCTTTTTTCGGGATCAGCGCGGAATACTTGTCATCCACTGCTACGAACGCCCCGAAATTATGACTGATCTCATATACCATACCGGTCACAACATCATCTTTCTGATAGGGACTTTCTTTTTGCAGATAAGGATACACCTTCATAGTTGCACAGAGGCGTTCACTCTTATCCAGATACAGGGCAGCGATCACTTCGTCGCCTGCTTTTACCTGTGTGGTCTGCTCTCTATATGGCAGAAACAGATCCTTTTCCAGTCCCCAGTCCAGGAAAGCACCCACTTTTCCGACGGATACGACACGCATTCTTGCCGTCTGTCCGAGTGTCAGCTTTGGCTCCTTCACCGTCGCGATCGGGCGGTCATTGGAATCCTTGTATAAAAACACATCGATCGGATCTCCCACTTCCATATCTGCCGGAACCTGTTTTTTCGGCAAAAGCACTTTGTTTTCTGCATCCTTCATTGTCTCTGCCAGATAAATACCGAATTCAACCCGTTTTATCATGACAAGTGTCTGTTTCTTTCCAAATATCATATTAGCCTGCTTTCCTTCTTAACTTACAATATCTTTCCCACAACCGGAACCCGATTCTCCTGTTTGCTCAGTATTCCGTTAAATTTTACGATCGCATAAGGGCTGTGTTCTTCCGTTTCCAATACAACAGTCACTTCCTCTGTTCCTTTTCCGTAAATGACCGGATACAGAATGTCTCCCAGCACCGCAGATTTATGATAGCTGACCATCAGCCGGTTCACCTCAAAATTCTCAGGCAGAAGATCCGACGCCACAGCAACATACTGTCCGTTGTTCATATGGTAATTGGTATCCAGATGATGTTTCCGGACAAGCACCTCATCCTGTCTCTCTCCCTCTCCTTCTACCGGAATTTTCCGTGACAGATATTCCATTGGAAGCTTTGAAGAAATGCTGTAAGCCTGCAGCATTTCTTCCGTCGGCTTTGCCGGCCGCATGGACTGCAGATTCAGAAGTGTCCAGAGCGTATTGGCAACGGCGATCCTGTTTCCCTGCTCATCAAGCATATCAAAATTACGAAAGCCCAGACAGCCTTTAAATGCATAGGGACATGTCTCGATCGTGATCTGTTCGCAAAGCTGCGGATACCTCATGACATCGATCTGCCAGAAATTCAGTACCCATGCCAGTCCCTGTCCTGCCAGGTATTCCGTTCCCATCCCCGCATCCTCGGAATGAAACGTGGAGCAGTCCTGAAAATAATCCAGCAGCGAAACAAGCTTCAGCCTGCCATCTTTATTTACTTCACTGTAACGCACTCTGCTGTTGAATGAATACATTGGTTTACCTCGCTTCGCTCGAGATTTTGTTTTGTTCTTACCAGACTCGAAAATCCTGCTGTTATCACAGCAGCCGCACTTCGTTCTCGTTGTACGCTCGGAATAGCTATAACCTGCTGCGCAGGTTATTTAGTCGCACATTTGCTGCGCAAATATGTGACAATGCTTGATTTTGTTCCCTCTTACCAGACTCGAAAATCCTGCTGTTATCACAGCAGCCGCACTTCGTGCTCTTCGATTTTCTCGTTGTACGCCCAGATAAAACCAAATACTCGCTTCGCTCGTGCTTGGTTTTCTTCTGGGCTACAAAAAGCCCGGTTGAAATTCAACCGGGCTTCCAAAAGCTGGGCTACAAGGATTCGAACCTTGAAATGACGGAGTCAGAGTCCGTTGCCTTACCGTTTGGCGATAGCCCATCACAACGAAATTGATTATAGCAAATGTTTTTTTATTATGCAAGTACTTTTTCAAATTTTTTTGATTATTTTTTATTTTCTCTTTTTTATAGAAGGAAATGCGCGGAAACAAGCTGTTTCCGCACATTTATACACTTCATTTCATAACATCCAAAAGGAATTCTATACCTCGAACATTAACTCGCCGTAGGTCGGGATCGGCCATACGTCTTTGTCAACGATCATTTCCAGCTCATCAGCAGGTTTTCTCAGCTCATCCATAGTAGCCTTGATCGTATCTTTGTAGAAGAATGCCTGTGCCTTTACATCTTCCATAGCACTTGCTTCTTTCTCGTCAGCTACCAGCTTGTTGAGTTCCTTCTGCATTGCTGCAAGTTTTGTGGAAACATCAGCCAGAAGCTCTGTCTGTACGCTTGCGTCTCCGCCTGCTGCCTTGATGGCATTTGCGGTATCTGCCAGTGTCTTTGTATATTTCACAACTGCAGGGATGATCTGCTTGCCTGCCATGTCGATCATGGTCAGTGCTTCGATATTGATCGTCTTTGCATATGTTTCATAAATGATCTCTTCACGGGATTCCAGTTCTGCCTTTGTATAAATACCAAACTTCTCAAACAGTGCGACTGCCTTCTCACTTGTCAGTGTAGAAGCAGCTTCGATCATGGATTTGATATTTGGAAGTCCACGTTTCTCAGCTTCTACTACCCACTCATCGGAATAGCCGTTTCCATTGAAGATGATTCTCTGGTGCTCTGTCATGTATTCTTTGATCAGATCATGTACTGCTGTTTCAAAATCTTCTGCTTTTTCCAGTCTGTCAGCAGCTTCACAGAACGCTTCCGCTACGATCGCATTCAGTGTTGTATTCGGACCGGCGATGGAATCAGCGGAACCAACCATACGGAATTCAAACTTATTACCTGTAAAGGCAAATGGCGAAGTACGGTTACGGTCTGTTGCATCTTTATCCAGATCAGGCAGTGTGGATACACCTGTCTCCAGCTTACCACCCTCTTTGCAGGAAGCAGCATTACCTGTTTCTACAAGCTGTTTTACTACGTCCTCAAGCTGTTCACCGAGGAACATGGAAATGATCGCCGGCGGTGCTTCATTTGCCCCAAGTCTGTGGTCGTTTCCGACATCGGATGCGGACTGACGGAGCAGATCTGCATGTTTATCAACCGCTTTCATGATGCAGGCAAGTACAAGCAGGAACTGGATATTTTCATTTGGTGTATCACCCGGCTCAAGTAAGTTCATGCCGTCATCTGTTGTAATGGACCAGTTGTCATGCTTACCGGAACCATTGACGCCTGCATATGGTTTCTCATGCAGCAGACATCTCAGGCCATGCTGTACAGCGACACGTTTCATTGTCTCCATAACAAGCTGGTTGTGGTCAACTGCGATATTGGCTGTTTCGTAGATCGGAGCCAGCTCATGCTGTGCAGGAGCTACTTCATTATGCTGTGTTTTTGCCGTAACACCTAATTTCCAAAGTTCTTCATTCAAATCCTTCATGTATGCGCCGACACGTTCACGGATAACACCAAAATAGTGATCTTCCATTTCCTGTCCTTTTGGAGCAGGTGCGCCAAATAAGGTTCTGCCTGCAAACATCAGGTCAGATCTCTTTTTATACAGATTCTCGTCAACAAGGAAGTACTCCTGCTCCGGTCCTACGGATGCAGTTACTTTTGTTGCTGTTGTATTTCCAAATAAACGGACGATACGAAGTGCCTGTTTGGATACAGCTTCCATAGAACGCAGCAGTGGTGTCTTTTTATCCAGTGCCTCACCTGTGTAAGAACAGAAGGCTGTCGGGATACAGAGGATCACGCCTGTTGAAGCTTCTTTTAAGAATGCAGGGCTTGTGATATCCCATGCTGTATAACCTCTTGCTTCGAAAGTTGCTCTCAGACCACCTGACGGGAATGAAGATGCATCAGGCTCGCCCTTGATCAGTTCCTTTCCGGAAAACTCTGTGATCATCTTACCGGCTTCATCCGGATGTGAAACGAAAGCATCATGCTTTTCTGCCGTGATTCCTGTCAGTGGCTGGAACCAATGTGTGTAATGTGTTGCACCATTTTCACATGCCCAGTCCTTCATTGCTTTTGCAACAACATTTGCTGCTGCCATGGAAAGCTCTCCGCCCTGATCCATGACCTTTTTCACTTCCTTGTACACATCCTTTGGCAGACGTTCCTTCATCTTACCAAGTGTGAACACGTTTTTACCGAAAATTTCTTCCACATTTGTAACTCCGCTCATTTCATATCTCCCTTTCTTTTTTATATTAGATACTTGATAACGTTCTTTTTGTGCTTTATATCAAATTTCCCTGATACAAAAAAATGTTCCAAAACTACCGTTTGGAACATCATCGTTCAAGTTATCTTATTTTCGAAAGATTCCTTTCGTTGCTATTAAGATACTCTTATTTTTTTTAAATTTCAATACCCATTTTTCTATTTTTCAAAAATTGGTCGAATTTTCTAAAACATTTGCAGAATTTTTGCCGCCAAATGTCTATATTGCACAACCGGGATCAGCTTGTTGCACATGCTTTTTTGCGCAGAAGATCATAATGAGAAGCTTTCTCACTAAGCAAAACGCGGAGCTTCTGCTGCGGATGCGGTGCACTTTCCTGCTCCTGTCCTTCTTCATTCACAATAGACAATACGGTCGTCTGTACATTGCTGCCATCCGGCTTCATGATCTCGATCGTCTCTCCGACACTGAACTTATTACGCTGTGTAATGGATACGATACTTCCCGCATTTTCCTGTGCATCTTCTGCATCTTCCACGATACCGAGATAAATATACTCCTGCTCATAAGTATTGCTGTCGTAGATCTGTGTATTTTCATCCGGTCTGCCAAAATAAAATCCCGTTGTAAACTGGCGATAGGTACATTTGGAAATTTCTTCCCTGCACCATGGCAGGATCGCTTCGTATGCTTCTTTTGATTCCAGACAGGCATCGATCGCTTTCCGGTATGTTCTCGCAACTGTTGCCACATAAAGAGCCGTTTTCATTCTGCCCTCGATCTTAAAGCTGTCGATCCCCGCATCGATCATTTCCGGGATATGCTCGATCATGCAAAGATCCTTGGAGTTGAAAATATAAGTGCCTCTTTCATTTTCATAAACAGGCATATACTCGCCCGGTCTGGATTCTTCCACTACTGCATATTTCCATCTGCAAGGATGGGTGCAGGCACCGCGGTTGGCATCTCTGCCTGTAAAATAATTACTGAGCAGGCATCTGCCGGAATAAGAAATACACATAGCACCATGGATAAAACTCTCAATCTCCATATCTTCAGGAATCTGTTCCCGGATCTCTTTGATCTCCTTCAAAGATAATTCCCTTGCGGATACCACACGTTTTACACCCTGCCCGTACCAGAAACGATAAGTCATGTAGTTGGTATTGTTTGCCTGTGTGCTTAAATGGATCTCAATATCCGGGCAGTTTTCTTTTGCCAGCATGATCATGCCCGGATCCGCCACGATGATCGCATCCGGTGCAAGTTCTGCCAGTTCCTGAAAATAGTTTCTGGCAGGCTCCATATCGTAATTATGTGCCAGAATATTTGCCGTTACATGTACTCTGACGCCATGGGCATGCGCAAATGCAATGCCTTCTTTCATATCTTCGTGGCTGAAATTCTTCGCCTTTGCACGCAGGGAAAATGTCTCTCCGCCGATATATACCGCATCCGCACCAAATATAACTGCTGTTTTTAATACTTCCAGACTGCTTGCCGGAATCAATAATTCTGGTTTTCTCATTTTACTTATCCTTCTTTACCGAAAGAGCGATCCCATCTCCGAGAGGTATGATGGAGGTCACAAGTGCTTCATTGTTTTTCAGTTCATATAAATATTCCCGCATTCTCGTATGGATCGTACGGTTTCTTCTTGTTACCGCATAGCGGGACTGGATGATATCCCCATCCTGCAGCACATTATCAGACAATAATACACCGCCCGGTGCCAGAAGCCTGAGCACATCCGGCATAAAATGGATATACTGTCCTTTTGCCGCATCCATAAAGATCATGTCGTAGCTTCCTGTAAGTCCTGCCAGAATTTCCATGGCATCTCCTTCCAGAAGCGTGATCCTTCCGTCTCCGTGCGCCTCAAAATTTGCTCTGGCGACCGGTATTCTTTTCTCATATTTCTCGATCGTTGTGATCTGCCCATCCGCCGGCATAAATTCCTTCATCAGTAATGCAGAAAAACCGATAGCAGTTCCCACCTCCAGGATCTGCTTCGGTTTATTCATCTTAAGCAGTGTTTTCAAAAAGCTCTGCATCTCTTTTCGGATGATCGGTACTTCCGTCTGAAGTGCATACTGTTCCAGTTCTTCCAGATATGGCGGAAGCTCCTTTTCCAGTGAATTGATATAATCCACATATCTCTGATCTACTATCATTGTACATCCTCGCTGTCTGACTCCACAGACTGCGTATCTGTTGCTGCCGGCGCATCCTCCGCAGCATCTGAAACGCCATCTGAGACTTCATCCGATGCATTCGTATTTTCCGTATCCGTCGTTTGTGCGTCTTCAGACTCTTTGTCATCGGAAGGTGCGTTTGCCGCCATTTCCGCCAGCATCTTTTCAGCCGTCATAGATGTATTGAGCGTATAAACGCCCGGCTGGATCTTACCACGGTATTCTGACAGCATTTCCTGCAGGAAAAATACTCTTGCATCATCTATCAGCCCTCTGTTTTCCAGCGTCTTTGCAACATCCATCGTGCTGTCCTCTGTATCTACGGCGATCGTGATATCTCTGCCCGGCTCCGCTTCCTTTGCCACATCCGCAAATACCATATAACCCAGATGATAGGAATACATGGCAAGTCTGTATACCACCAGTATAATGATGATGGACAGCACCAGTCGGAATATCATATTAAAAACCGCTCCGGTCACTTGCTTTGCTTTCATTACAGTTCCTTCCTCCGTATCATGCATCTGCAATGCACGATATTATCTGTATCAATAATGTCATACGGATTGTTCCGTGCTGTGCACTCTCACAATCCTGCCCGGCATTCGCATATCGCGAAGCTCCGCTCCGCTTTTATGCTCATGCCCGGGCGGGACAACAAGTCATAAAACCACTCCTGTGCAAGCACTTCGTGGTTTTTGACTTTTTGCCCCTGACATCATTCAAAATCCTCCGCTACCGCGCGCATCACACCATCCGATACTTCCTGTACCAGGCGGCAGAGCGCAAGCTCCGCAGCCAGAAAATCATGCACCAGCGGGATTTCCCGGAACTGCTCGTACTCTCTCTGGAAGCAGTCCATTTCATCGTACAGATTATCCGGGCAATGCTTTGTCTGCAGCTCATAATTTCTCATTCTGAACTGATCCAGCTGTCTTTTCAGATCCGGATTTTCTTTTACCTTGCTTTTCTGCAGTTGGTACTCTTTGTATACCTGTGTGTTTTTGATCGTCAGAATAAACTGATCCAGTTCTTTCTGTATTTCGAGCATAGCCTACACCTCCATGATAATAGGCAGGATCATCGGGCGACGTTTTGTCTTCTTCCAGAAATATTCATTCAGCGAATCTTTCATTGCATTTTTCATTCTTCCCCAGTCGGAGATGTTTCTGTCGATGCAGTCATCCAGTACATCCGACACAATGTCTCTTGCGCCGTCCAGAAGCTCGTCGGATTCTCTCACATAGACAAATCCTCTTGAAACAATATCCGGTCCGGAAACCACGACATTGTTTTCGCAGTCCAGCGCAACGACAACGATCAGAATACCGTCTTCCGCCAGATGCTGTCTGTCGCGGATAACGATATTACCAACATCACCGACACCAAGACCATCTACGAAAATAGAACCTACCGGAACCTTTCCGGTCACCTTTGCCGCTTCTTCCGAAAGCTCCAGCACATCGCCCGAATGCAGGATAAAGATGTTATCCTTATCCATGCCCAGCTTATGCACCAGATTTGCCTGCGCTTTCAGATGACGATACTCACCATGTACCGGAATAGAATATCTCGGCTGTACCAGAGAATAGATCAGTTTGATTTCTTCCTGTCTGGCATGTCCGGATACATGCGCATCTTCAAATATAACATCTGCACCTTTGGCATACAGTTCGTTGATCACCTTGGAAACCGCTTTTTCATTTCCCGGAATCGGATTTGACGAGAAGATAACCGTATCAAGCGGTCCGATTGAGATCTTCCGGTGCATTCCGGATGCCATACGGGAAAGAGCTGCCATACTTTCACCCTGGCTTCCCGTTGTGATAATGACTGTTTTTTCATCCGGGTAATTTTTGAGCTGTTCGATATCGATCAGCGTATTATCCGGGATATTGATATAACCTAGCTTTGTAGCTGTATCAATGATATTGACCATGCTGCGTCCTTCGACAACAACCTTACGTCCGTATTTATAAGCAGAATTGATGATCTGCTGCACACGATCCACATTGGATGCAAATGTTGCAATGATCAGTCTTGTATTGGTATGCTCCGAGAAAATATTGTCAAATGTCACACCGACTGTTCTCTCAGAAGGAGTAAAGCCCGGTCTTTCCGCATTTGTGCTGTCGCACATCAGTGCCAGAACGCCTTTCTTTCCAAGCTCCGCAAAGCGCTGCAGATCAATGGAATCCCCGAATACCGGTGTGTAATCCACTTTAAAATCACCTGTATGCACGACAATTCCCGCCGGTGAATAAATGGCAAGCGCTGCTGCATCCGCAATACTATGGTTTGTCTTGATAAATTCTACCCGGAACTGTCCCAGATTGATATGCTGTCCGAATTTGACAACCTTACGCTTTGTTGCTTTTTCCAGTCCATGCTCTGTCAGCTTGTTTTCAATGATACCCATTGTCAGCTTTGTCGCATAGATCGGAACAGGCAGTTCCTTGAGTACATAAGGAAGTGCGCCGATATGATCCTCATGTCCATGTGTGATCATAAAGCCCTTTACCTTATCCGCATTTTCCTTCAGATACGTTACATCCGGGATAACCAGATCGATTCCGAGCATATCATCCTCCGGAAATGCCAGACCGCAGTCCACCACAATAATACTGTCTTCATATTCAAAGGCAGTAATATTCAGCCCGATCTGCTCCAGACCTCCAAGCGGTATGATCTTGAGCTTTGACGGACTTTCTGTTTGTTTCTTATTCAATTGTTTTTCCTCCACATTCTTGAAACACAAAGAAAGTCTCCCAGTAAAATACTATGCACACACGCTGCCAGTTCGTCTTTCCCGGTCATGGAACGGCAAGCCTTTCATCCATAGAATTGTACAGAGTACTCTCTTTGTTTTATTAATAATTTATATTTTGTCTGCCAGTCTTATTCTTCTTCGTCTTCCACGAATTCAATATCATCCAGCATATTTTCAAAAACTGCTGCTACTGCATCCAGTTCTTTATCGTCTGATACAATACGGTAAACGCTTTCGTCCCCGTCATTTTCTGTAATGTCCTTTAAGATCAGCGCCTGCGCATCCCCATCCGGCTGATCTGTCACGAGCAGATAATCCACACCGCCAAGGCGTGTCCGCTCCAACACATAAAACTGTACTTTTTCTCCTTCTACATCCGGTATGAATTCAACCTTTTCCAAGTTATTTCCATCTGTCATTCTATCATCTACGCTTTCCGGTTCTGGAGATAATCCAGATACCCTTGTAATATATAAGAGGCTGCTATGGCATCCACATACTCTTTACGGTCTTCCCTGCGGATCCCTGCTTCCATCATTGTCCTGTCCGCTGCTACAGTTGTGAGTCTCTCGTCCCACATGACCACCTCAATCCCGGTCCTGCGGAAAAGCGCATCTGCAAATGCACGCGACTTCTCTGCGCGCTCACCTTCTGTTGCGTTCATATTCTTCGGTAATCCTACTACAAATTTCTCCACTTCATATTGTGCTGCCAGTTCTTCAATTCTGGCATAGGTCTGTCTCAATTTATTTTCAGACTTTCTGCGAACGATCTCCAGACTCTGCGCTGTCAGTCCGAGTGGATCACTTACAGCAACACCCACCGTCTTTGATCCGAAATCCAAACCCATAATACGCATAGTATATCCTCACTATTTCCAATGATTCGTTTTAATGTACTCTCTGAGCATTTCCTCTACCAGTTCATCCCGTTCCACCTTCATGATCAGGCTTCTGGCATTCTTATGGCTTGTGATATAAGTAGGATCTCCCGACATGATATAACCGACGATCTGATTTACCGGATTGTATCCTTTTTCGCTCAAAGCCTCGTATACTGTAGAAAGAACGACCTTCACACCTGTTTCCGGCTCTACTTCCACTTTAAAATATTGTGTATTTCCCAAATCCTGCATTTCATCACGCCCCTGTCTGTTTTTGGTATTGTAACCCTTTTTCTGTGTTTTTTCAAGTATTATGTAACCTACTCCATATGTGTCTGCTTAAAGGAATTCATTTCCGGCTTCAAAAATTCGTTCTCTACCGGCTTCTGTGACTGCACAAAATTTTCCACATCTTTATCAATCACAACTTCTTTTTTCAGCAGCAGATTGACCTCATTGAAGATCTTTTTGTATTTCTCGGAAGCAGTGATCGACATAAACAGATCGCTGATATTTTTATGCTTGCCATTTTCGTAATATTTGATCTCTTTTGTATCGAGATAATAATAAATTTCATGCACAGACTGCTGGTTTGTCAGAGAATCGTAAACTGTTTCATCAATACGGATCGTACGGTCTGAGCTTTCTCCGTGGATCACGATACTGCCTCTCGTAGTCGGATTGATCTCTGAGCTGAATGCCAGTCTTGCAAGCTGCTCCTTGATCAGGTTGATATAGTAATCTACCTGCTGACGGGAAACTGCCGCAGCCGGGCTTACTGTCTTTGCCCCTGCCTGCTGTACGGCAATACCGACGCTCACACCGATCTTCATAATATAATCGTGCATTGCCTGTCTGTCTTTTACCTGCTTTTCCAGTCTGGCATTTAACGACGGCAGACCGATCACAAGCACGCTCTTTAAAAACTTATATTTTAAATCTGTAATTTCCTGCTGTTTCGTCGACATGGTCGAATCGGACAGGCTTGCTTTTTTCATGAAATTAAAGGAATTTTCGCCAATGCTGATCTCAAATGTATTGGCATCTACACGCAGAAGCAGATTGCCATTCTCACTGTTTGTTGTTTCAATCGTCATTTCAATCTCGAAATCTGCATCCTTCGGGAAATGCTCCATGATTGCCTGTGATGTCTCTTTTGCTACACGATCAATCTCAGCGATCTCGTCCTTTGTGTATTTCATATTGGTACCCCACCTTCTACATTTCTACATGATCTGTCTTTTCTGCTGCCCCCATGCCCTGAAAAGACTTTATACCGCACTCATCATCCTGCTTCGCAGGATATTTGCTCGTTAATAAGCACAGAAAAACAAATGCCACCTTCGGTGTCGCTTGTTTTTCTT